>Ga0209756_1003043_pt1 | contig 13888 bp, 6 predicted proteins | sample ETNvirenome_6_85_FD_184071 | JGI IMG/M metagenome (GOLD analysis project Ga0209756, IMG submission 184071) | Marine viral communities from the Pacific Ocean - ETNP_6_85 (SPAdes) (version 3) | ecosystem: Environmental > Aquatic > Marine > Oceanic | place: Pacific Ocean | collected 2013-06-19
TTAGGAAGTAAGACTGATGTTTTATTAACAACTATAGATACCTCAACGGGGTCTGCTGTAGGGTATATAGCCCAATCTGGAGGTAATTTAAGATATTATAATGCCCTAGATGAGGCAAGATATGGGGTTGGGGCATGGAGCTGCGGATTCCCTATTCCTTCAACGCCTCTTTTTACCACTGGCGCATTAACCCAAGGGGTTTTCGCTATAGAAGTTAATTTAGATAAAGGAATTACAGCCGCATCACCATCAGAATATAAAACTAATTTTACTATTTTATATAGGGCGAACTCTGCTGCCGCATGGCAATTAGCTACATGTGAAGTAGGTTCTCCAAGTTTGCCCGCGGGCGGTGTGATTAGTAATTTTGAACCTTTAACTGTAAGCGGTGCAGGAAGTACAACACAAACAAGAACATATCATTTTACTAATGCAGGCGAATATGTTGTAAGAAATAATGGGGTATATAATGGTAATGGATGTACTGTAGCACCAGGGTGCTATACTTGTGCAGAATTTACTGTTAATTTTTATGATGCAACAGAAAATCCATCTTCTCCTGGATGGGTAGACAATTGTACAAATTGTACAGGACCACTGTAATAATAAACAAAAATAAGTAATAATAATATATGGCCACTACTATAGAACTATCATATTTTAACACTTTTTGGTTAAAGAGACTTAAGAACTATACTCAGTATAAAGAATTCGACGCAACTGGTGGCGGTGGTCTTACTGCGGGAGTTGTACCATATATAGCACCAAATGTATATGAAGATTGGTTTGTAGAAGAAGCTAGAATTAGAGGAGGTTACAATAATACTTCAGTTAATTTAGGTGTAAAAGCTTATTTAGTAGAAGATGAACCACAACAACAAACTTTTAAAAATAGATTAATATATTCTGGAATAATAAATTCTAGAACAGGCATTAATAATACTAATCAATTTCCAATAGGTGAAGATATAACTAGGAGTGTTGATCCAGTAAGCGGAAGTATACAAAAGTTATATGCTGAAAATACAAATCTATTAATATTCCAAGAGAAGAAAGTTAATAGGGCATTAATAGATAAAGATGCTATTTATACAGCTGAGGGTCAGCCAGTAACAGCTAGTACTGCTCTAGTTATTGGACAAATAACCCCTTTTGAAGGAAACTTTGGAATCTCCAGAGACCCAGGATCTTTTGCTGTACATGGTTATAATAAGTATTTTACTGATAGAGATAATTCTGCAGTATTAAAACTCGGTGCAAGTGGCATAGAACAAATATCTAACTTTGGAATGATTGATTATTTCAGAGATGCATTAGCACAAACAGGTGATATTATTGGTGTATATGATATATATAATAAAAATTATGTTATTACTTTGCCTAATATAAATTATCCAGCTACATCAAGTGAACCACTAGCTACAATAGCTTATGATGAACTTGTTAATGGATTTACAAGTTTCTTTAATTATATTCCTCAATTAAGTACGAGTTGTTTAGGAAGATATATAACTTTCCAAAACAATAATATTTGGCAACATTATGTAAATCCTTTATATAATAATTTTTATGAGGTTCAATATAATTCTAGTGTAACATTTGTATTTAATCCAGACCCTACAAGAATGAAAACCTTTAAAACTATAAGTTATGAAGGAAGTAATGGATGGGAAGTACCGGATAGGAGTTTTATTTCTGATGTAACCGGTGTTGATACAAATCCACAAGAACCCGCATTAGGCGATACAAGTTATACTGATACTATAAGTAGAATATACAGTTATGATGAAGGATTTTATACAGATCCAGCTACGCAAGTAGAATATAGAGCAGGGTTTGATAGAAAACAAAATACATATTATGCCGCATTGAAAAATAATGCTCCAACTAGAGCAATGGAAGTAATATTTGATGCTGCACAAGAAACAGGAGTAAAAGCATTTTATGCAACAGTGAAACTACAAACAGATACAACTACAGATCCAACAGGACCTAAAGAATTATTTGCAGTAAGTAGTAACTACAATAAAAGATAAATTATATGAAATTAAATATTAGAAAACTAAAAGAATCTGATTGGGATACTTTAGTTAAATGGTGGGAAAGTTGGCCTAAATGGACGACCCCTCCAAAGGGTTTTATGCCAGGGAATGGCACAAGTGGATTAATAGTAGAAAAAGATAAACAAGCTATAGTAGCTGGATTTCTTTATTTTACTAATTCGGATGCAGTATTATTAGAATGGATAATATCTAATCCTGAGTATAGAGATAAAGATAGAAAAAAAGCAATAGAACTTTTAATAAATACAGCAGAGGGAATGTGTAAACAAGCAGGTAAAAAGCGTATGTTTTCAATTGGTAGAAATAAAGGTTTAATAGAAACACATAAAAAATTAGGATGGTCAGTAGATCCCGACCCTTCTTATGAAATAATTAAAAATATATAAATATGGGAGCAGCAACAATAATTGCAGCCGTTGCATTGACTACCGCTGTAGTATCCGGAGCAATAGCAGCTGGTAAAGCACAAAAAGCTAAGGTAAAAGCAAGAAATGCCAAACAAGAGGCTAAATTCCAAATGGAGCAAGCAGTAGCCAATAGGCAAGATATAATTAATCCTTATGCGGGTGTAACTGATTTATCTGGATTAGCTAGCGATTTATCTAGCCAAATAACTAATCCATTTAATAATTTACAAGTATCAACAGCTGCGGCCGAAATGCAGGCTGAAGAAGCTGATATTGCTTTAGCTAATACTTTAGATACTTTAGAAATGACTGGGGCTAGTGCTGGTGGTGCAACTGCTTTAGCAATGGCGGCATTAAAATCTAAAAAAGACGTTGCTATAAGTATTGAAGAACAAGAGGCTAAAAATGCAGAGTTAAAAGCAAAAGGCGAGCAGCAGATGATTGCCCAAAAAGTCGACGCCACCACTCGTTATCAGGATGTTGCTATGGAACAAGGTGCTCGTGCAGAAGACGCAGCAGCCCAAGGAGAAATATTCCAATTCCAAGCCCAAGAAGCTAGAACTAATAACGATATTGCTAGGTATCAAAGCATGTATCAAGGATTTGCTTCTCAACAGCATAATGCAGAAATGGGGGAGGTTGCAGCATGGACTCAAGTAGCTGCATCCGCTGGGAATATTGGAAGTTCGGCAGCAGGACAAATATCAGATCGTAGGTTAAAGAAAAATATAAAACTTATTGGTAATTCCCCTAGCGGTCTTAAAATATATGCTTTTGAATATATAGATAAAATATTTGGGGAAGGAATGTTCCAAGGAGTAATATCAGATGAAATTCCTCAAAAAGCGGTTATAAAACATCTAGATGGTTATGATCGAGTTGATTATTCTAAACTAGATGTTGAATTTAAAAGAATATAATAATGGAACAAAAAAGTTTAATAGCAGCACACAATAATACTATAAAAAGATTATCAGATATTTCAAAAACAAGACAATCTTCAGATTTAGATTTTCTTAATAGATCTAGTATTAATTATAGAGATGCCCAATTTTCCCCTTTTTCAGCTAATGAAAATGAAGATGAAAAATTAACTTATACAGTTAAAAATGCTTTTATAGATGAAGCAGAGAGAGTAGGCGGTGTTATTGATGCACAAACTCGATTAAATAGTCAACTCCCTAATTTAAGTAATTCTGAAATAAAAGCATTAACTAAGCAAAAAAATGATTATTTTAAACGATTAGAACAAGTAGGACAGGTAGGAGGTTATTTAAGTGTGGCCACAGAAGAATTACAACCGGAAAATTTACCTGACTTGATGGCTGACTGGGAGAATTATAATATAAATGGGTATAATGATCGTGATAGAGATAACAATTTAATTCAAGCTTCAGGGTGGGCAAATGATTTTGATTATTATGATGATGTAAAAGTTAAAAAAGATTTCTATTTCCAACCCAATAAAAATGGGGAAAAAACTGTTTTAACTCAAGATATTTATATAGATCCTTTAGGGAAAACTTTTAAAGATTTTTTACATAATAAACCTTATATTATAGATGATTTTTTAGCAAATAAAAATTTAGAACAAGATGAAAATGGAAAACATTGGTATAAAATATCTGGAGAAGTAAATTCAGATTCAGTAGCTAATGGTAATTTATTAGATCAATTTATTACTGAAGTTCCTCGTGGTCTTAAAGTGGGGGATGCTTTTGAAAACGCGGGATTAACTAGAAAAGGGACATTGCAGCCTCAATATTTTTTAGGAGGTTCACCTCTATCTAGTGATGATGAAACTCCAGAAGATGATACATCAATAAAAATGCCTTTATATAATATTAAAGAAAATCAAATAGGTAGAAATCTAATAAAATTTATTGACACAGAAGCTATTAATGCTAACCCTGCATATAATAGTGAAGTAAGAGCCCATATAGCTGGAATCTTTGCTAATGGTGGCGGAAATCCAGGAATATTATATGGCTATGCTAATAATAGATTAGGAATAGATTTACCTAAAGGTTTTTTTGAACACGTTACACCACGGGAGAAAGCTTTATATGAAAGTTTATCTCCTGAAGAAAAAACAGGATATATGGGGTTAAGAGAAAAATTTAATACTTTAAGTCAATCTAATCCCCAAAATATAGGATTAATCAATGCTCAAAAGGCTTGGTTTTTAGAACGTACTTTTGAAAATAATTTAGATAGAAAATTACCTCAACAGGCTGGGGCTAAAGAACCATCTATAGTTAAAAATATATTAAATGATGATACTGTACAGGGTAAAGAGATGATAGATTTTCTTAATAAAAATAATATGCCTATTCCTGAATTCTATAAGGTTATGCTAGGGGCGCAAAAATGGCAATCGGGTATGCCGGTGTTTTATCAAAAACTACCCGAAGAACTTAAAAATTTACCAAAGAATCCATCACCAAAACAAAAAGAGTTTGTTAAAAAATATTCTTAATTAAATTATATGGCTGACGAAAACAATATCTGGGATTTATTACCTGGGACTGATATGGTAACACAAGAAGAAGATGAAGCAAATCAGGAACAAGAAGAAATAGATGCTGCTGAAGCAGAGGAGACTCCTATTGAAGAAGTCGAAACTGATGCAGATGTTTTGCTTAATGATATTTTTGAAAATTTAGATGGAGAGGAAACAAAAATAATAGAAGATAGTGGCTCTGTAGATACGCCACCTATGGGTTCTAATATAAACATAAATGGTGTATCTGTTGCATTAGATCTAGAATCAGAAGAAAAGGGAAAAGAAGAATGGGATGCTCAAAATGAAGAAATAGCAACAGAAATAAATGAAATAAAAGATAATCCTATTTATACCCCCGATGGGGCAGTAGATATAAAGGCCACACAGGAAGCTATTGATAATGTCCCACAAAATCAAGGATTAGTTCTAAAACAAGAAGTTGTAGAGGCTGAAGAGCCCAATCCTTATAGAAAACAGAGTTTTGATGGGGAAGTTGTTGATGATGATACTTCTTTTAATTGTCAAGAAGCTCTTGTAAAGTTTTATGCTGGAGAGTTAGAGGCTAAAGATATAGCTCATTGCGTAGACGTAAAGCCTGAAATTAAAGATGCTGTAATGGATAATTTTATTCCTAAAGATACTGAAGGGAAAAATTTATATAAAACATTAGAGGAGTATCTTTTAACTTTAACTATAGATAATCCTGAGACGGGAGAAATTGATGAAAGTATTAACCCTGAAACAGGAAGAACATATATAGATGAAGCAATTAGTAAAGCAATAAATACAACTTATTATAATGATGCTATAGTAAAGCAAACTATCAAAAATGAAGAAAATGATTTACTTACATCCCCAAATACAATTTCTAAAGCAAATGAATTACAATCTTTATATTTTTCTTTTCCTGATATCCAAGAAAAAGTAGATAAATTAACTACAGATTTAGAAAGCATAGATGCTCAACTTATTATAGGTGAAGATAAAGTTACTCGATTAGCAGACAAAGATGCCCAAAAAGCTTGGGAAAAAACAGTCAAAAAAAGACAAGAGCTATGTAAAACAGTAGGTATATTTTGTGAAGCAGAATGGTATAAACCCCCTACTTACGATCTAATTAGTCAATATAATAGAAAAATAAAAGAAATTCAAAATATAGCAAAAAGTAGAAATGCCAAAATTACACAACTTACTGCATTATTAGAAGGTAAAGAAGGAGATTATCCTGAAGATTTACAAAATAGTGTTGAACAATATCAAACCGCTTTTACTAATTATATTAATAAAGAATATTCAAAACGATTAAGTAGCAATAAGACTCTTACTGCTAAATATAAAGAATATGGAATAGTAACGGAGAAAATATTACCAGATATTTACCAACAACATGGCAGGCTGCATCGCCCGGAGTTAAGAGACATTGATATAAGAAGTGATTATTGGGAGAATCAAAAAGAAATGAATGGATTAGAAGTAGCTAAGCAAATGTTTACTAATATAAAACATAATTTCATACTCTCTACCCAAGGAAAGGATAAAGAAAAAATAAATATTTTATCAGAAATTCCACAATTTGAAAAAGGTAAGTTAAATATTGAAGAAAATAAAATTTTATTTAGAGAAACAACTAATAAATTCCTAGCGGAAACCAGTATCGCTCTTAGAGATTTTTTTGGTGATCGAGCTCGCTTTTCTAAAGATCGTGATAATATAAATAATTTAATAGAAACAACTCCGGTAACTTTAGACATGACAATTGGTGAAGCCGCTAAACATAGTAGTATCATTAAAGGAATGTTCAGATATTATAACCAAGGAATGTCCTCTTTTGGTCAAGAATTTAATGAAAATATGACCGTCAAAGAATTTAGAGATAGTTTTAATATAGAAATTGAAGATATTAAAGCTTTAGAATTAGATGATTATGAAAATTGGGTTAATGCTTATAAAGAAATGTCTTTTTTAAAGGATCTAAAAATAGATGAAGATTTTTTAAGCATAGAAGGTTTCATGCAACATTTAGGAATGGCTTATAACCAAGCATTGCATATGGTCCCATCATATGCTGGTCAAGCAATGATGATGACAGGTACTGGAATGAGTTTTATTCCAACCCCTCAAACACAAGTTGCAAGTAAAGGCTTAATGATTGGTGGTGGAGCGCTTATGGCTGCAGGAGCAACTATACAAGGGGCTATGACATATAGTAGTGTATTTATGGAAGGTGTTAGAATACAACTTACTGAAGAATTAGGCCAACAACCTACGGCACAACAATTTTTTGAAGCTTTACAAGATCCTAAATATGGGGATCAATTAGCTGCTGCTGCGGCTGGGGGTTCAGTAATGTTTAGTGAATTGTTCTCTGATCTTATATTTTCTCGAGTTGGTGGTAAAGCAGGTACTTGGATGTTTACAAATTCTACCACAAGGAAAATGATGCAAAATTCTTTCCAGAAATATATAATAAATTTTGGAACTAGCGCTGGTGTATATGGATTAAATATGTATAAAGAATGGGGAACAGAAGGTTTTCAAGAATGGTTAGAACAAGGGTTTACACATATGGCTATGGGACAAGATAATCCTTTTACCTCTAATATAGATTGGGATCAAATATCAGAAGCCGCCCAAGGTGGATGGGATTTAAGTAAATTATTTGGAATGAGTACGGCAGGTAGCGCATTATTAGGGCAAAGCGCTATAAGTGATATAATGATAGGTAGTTATAATAGTAGAGCAAAAGCCATAGTGTCAAAATTACGCTTAGATCCAGGCAGCAAAACTGCTTCCACAGTTGAAAAATTATTGCAAAACTTAAAAAATGATATTAATAATGATGGAAGTTTAAATAAAAAACAAAAAAATGACCAAATTTTATCTTTATCAAATATAAGGTCTGCAGCATTATCTGTTTCTCCTGAATTTAGATCGCAAACTAGATTAAAACTTATTAATTTAATTATTGAACAAAAAAATCTAGAAAAAAATATAAAACGTGTTAATAATAAACAAGCAAGTGTATTAGAAATTGAAAGAAAAAATGAGGTTGATGCACAAATACAAGAAATTATATTAGCTGAACACACATATCAACAGGCTCTAGAAGGGCCCACTCAAGCTATGGGTATGGTTAATACAGGTGCCGCGGAAGATCTTAATAGTTTAGCTAAAGAATATAAAAAGAATCCAGGTAGCGCTAATATTGAAAGTTTATTAAATCAATATCAAAAAATTGCATTAAAAGCATTAGGATTTGATAGCCAGAAAGGTACTATTAAAAGAGAAGATGCTGTATCCTTTGTAGATAAAGAGTTTGGTAAAATCCTAGACAGCTGGGATCCAGCACAAGGGTCATTATCTAATTGGATTACCAGCAATATTGCTCCTAAGAAATCTGCTTTCTATGGGAAAGAACAGCAATTAGATAAAAAAGGTAAAGAAACTAGTTTATCTGATGAGAGAGCTCGGGAGCTTCAAGCTGAGGAAACCCAAGAAACTCAAGGTAAAGAATTTGAAAATAGAAAATACCCTACTGATATTGCAGCTATAGAAAAACAAACTGCTAATGTTAGGCCAGAGATTTTAAGAAATATTAAAAATAGCGTAAAACAATTTATAGCTAGCTCTGTAGGTAAGGTAAAAGAAATTGGTAAGAAAGGTAAAACAGCAATTACTAAACTTAATCCTTCATCACTTGTAAAAGAATTAAAAGCCCAAAATAGAGCAACAAGAGCTGCGGTAAGAGATGCAATGGGAAAAAGTGTAAAAGCACAGAATGATTTTATAAAAAAGGTTATAAATGACGGTTATATAGAAACTATTCCTATAGCCGCGATGAAAAAGAGGTTTAAAACTGTTAAAGGGTTTAATATAGAAAAAATAGGTAGAGAAACTTTAGGCGCAGGCACTGGAATTTATAAACTTTCGGGTTTACAAGAGCAAGCTTTAATAGATTTTTATACAAAAGATCAAAGTGGCCGTAGAAGTTTTATAGATTTATTAGCAAAAGGATTAACTATTGAACAATTTCAAGAAGTAAAAACTGATCCAGAATTTATGAATGATTTAGATTTTAAATTAAAAGAAGCTAAATCAGAATTAACAGCTGAAGAGTTTATGAATGAGGTAGAAAAAGATTATGATGGAAGAACTAGAGAATTCGCATCTTTAGATAAAATTGAATCTTTAAAAAAGGAAACTAAACCCAAAACAGAAGAAACTCAGGAAAGTTTGATGGCTCTGCCAAGTAAAACACAAATGAATGATGTATGGGGAGGTACGGCCCAAAAAGGAATTGATAATTTAATATCACAATATAATTCGGAATATTTTAATTTATCTAAAAAAGAAAAATTAGAAATTCAATTAGAATTATTTAAAGCATTAATTGACGCGGGTATTGATCCTCGTCTTTTCGTTCAAGCCGTTTCATTATCTCAGGGATATAAATTTTCTTCTATTTCTAAAACTGGAGGTGGAACTATAAATTATATCACCGCTCTAGATAAACTTCAAGCACTAAAAGAAAAAGATGCTAAAATTAGGGAAGATCGTAGGATTGAAAATGAAGCATATTTAAAAAAACATGGTAAGCCTAAATATAAACCTAGTCAATTAGAGAATAGGGATGCTGATTTTGATCGAACAATAGCAGCTTATAAAAAAGGAGAAATTGGCAGCATAAAAGAAATAACTACTTTATTAGAATCAATTCTTAAAAAGAAAAAGTTTAAGGCTGATAAGGATATGAGTTTAATTTCAAAAGGGCAGACTGCTAATACAGCCGATAAGGTTAATAAATTATTAAATAAAAATATTGATAATTATAATGCATTTATTAGGGGGAAAAATAAATTATTTAATGGATTTAGAAAATTAAAAACAAAACTATTAGGCCCATTATTAGATATACTTTATGGTAAATCTTCATTTAATCAGAATCTAGGGAGAATGCTTAGCCCAGTATTAGGTAAATTAGCTAATTACGCAAAAGGAGCGAAGATTACGCTTGAACATACTTTCCAATTTAATAATTATACTAGAATATTAGGACAAGCATTACGTGCGCCTAAAGCTGTATATAATGAAGTTATAAAATATTTAAATGCCAACATGTTTCAAATAGCTATGACTGGCACTAAGCAAGAAAAAAATTATAATGGTATTGCTGAATCTAATATAGATATATTTGATAATGTTACAGTTTTACCAAATTGGTTTGCTAAATCACAATTAAATCCTAGAATTTGGGAAGAAGTTAAATTATTGTTAGCTGGGAAAATGAAAGCTAATGAAATGACATCAGCCCTTTATAGAATATTTAATAGAAATTTCTATGAAAATCCTAATATAATAGAAGTATACAATCCTAAAACTGGTAAAGTAGAATCTGTAGCTAAACAACATAATACCTTAGTTCCTGGCTCGGTTACTATAAAAGGTAAAAAATATACCGCTGAACAGTTAATGGCATATGACAAGTCTACTAATAAAGCATTTTATCCTAATGTAGAAAAAGCACAAGCTTATGCAACAGTTATGGTATTAGAGAAGAATTGGACCAAAGCTAAAGCAAAGCAGTTTTTAGAAACTGAAGTTAAAATAGCTTTAGAAAAAGATTTAGCTAATTTAAAAGTACAAGAATATAGCCCTGGGTTATTAGAAAAAAGATGTAGTTCTCCATGTAGGGTACCTAGAACCTCTAGTCAAGTTAAAAAGACTTTGGAGAATTCTTTAGATACTCAAGTAAATGCACAGAAAGTAAATAAGAAGAAAAAAGGTATTAGCGTATTTGATTTTGATGATACACTAGCTAAAACAAAAGAAAAAGTTATAGTATATGCGCCAGCTTTTAAACCAGGTACGAGCCAAGAAGTAAGTATGGAATTAACCCCTGCGGAGTTTGCAGAACAGGCACAAGAGCTTGAAGATATGGGTGCTTCATTTGATTTTTCTCAATTTGAAAAGGTTAAAGGCGCTAAGAAAGGACCGTTGGCTGATCTTGCTTTAAGACGCCAAGGTAAATTTGGTAGTGGTGATATATTTGTATTAACCGCTAGGCCACAAACATCAGCTCAAGGTATTAAAACTTTCTTAGATGGTATAGGATTAAATATACCGCTTGAAAATATAACAGGATTAGAAGATGGTACTTCACAAGCTAAGGCTGATTGGGTGTTACAAAAAACAGAAAAGGGTTACAATGATTTCTATTTTGCCGATGATGCAATTCAAAATGTTACAGCGGTTAAACAAATTTTAGATCAAGTAGATGTTAAATCTAAAGTACAGCAAGCTATAGCTGATAAAACTATAAATCTTGATAAAGAATTTAATAAACAAATAGAGGAGGTTACTGGCAAAGAGGCTTATAAAGAATATTCCCCAGCTAGAGCTAGATTAGAAGGTAAAGCTAAAGATAAAGGATTCTTTAAATGGTTGGGTAAACAAATAACGATTACTCCTTCAGCAGAAGACTTTATGGGATTAATGTATGACATTATAGGTAAAGGTAAACAAGGCAATAGGCATGCCCAATTCATTGCTGATAATTTAATGAACCCATATAATAAAGCAGAACAAGCTATATTATCGGCTAAGGTAACAGTTGCAAATGATTTTGCAGCACTTAAAAAAGCTTTCCCAAGTTTAAAAACTAAAAGAGGTAAAAATCCTTTAATGCAGGAAATTGGAGTTGGGCCTTATACTAAATCCAATGCTTTAAGAGTTTATATATGGAATAAACAAGGGATGGAAATTCCTGGTTTATCCAAACGTGATCAAACCGCTTTAGTGGAGGCTGTAGAAACGGACATGGAATTAAAATCTTTTGCTGATAATGTAATACTTATACAAAAAGAAAGTACTTATCCGGCCCCTGGAAACAATTGGACAGGTGGGGATATTACAACAGATATATTACAAGGTTTAGATAAAGGATTTAGAAATAAATTAATGACTGAGTTCAATGAAAATGCTGCTATTATATTCTCAGAAAAGAATATGAATAAGCTAGAAGCTATTTATGGAACTAAATGGACAGAAGCATTGAAAGACAGTTTGCGTAGAATGAAGGTTGGTAGTAACCGACCAGTATATCAAGGCGGGGGTTCTAGAATTGTAAATGAATTATTAGATTGGTTAAACGGATCTGTTGGTGCTATTATGTTCTTGAATATGAGATCTGGTTTACTACAAACAATTTCTAATATAAACTTTATAAACTGGGGTGATAACAATATATATGCTGCCGCAAAAGCTTTTGCTAGTAAAGAATATTGGCCTACAGTAATGAAGTTAATGAATTCTGATTATTTAGTTAATAGACGTGATGGATTAAAGATTAATGTTAATGAAGCTGAGTTGGCGGATGCCGCTAAGAAAAGTGGGATGAAAGGGGCAATAGCTTATATGTTGGATAAAGGGTTTATTATAACTAGAATCATGGATAGTTTAGCTATCGCAACTGGTGGTGCAACTTTTTATATGAACAGAAGAGACGCATTATTAAAAAGGCAAAACCCAGATACAGGTAAAACTTATACTAAAGCAGAAGCAGAGGCTAAAGCATTTGATGATTTCTATGCTATATCAGAAGAAAGTCAGCAGTCTAGTAATCCTAGCAAAATATCACAACAACAAGCTAGTTTAGCTGGTAGAGTTATATTGTCATTCCAAAATGTTACAATGCAATATAATAGGAAAGTTAAAAAATCTATTAGGAATTTATATAATAGAAGAAAAAATCCTGGCCAAACACAAAGAGAGAGTGATTTAGGTAATCTATCTCAAGTTATTTATTATACAACTATACAAAATATTATATTCCACAGCTTACAACAAACATTATTTGCTTTAGCGTTTGATGATGAAACAGAAGATGAAGAAAAAGATCGTGCTGCTAATATTGCCAATGGTATGGCAGATTCATTATTGTTTGGATTAGGATTTGGAGGTGCTGCAATCTCCACAGTTAAAAATGTATTACTAAAAATAATGGGCCAGCATGAAAAGAAAAACCCTAAATATGAAGAAGCTGTATGGTCATTATTTGATTTCTCTCCGGTATTAGATTCTAAAGTACGTAAAATAAAAACTGGTCTTAAAACGTTTAGTTGGAATATGGAGGAAATTAAAAAGCGGGGTTGGAGTTTAGATAATCCAGCTTATTTAGCTGTTGCCCAATTTATTTCAGCTACTACTAATATTCCTATTGATAGGGTATTACGTAAGACTATGAATTTAAGAGCAGCAATGGATGAAGAAACCAGAACATGGCAAAGAGTAGCTTTAATATTAGGATGGGATACATGGAGTGTAGGCCTTCCATACTGGGGTTTACAAAGCACGATTAAAAAAGAAGAAAAAGAAAAAGCAAAAATAAAAGCAGATTACAAAAGCGATATTAGGAAAATAAAAGGAATGGGTTATAAAAAAGTTATGGCCAGAGTTTTAAAAGATTATGATCCTAAAGATATTATAGAAATGCAGAGTCCTGCGGGAACTGTAGTATATTATGCTAAAATTAAAAAGAAATAAAATTATGTGGAAATTAACAAAACAATATTGGAAAGATATGTGGAATTATATATGGAGTAAAACCTCTGTAGATGAAAAAGCTATTGCAACAATAAAAGAAATTAAAAAAAGATATAAACTTACAGCACAAGAACTTAAAGATGTTGCTGATGCTGTAAAAGAAGTTGGTAATCAACTTGGAGATATTGATGATGCTTTAAAAGGGGAAGCCCGTAAAGGTAGAAAAACTAAAAAATAAATATAAAAATAATGAAGAAGCTGTGGTTAATTTTATTAATTATATCACATTTTAGCCACGCGCAAGATTTAAAAGAGAAAGATAAACAATACCATTTTATAGCTGGTACTGTATCTAGTATGGTCGGATATGC
>Ga0209756_1003044_pt1 | contig 13887 bp, 25 predicted proteins | sample ETNvirenome_6_85_FD_184071 | JGI IMG/M metagenome (GOLD analysis project Ga0209756, IMG submission 184071) | Marine viral communities from the Pacific Ocean - ETNP_6_85 (SPAdes) (version 3) | ecosystem: Environmental > Aquatic > Marine > Oceanic | place: Pacific Ocean | collected 2013-06-19
TGCCAGAATCATAATTGATCATGGCACCTTCAGCTTTGGTTGGTGCAGCACCGAATCCGATCATTTGTACATCTTCTTCGAATGCTTTCATTGATTGCTCAGTAGAATATAAAGCTCTCCATTGTTCTGGATATCTATCATATTCCATACCAAACACGGTATTTAAACCTAGATTGAGCTGTTTGGTAAATAGTGCTCTATTTAAAGCCATTGTATTATACTCCTATAGGTTAAATACCAGCATTCTGAGTACCATATAGAGATAGATTAATTACTACTTCTACATCAGCATCAGCGCCTACTGCATTTTTAGGATAATCAATTAAACGAAGGATTCTCAATGATTTTGCAGTTGCTGCAAGAGTTGAGATATCCAATTCATCAGTTGAATGTCCATATGTTGAGTTATAAGTTCCAATAGTAATATTTGCTAATTCGCCAACATTTGCGTTTGCGAAAGTTCCATTACATTGAATCTTGTATGTTATATTTGGATCATCATACACATATGCTTTAATCGGTTCATTCGATTTAGCAGTTGTGGCATTGTTCCAAACTTTTTTGAATTTAACATCACCTGTGTCATTATCGATGTACTCAACACCATAAAAAACTCCGAGCACTACTCCGCCCGCAGTTCCTCTGATGATTGTACCATCGGTATGAAGTGCAACAATATCACCACTTGCAAGATTAGCCGCATAAGCATTTGCAATAGGATATTCATTAGCACGAATAACACCGCCTGTTAAATGTCTTAACGGTGTGAAACCGTTAGGTGCATCTACGTTTGCCATAGTTATTTGTCTCCATAGTTAGTTTGTTACTCTTTCATGCCGCCTCTAGTAACAGAACTTTTATAAGACCTTTGTATGGGTTGTCCGGGTGATTCTACTCTATTCATATCTTGTTGAACTGAACTCATTAAATTTTCAGTCATTTTTGCGTAATATTCATTACGTTGATTTACCATTTCTTCTGGCATTTCACAGAGTACCATTCCTTCTATACCTATACATCCCACAAATCTGCCATGTTCTATCGTTGGAAAATGTTGAGCATCTTTGACAGTTTTAATATCTCTTGGTTGCCAACCTTCTCTCAATCGTTTAGCTACATTTGTCGGCGTTTCCTGTCCTAAGACCATAGTGGCAATCCATCTTTGTTTCATGCCAGGTCGTGGATCAGGCGCTTCTAATAAGTTACTAGGTCGCCATTTTGAAACCGTTGCAGATTTTTCCACTCTAGTTTCATTGTTTATTTTATTTGTTTTATTCATGTCAGGCTCCTTTACGTTGTTCCTGTATTTGAATCACTAAAGTCTTTTACTTCTTTAGCAAATCGTTTTAGTGCTGCTTCATCATTAATGTTAATACCAAAGTTTTTAGCAGTGGTAAGATCATCACTTGTGAGCTTAACTCTATTACTACTTGTTCCTTTTTTACGAGAAACTCCAGCAACCGGAGATTGCACTCTGTTAGTTTTTTGTACTACATTTTGATTACTTTTGGAAGTGTTTTCTTCTGATTTAGTAAAATAACCAAGACCACTTGCTTTTAGTCTTTTGTTCATTTCATCATAATAACCAGGATCATGCACATCCCAACCTTCTTCAGTTAATTCAGCATCAATTCCATAAGCCATTGCAGTTTCTTTTCTAAAACCAGGCTTATTAAACCATTGCGAATTTTCTTTTACCCATTCAGAAGCCAAAGGTGGAGCTTTATCTTTTTTCTCCTTAACTTTAGGTACTCTAGCAGCATAATCTTCAGTTTTTGTCATTTGACTTCTAATTTCAGCAAGATTTTCATACAATTTTACTTGTTTTTCTGTATTTCCTTCTTCAATTGCTGATTTTAATTCATTTGACACTGCAGTAGCTTGATTAGAAAGTGATTTATTAGCCATATCATAAGTTCTTTTTTCCATAGAATTTATTTTTTGTTCTAAATCAACTATTCTTTGTTCAGCTTCTGCTCTTTTTGCTACTTCTTTCTGAATTCTTTTACGAACTTTAACAGAATAAGGCATCTCATCAGAATATGAAGGTATTTTTTCTGTAGGTTTAGTTTCTACATCATATTTTACCTCATTTTCGTAAGATATATCGTGTCCTTGATCTTTTTCTTTTACATTTTCTTCTTCTTTACTTTCATCAGAAGATTTTTCTTGTTCTTGTTGTAATTTTTCTAATGGATTTAAAGGTACATCTACCTCTTGTCCTTCTACAACTTCATCAAGTTTAACTTCTAAATCTTTCTTTTCTTTTTCATTCTCGGGCATAGTATCTCCTATGTTGTCATTAACATATGTTAATGTTTGTTATAATTGTTGAGTTATTATATCTGGACTTTCCAGAGTTGCAATAATCTCATCATCATTTAATAACAGCATTTTAACCTTTTGTACAGAAATTCTTGCACCTGCATATCTACCAAAAATAACCCAATCACCTACTTTACACCACGGTTTTTTTCTATCACTATAACATTCTTCGCCCATTGCAATTATTTGTCCTACACTATTTAAATAAGCTTGACTATCTTTACTTGAATCAGTCAATATAATGCCACCTTTTGTTTTTTCTATAATTCCTCTAGGTCTTATTAATATTCTATAACCTACTGGTTCTGGTACTTTGGTAGGTGTAGGTATACTATTATCTGTTGCCCATGTATCATTATTAATCATCTTCTATTTCTCCTGTTTTATATTTTTCAATTAATTCATTAATTATTTCAAGTGATTTATCTAAACCTTGTCCATATCCATAGACACGTTTAAATTCAGGAAAATTATCTACACCTTTAGATAATAAATTATTACTTAATTCTTCTTTATGAGTTTTTATTTTTTTCTTGATCGCTTGTAGTAGGCGTTCCATTACTTCCTTTCATAAAATAATCTAATGTTGATGCAAAATTTTTTTTTAATCCATTCGCAGCAATAGCAAACAAATGTGGTTTAACTTTTTTAATAGAAATTTTTTTATTTTCTAAAAATTTTTTAGCTTGTCTTATTGAATCTGCTTTGGCTCCCATTACCTTCTTTTATCTTTTCTTGCAATTTTAGAAGCTGTCTCTACTATTTTAGATTTAGTCTCAGCATCTTTTCTAGCATCTTGTTTTTCACTTTGTTTTACACCTTGCATAAATCTTGCTTTTCTAATTTGAAGTTCTTCAGCTTTTAATTGAATGTTAGCTTGTTTTTCTTTATCTTCCATTTGTTGTTTTTGTTCTTCAGGAGAAGGAGGCATACTACCAGCTAATTGTTGTGCAGCTTGTGCAGCATTTACTGCTATTCTATTTTCTTCTTCAATACTTATTTCTTTAGAAGGTTCATTATCTAATTCTCTATTAAAATCTCCAGATGAAACAGGATTACCTTCAGGAACTGATGCTTGCATTTGTTGTTGATATAAATATGCCATATGTTGACCCATATGAGCTAACATGGCTGGATATAATCTCTCTTTAGCTTCAGGATTTCCACCAAATCTAGGATCATTCATAAATTGAGAATGAACTTGCATATGAGCTTGATGATCTTGATCTTCAAATACTTGAATAGGCATAGTATTAAGTATAGCCATATTCTCTGATACTGGATCACGTCTAGGAGTATCTTCATCTTCTATTATTAAATCCATATAATCAGGAATACTTAAAGCTTGTAAAAATCTTCTTGTTGCTTCTTTTACATCTACTACATCAGGAGTTTCTCTTGCTAATTGTAAACCAGTTTGAGCTAAAGCTATTCTTTGAGCTTGAGAAAATATATTAGGATCAGATACAGGAACAACACTAATTGAAGCACTAAAATCTTTTCTTCTAATTTTTTTATTTTCACCTATTACTTCAAAAGAATATTCATCGTCTAAATATTCTCCATTTAATTCATAAATTAATTTAAATTCTCTACCTTGAGCTTGATGTATTCTTTTATGAATAGCACTAAATACTTTAGAACCTTGTTCTATTAAAGCAATAGTAGTTCCAACTGGACCTGATCCAGCTGAATCTCCAATCATTGCATCAGCAATAGAAGCAAAACGTCTCCCTGACTCAGTTAAAACTCCAAGTAATTGGAGTAATGTTTGTGATGGTTCTTTAAAGGGAAGAGGAATAAAAGATTTACGCAAGTCATCACCATATGCTTCTACTTCAACCCATTCACCTGGAGAGACAGTAATATCTCCTCCTTCTATTCTTGCTCCTTTAGCTCTAAAACCTCCATTGAGATTAGCAAAGGCAGCTGAATCTAATAGTGCTCTTAAAGCACCAGTGCTTGCATGTTGAAGTCCACCTATCATTTGTATAAGACCGAAGCCATAAAAGCCTAAGCCAGGAAGATATTTATAATGAATAAAATAAGTTCTTTTTCTTCTTAAGGAATCTTCTTCTTTCCAATTTCTTCTAATAGATAAAACTCTTTGTGATTCATAATCAATAGTTACAATATAAGGTAAAGCTAATCCATCTCTATCTTCACCTAAATCTAAATTGGTATGTACTTCTAAAAGAGTATGTATTTTATCAGCCATACTAGGTGTCATACCTTCCAATCTTTGTAAAGTTTGTTCAACTAAATCTCCACTATTAACTCCGGCATTATTTTCCGCTTTACTTAATGGAACATCTTTATAATAACCTGAAATTTGATGTTTTCTTATTTCAGTTCTTGTTAATTTCATTACTTGAGTATATCTATCAGCAGTTTCTAAATCTGTATTTTCCATAGAAATTACAAACTCTTCAGCGGGTACAAATTTAGAGCAAATTCTATCTAATGTATTATCAAAATATATTTTTTTAAAAGCACTTCCTGCAAGAGCTAAATAAAATAACATTTGATCTAGTTCATTAAAATAATCAGGAATTTCTTGAGTTACTTGAAAGTTCATAAAGTCTTGAACTCTTTGTGCTTGTTCTAATTTTTTATCTGTAGTTCTTCCAATAATTTGTGTTTTAACAGGACCGCCTGCTGGAAACATTTCTGCAATAGCTCTAGCTTGAAACTGTGTTGCTGCTTCTGCAAGTAAAGGATGATGAACCCCTGAAGCTCCGGGAAAAGGATCTTGTCTATCTTCTACTACTACTCCTAACATTCGTAGTCCTTTAGAATATTGATCTTCCCAATTTTTTCTAGAACTTTTATCATCTTCAAAAGCTCTTACTAAATCTTTTCCTACTTTTCCAATTTCTTTTTCATCTAATTCTTCTGCTAAATTTGTATAATGATTTCTTTCAAAGACTTCTTCATCTTTTTCTGTTTGATCTTGATCTATATCAACTCTAACTTTTTCACCTTTATCATTAGTGAATTGTAATTTTTTTTTATCTAGTTCAACTTCCATTATTTTTTCTTCTTCTTTTTCTTTTTATAATTTCCAGATGCTTCTTCTTTTTCCCATTTTTTAGCCATCTTTGGTTTATTAATATGCATCCATTTTCTTTGTTTTTGTGATCTAAAAGGCATTATATTTTTTTAATAGAGTGAGCTTTAGTATTAAAGTGAAATTGATTCATATATAACTAAAGCCTCCTCTATTAATTAGTTACTTCTTTTTTTTAAAACCGTAAGTACCTTTAGGTTTACGAGTAGCTTTAGCTACTTTTCTTCTGCCAGCCATAGACATTTTTTTACCTGACTCTTTTCCTCTAGTCATTCCTAGCTGTTCGTCTTTTCTAGCATTGTATCCTTGTTTTTTCATATTAGTATACCTCCTGGTTCATACCATACTTTCCTATTAGTAGATATAAAACAAAAATATTGATATTGAAAGCTTTAAATTTTGGATAATTTTTTTCTATTATACTTTTTTTTATTACGAACTATCTTATGTTTAAAATGCCTTAATTGCTTAGCAACTGGATTCCGCTTTTTATTCATTTTACTACTCAACCTTTTTGTAGATTAACTGCAGTAAGGCCTTTTTGTCCTTCTTCAACTTCAAATGTTAATGTTTCACCTTCAGCTAATCCAGATAAACCTGAATTTCTTACTGCTGAAGAATGAACAAAGACATCTTTAGTATCATCATCTCGTGAAATGAATCCATACCCTTTGGTAGGATTAAACCACTTGACTTTACCTTTTATAGTCATATTGTTTCCTTTGATTGTTGATTATTTTAAACATTTATTCCTAAAAGAATTAATATAATAATTATAGTAATAATCATCCATTTCTCGGTAGGATTATGAAAGAATTTCATTATTCAAGGATTAAAGCTTTAATAGATTTTTCACCTATATATATCTCAGTTTCAGCTTTACCTTTATAACATTTATAAGATACAGTTTCACTGTAGGTTCTCTCCGCTTCACGTTTTCCACGAAGACATGCCGCCATTGAAGGTTGAATACGGTGTTCCTTAATTTCTCCATTTATAAACATCAGTAATGCAAACACACTCTCTATCATTGATGACCTCCATTTGTATATTTCATTTCTCTAGATGCATCTTTTAATTTTTCAATATCAGTTAAAACTTTGTCCATTTGTTTTGTTAAAAATTCTATATTAACTTTATTTAAAGCCATAGATTCAATATGTTTATTTAACTTATCGGTAGTTTTATATAAATCCTCAATCATCATAAATTGTTCTGAGTCCGCTGGTAAAGAGCCTAACTGTCCTCTAGGCCACTTGATTCTAAACTCTGTATTCTCAGTTAAGTCTTTTGTCATTAACTCTACTTGTGTTGAAAGTTTATTTTGAGTTTCTATAATACCAAAATAAGCCCATGTTCCAATTGCAACCATACAAATCAAAGAAGCTACTGTCTTCATTGGCATTTGCACAGCTGCTTCTTCAGAAATTTTAAGTGCCATTAGTTATAATTATATCCTGTTGATGGTTGATTTTCTAAAACTTCAAATAATTTTTTATGTTGGTCCATGATCTCTTCATCCATATTCATCATTTGATTCATTTTCTCATCCAACATTTGTACATTAAATTCTAATTGATCCACTTGATTTAAAAGAACTGCTTGACTTGTAGATAATTCAAAAGTTCGAGATAAACTCCACCCTGCTAAAGCTAGTAAAATTCCCACAAGCATAGTCATTAATTTTTCTAACATTTTTTTACCTAAATTGAAAAAAGCCAATACAAGCTGCTATAATAGTTCCCATACCAATTAATACTGCGACTGCTCCTTTACCTCGTGATACATCATCTGAAAGTTTAGATACTTTCTTATTTAAATCATCGATAGCTTTAATTAATTGTTTCATTCTTTCAGCACATAACTTTTCATGTGATGAAAGTCTAATACCTAAAGAAGCATTCACTAATGATGCAGATGATTTTTTTGCCATAAATTACCTTTTTTTAAAAAGTTATATAACAAAAATTATTAAATTAAAAGAATTAGAAGTAAGTCTTTTCTTAATAACCAAAAGGATTTCCTACATTTGTGGGACTACTACTTGATTGATCAAATCCAGCATCAGAAGTAACTCCTTGATCTTGATTAGTGCCTCTCCAATCTGGTTTATCACCTTTATCTACATGAGGATTAAATCCATCATCTCCTGGTTGTGGAGTATCGTAAGTCATCATATCTATAGTAGTAATATCACCACCTTGTTTATCTTGATCAGTTATATTTTGTATTCTTTCTCTTTCAGCTTTATTAATAGCTCCTCCTGCAAAAACTGGAAGAAGCCAAGGCGCTACTGCTGATGCTATACTTGCTCCTGTTCCTAGAGCATAAGCAGTGCCTCCTACTCTTGCAGCAGTTTGAACATTTGAAGGTATGCCCATATTATCTTCTATCCACTTATTATATGCAGTTATATTATTAGATATTGTATTTTTATATCCATCAATTTTAGTATCTTTATCAAAGTCCCATTCAAATTTTCCTCTTTTCTTTTTTTCTTTTCCAAGCTCTGGATAATAATCAGAAGTTCCTTCTAAATCTTTTAATACTTTATCTCGTTTTACTTTCTCTTCCCAATCTTTTGTTTTTATCATTTCTTCACTAGCTTCTCCTTTAGAAGTATCTATAATTTTTTTAGTAAGTTTAGAAGTATCTACACTATCAAGTGATTGTTCTACTTGACAAACACCATTTACTGACATTCGTCCATCTGAACATACAAATTCATTACCTTCTTGATAGTTATATAATAAGTCGTTAATAGTTGCCATATCATTTGCCTTGTCTATGATATTTCTTATACGACCTTTTTTGATGTTTGTTAAGATTTTTTTTATGGCGTCCCGGTCTTTTGCGAGGTTTATCTCGAGGAGTAAAGTTTAAAAACTTTATTCGAGCCATTATTTATTCTTATATTTGTTCCACTTCTTTTTTCCAATTGTACTATAAATACTTTTATTTAATAATTTTGATTTTCTTATATTTCCGCCTGTATCTTCAAGTTTTTTAAGTAATAATTTATCATCTATTTTTATTACTTTAGCAACTTGAATGTTACCATCATCATCAAAAGTCTTTTCAGCTTTTGTTGCTACAAAATTATCTTTTTCGTTTCTTGACATTTTTCTTTACCTTTTTTTTAATTTTTTTAGGTGCTGACATTCTAGAGTTTTGTAATCTTCCTTCTCCTGATCCTGCACCGGCGGTCATTCTCATCTAGGCGTCCCTTTTTAAATCCTTAATCAGCTTTAAATTATTAGCATGATAAGAATTAGAACCTGATTCTTTAGTATCATAAACAGCTTTATCTTCACCTTCGTGAGTAGGACCTTCAGCTTTTTTTTTATTCTTTTTAAATAATTTTTTTATTCTTTTGATAATTAATTTTTTATGTTTCCTAGGTCCTTCAAATATATCAATATCTTTTGTAGACATAATTAACCTTTTTTTAAAGTTTTTAAAGCACTAATCATTTTCTTATTATATGAAGAATAAGAATTAGTTCCAGATTCAGCTGTCTCTTTTAAATCTTTAACAGCTTTATTTTCACCTTCGTGAGTAGGTTTTTTTAAAGTTTTTGTTTTTATATCAAATATTATTGTGTCTTTATCAGCCATAATTAACTTCTTTTTAAAGCACTCATCATTTTCTTATTATGACTAGCATAAGAATTAGTTCCAGATTCAACTTCACTCACAACTCTTTTCTTTTCTTCGTCAAGATTGTGTTTTCCTTTTTCAGTATATGCATGTTCTGCATCTACTCGACCTAGTTCTTCTAGTTCGTTCATTTTTCTAGTGTTAGACATATTACCTATCTTTTTAGTTTAGAAATAAAAGATTTATTATCCGAACTAAAATTTGAATTTCTTTTTAGTTTAGATATAAAAGCTCTGTTATCACCATTGTAATCAGAATTACCTTTAGTCTTGTCCTGAATAGTTTTTTCAGCAGCTGCATCCATATGTGGTGGATGAGCTTGTGGTCCAAAACCAGCAGCAGCTCCACTTGAATTGTACTGAACACGTGTTCTAGTAGTTTTCTGTGTAGTTGTCATTAGTAGATTCCTCCAGTTATATTTATTTTTTTCATGAAGTCTTTTTCTTCTTCTTCACGTCTTGTTTGTTGTTGCACTACTTCATCTCCAGGATCTTGCATAGCTTTTTTAATCATTGCTGCATCATCGATACATCCAGGATTTTTTTCATAAAATCTAGCATTAGCCTTTTTAACATCTTTTACACTAAAGTTTTCTGTAGTATAATTAGGTTCTGTGCCTCGTCTAGTAAATGGGTTACTCATTTAAGTCCTCCGTTGTACTTAATTTTTTATTTAGTATACCTTGAAAACAACTCTGTGTAAAGGTCGGAAGTAACATTTCGCTAATAGGATTTTTATTATGGCCAGTAGACCATGATAGACAGGGAGTTCCCTTCTCATCCCATGCAACTAGAGCATATCCCTTTATATCTACTTTATTAGTTATCTTGATACATGCATCATGAAAAGCATTAATTACTTCATCATTTTGTGCTTTTTCGATTTGTTTAGGACTAGGTGGCTTTTGTTTAATAGGTCTATACTTATTAAGAGTAATAATGTTTGTTTTTATGGCGTTGTTTCCTCTTTTCATAATCTTCATCTTCGGGATCATCAGGATGAGCGACTAAAAAGCCATCACGAATACGCAATAAAGCTTGTACACACGTATCATGAACATCATCAAACTTTCCATAAGGAAAAGTTGCTGATTCCTCTATTACACTTTTAGTCCAATCTTTATCCAAAGTAAACACTAATCCGCCTTCAAACATTGAAGCTACCGAGTGCGTTCTGGATATCTTATCTCTATCAGGAGTATAAGTAATTACAGGTACTCCTGATCTTCTCATATCTTGTATTAAACTCTGGCCTGAAGCTCTTTTTTCTATTAATACTTGATCGGGATACCATTTTTCATAAGCTTCTTGTGATCTTTTTCTTAAATCTGGATATTCTAATCTTTCTTTCCAAGCATCTAATAATAAACATGCAGCATAAGGTTGATTTTCTTTATCTCTAGCTGTATAAACTCCCCATGTAGTACATGCAGAAAAGTCAGCTGTATCTTTGGTACTAAAAGCAGTATCATAAGATTGAACAACATATGATAAAGTTGGAATTTTCTTTTCGGAATATATCTTCCACCAATCTCTTTTAATAATGGATCCTTCATCAGCAGCGGGTTGTTGTTGATAAAGAGCTGACCATACTCGTTCTCCTACTGTACTCCTAATTTTTTCTAAATCTTCTTTAGAATAAGCTTCAGGCCATAATGCATTTCCTTTTGAATCAATAGCTGGTAAATCTAAAATTTTCCAATCTTCTTTACTTTCATTTAAGATATGTCCAGCTAAATCATCTTGGTGCCAACGAGTTTGAATTATAATTATTTTTCCACCAGGTTGTAATCGAGTATAAGCGACTGACTTATACCATTCGATTAAATTTTTTCTTTGAACTTCTGATTCTGCGTCCTCTCTTCCTTTTATTGGATCATCTATAATTAATAAATGCGCACCTCTACCTGTAATTGCTCCTCCAGCACCGACAGCTGAGTACGTTCCTCCTTGCATTGTATGAAATCTTTTAGCTGAAGTTGAATCTGATCGAAGGCCTACTTGTGGAAATACACTATTAAAGTCTGGACTAATAATTTGATTACGGACCTTTCGTCCAAAGTCATCAGCAAGTTCTTGAGCATAAGTAGATTGTATAACAAATTCATTAGGATTATTTCCTAAATACCAAGCTGGAAAGAACTCAGAGCATAACATTGACTTTCCATGCCTGGGTGGCATAAAAACTGCTAATCTAGTTAGTTCTCCTTTTTCTAATAGTTCTAGATTTTTTGCAATTAATTGTATATGAGCAGGATCCTTATACTGAGGATATACATGTTTAGCATATTGTAATAAAGTTTTTCGAGCTTCAGAAGTAGATAGTATCTTATTTAAATGTTCAACGACTTCACCAGCACGTTTATCCTTTGTTTTTTTGTATATCTGAATAGCTGACTTTAACTGTTCTTTGATCTGGAGTTTTTGCATTCTGTAATCCTTGTCCTACTGCTCCTTTTAATCTATAATCTTCAAAAGCTTTAGTTAATTTTATAAAAGGTTCTACTTTTTTTTTAACAATTTTTTGCCAGTGTAAAGAAGATTGTCCTATCTTATCTAAATACCAAGCTAATTTAGAAGCATCAGCAAATCTTAAATTAATCATTTTCTGATGATGCAAGTCTCCTTCTTCTTGAGGATTCCCTTCTTTATAAACTCTTGTTTTAAAAATTTCATCATTATTATTTCCTGTTATATCAGCTCTATCATGTAAAACTTTAACTCCTACATCTTGCATGATATCTAACATGTAAGCAATCTCTGAGAGCCACGCATCATTTTGTCCATGTAAACTTAAATGATCTAGACATCTAAACCAATCCCAAGGTACAATAGGAAATATACTATAAGGATGACCAGTGGATTCTTCCACTCGGAGCAATTTAAATTGGCCATCAAACTTTCCTATCTCTGAATCCCAATCTTTAGTTTGCATTATAGCATCATCATTAAAGATCATGATCCATGTACCTTGAGCGTATACAGAGAGAGCATTATTGTATCTGTGTAAATTTTCGTAACCTAATCTTTTAAACTTAATTACTGATCTAGCGGGATGTTTAATATCTTTCAAAAAATCTATACTTTCTTTATCATCTTCATCTACTCCGTAAAGTAGTTGAATTTTATCTGGCTCTTTAGCATTATCTAATAATGATTCTGTACATTTCTTAATTAAAGGAATTCTTTTTCGAGTAGGAAGTAAAACTGATATAGACATAACTCACCTTAGTATGTTTATATGAATATATAAACAAAAAAGTTTGCCCACCGTCCTCCCTGTCTCAAGTAAGTCTCCCTACCATTTAGTGAAACAGCACCTAAATTACTTTTTATTTCGTAATGAAACTATTAAAGTTCCGTAATATCCAGTAATTAGGTTCAGTGCCCAAATCATTTTTTCTAATATCCAAGATATTAATAAACTTGCATATCTAAACAATTTTAGTATAAGCTGCACTATATAAATAGGAGTTAAAGTTACTCCCATTAACAATAAGCATATACTCACTGTTATAAAATCTAAAGTTTTTTCCAATAATTTAATTCGGTAATTTAAGAAAGAAAAATGAGTAATAAAATAAGAACAACGAGAGCTATTCCACAGCTCATGCTAGTTGATTTACATAAAGGACACATTCCGTCTTTCCATAATTTTGAAGAAAAAGGTATATATTGACACGCATTAAAAGATTTAAGCCGAGATACTAAACTTTTAATTTTATTTGTTATTTTTAAAATCATAAGATACTCCTTATATTTTTTCAGTAGGCTACTATTTAAAAAGCAAAATGTACAGCTATAAAATTTATATACATTTAATTCATTCATCACTCTTTCTCTATCTTTCTCCCTAGAAAGAGCCCATTCGCTTTTTAAACTTAATACGTTTTTTTTTTATTAAACTTAATACGTTTTTAAATACGATATATTTAAGATTAGTTTTTTATTTTAGATTAGTTTTTTTAATTCGTTATAGATAAAAAAAAAGAGAGCGAGAAATTAATCTCGCTCTCTAATTTAAATTAAAGTCTATTAAAGACTATTAATTTTAGTTTCGAAATATTTTAGATTCTCTAATATTTCGTTAGATACTTTATTATTTTTAATAAACTCTTTATTCGAATTTATTAAGTCGATATATAAAGCTTTCTTATTTTTATCTAGATACGAATTTAAATCTATTAATAGATTTACTTTTTTAAAACGATTATTTTTCGTAGTATCGTATTCGATATCTATTTTACGATAATCGTTATTAAAAGCTTTCTCTATAGTAGTAGAGTTTTTCGCTTTCTCGTAAATAAAAAAAGACTTCGTTTTATCTCTTTTATTATTAAATAATCTAAATAGAATTTTTTTATCTTTATATTCTCTAAAAGATAAAGCGATTTTATTCTCGATTATTTTATTATTTATATTTTTAGTCGTATAGTTTATCTCTCTCGCTTTCTAATTATTCTTAAAATATTTAAAAAAATATTTCTTCTTAAATAATTAATAGAATATTATTTTATTTTTTTAGAAATTAAAAGAAAAAAAACGTATTATTCTCGTATAAGTAGAATATTTTTTGTGCTCGTTTCGTTCTCGTTTCGTTCTTTGCTCGTTCTTATTATTCTCGTTCTAGTTTAAATCGTAATATAAGAATAAATAAGTATTAATAATATCGTAAATATTAATCTTCTAAAATAGTATATAAGCATTTTTTACTTTCTTTAATTAATTTAATTTATTTATTAATATTTATTTAATATCAATTAGAAACTTTTTTTTTACTATTTGATTATTTTATCGTAATGATAGGATAGAGCTTTTTCAATCATTCATTTTT
>Ga0209756_1003054_pt1 | contig 13857 bp, 23 predicted proteins | sample ETNvirenome_6_85_FD_184071 | JGI IMG/M metagenome (GOLD analysis project Ga0209756, IMG submission 184071) | Marine viral communities from the Pacific Ocean - ETNP_6_85 (SPAdes) (version 3) | ecosystem: Environmental > Aquatic > Marine > Oceanic | place: Pacific Ocean | collected 2013-06-19
CTTAATTTATTCTGTAAATCACTAACGCTAATATTCCTAACATTATCACCTATATAATCTACTATATCTCCTATGGTTATTTTACCATCATCATCTTCCCATGAAGTATCTTTCCAATCTCCTTCACCCAATACTCTTCTATTGGCTTCATTGATTGCTTGTCTTTTTAGTTTTTCTATTCTTCCCATTTCTTTATGTATTTCTATATAAATATAAACAGTTGTAGGAATGTTTTTAGTATAGGGATATTATTCAAAATCACCATTTATTATATCCTCTATTTCTCCTTCATAATTTTCACTTAGGTATGAAATTACATTTGAATATACATCAGACATTATTCTTTGTGCAAGTCTTTTAATGTCTTCTTCTAAATGTGGATTTCTATTATATAGATCAGTTTTTCTTATTTTTAATTTTTCACTAATTATGTCTTTTATTTCTCTTTCAATTTTACTGGCGTTTACACCTTTATAAAATGAATAATCATAGTCATCATCAGAGTATTGTTTGTGTTCACTTATTACTCTTTTAATTATCTGTTTAATATCTGATTCTTTTAATTTTATTCTTTTCATTTACTTATCTTGGTTTTGTAATGGCTCTGCGCATTCTATTTCTTAAGTTTTTGGTATCTGCCCATATATGAGTCAGTCTATCATCATTTGGATTTTCCTCTATTGCCCTTCTCATCTTTTTAATAATATCATCTAAGTCTTCATATATATCTTCTAACTTAAAATCATATATAACATCCCACGTTACCGATCCAGTTTTAGGATCTGTTTTTATACGTTTGGTTTTAAAATCATATTCACTTAATAGTTTTTTAATGATATGTCTCTGTTCAGATAAGGATGTATCATCATTCATAAACAAAAACTCTGTATTTTCATATATATAAGATAATATATCGTTTAAATCCTCATGACTTAATTTATCATCTAACCCCATTTGATCACTATGATTTAACATTGATATTATTTCACCTATTAAATTTTCTGCAATCTTATATTTAACTTGGTCTTTATCAGTATAATCCCATGACTCATTCATCTTACCTTTGTTATCAAAAAACTTTATTTCATATAGTTTTTTCTGATACATCTGTTCTGCTGATTTAAGATCCCATGAAGTCTCTATACTATCTTCATCAATGTAATCAGTATCTATCCAATTACCAGTATCTGGATCCACTACTATTCTTCTAAGTGCTAAACCTACATCATAATAATCATTATGTGGACCTTCGGGTGGTGAATATTCCTCTCCCTCTGGTGGAGCTTGTTCTAATAATATTCTTTTTATTATGTCTTTAGTTGTTTTCATTTATTTTTTATCTATATATTCGACCTACATTAAAATGCCAATCATGTTCTACAATGTATGTTACCTCTAATATCATACTTTTTTCTGTTCGTCTTTTATGATCTCCTCCACTATAATATACCCTTTTATCTTTCTTTTCCACTTTTTTCCAATCCCCTTTGTCTATAAATTCATCAAACATATCTTCTTGTTGTGGTGTCATAATCATTTTTCCCCACTTCTCAGCAGGAAACCAACCATTAATCTTATTGGGTTTAAATTCTTCACAGTCATCACACTTTAATTCTAATTTTTGTATCAATTTCTTTTTTCTATTATCAAAAAGGTCTTGTATCTTTGTCCCCATCGATTTTTCCCGTTTGTAATCATTAACATAACTATAATCTTTTATCAAAAAATAATATTTTACTATATCGAATAATTTACCATTTTTATCTTCCATAGTGGCAATAACATCGTAATTATAAAGTACTTTAAATTCACCAGTTACTGGATCAGGATCACCTTTATATTTATACCCCTTCTCATCAAATTGTTCGTTTAATGTATTCTCATTCATCCTACTGGTTCTATCATTAAACCTTTGGTGTATTGTCATTATCATCATACCTAACTCTTGAATTTGATCTGTTAATGTCGATATTTGTTCGGCAACTTTCAACCCTAATTCGTCTCGTGTCATATCAAATGATAAACCAGTGTAAAATGTACCAGACTGATCCTGTCCACTACCCACCAACATTCTAAAGTATTTGTTTATTTTTACTAATGCACTTATGAATGATTTCAATATGATTTTAAAATCATCATCAATGTAGATTTCTTTAACAAAATCAGGCATTTGTTTAATATATTCACTTATCTTTTGGTTTAAATTATATATACCATTTACTAATTCGGTTCTATTTAATTCTTCATTACTTATACCTTGTGCTAATTTAGACACTAACATTAGTAACTCCATAGTTTGAGAACTGATTACCGTATGTAATGGTCCCGCATGGGTTGCCATAACCTCTGAACTATCGTACCCACCTACTTCTTTGAGTACTTTTTTTAATTGAGATTCTGTTAATTTGATTTTCATACTATATAAATATACCTTTATTTAGTATTATTAATCTTTAGCTGGGAATTTTTAGTTTAATTTACTTCTCTTATCATATTCCCGCACTATCCATTCTTTAGGTTTAAAAATAATAAGAGGTTTAACTGTATAGTTATACTCCCATAATTTATATATGCTATACCCTAATTGTGTTTGTGCAAGAAATAATGTATCTCTTTTTTCACTGATTACTGATACTCTACTAGTATCGACTTGACTAAAATAAGATTGTGTGATGAACAGACAACCTAATAAAACTATTGTTTTTTTCATTCTATGTTATTTTTGGTTTAATTTAATATATCTTTGTTATATTTCTCTTTTAAATGGTTTTCCCACCATTCTCTTTTTCTACCGTTTACAAATATCCAACCAATATTTAAGTCGAACCACTTTTGTATTTTTTTAAATTTCTTCATAGTTTTTTTAATCTTTAATTGATTGAGATGCGGCGTAAGAACCTAATATCTGATTCTATTTTTCTAATCTTAATACCTCATCTAATATAATGTCATGTTCCATCCGTTTTTACACAAATATAAAGATTAATTTTTAATATGTCAAAATTTTCTACGTTTTTTATCTAAATCGTTTTTTAAATGACGTGGTTGATCGAACCACCCATCACCAGTTTTTCTGAAATCATCTTCACTTTTAAGATTACCTTCTTTATCTACATCAACTAATTTAACTCTTCTTTCACCATCAGTAAAATCTGAATTGTTTGCAATCACATTTATTTTTTGTTTATAGTCCGCAAATAACCTTTCTATATTCTTTTTAAATTCTACCGTAACTTTCTCCGCTTCTTCACTATAGGTTTTTATACTATTAAGTGCGTCTTTAATGTCATATAATTCATAATTACCTTTATCGGGTGACGTATGACCCAATTTTTCTGTTTGAGGTTGGTAGTAGGGTTTATAATATTCATCGGCACTATGATCCAATAAGTTATATGGTTCATAATCAATATGGGGATCATCACCAAAAGAACCATGACCCTTACTCTCTATATCTCTTTCAACAACACCTGCCGACAAATTCCATGATTCGGGATTTACATTAAATGTGATTCTTTTCTTTATTTGTGGGATGTATGTTCTCCACCCATATTTAGATTTTGCCACTTCTAACTCTGTTGCTGGTGACATATTAATGTCTGGTGATGTTAAATCATCAGGATTAAATTCTTCTTTAAGTATCTGTTGAATAAGATGTTTCATTGCAAGTCGCTACTAATTTCAAAGTCTTCATCTAATTCTAATTCTAAGGATTGAGCTTCTCCCTGTGATAACTCTTTTCTTTTCTCACCTTTAGTTATTTCAAAAACAGGTAAAGATTCCATAAAATCTTTATGTTTGTGTAACTTAGTATAGAGGTTGGATGTTGCAACATTAGTTACACCTTCTTTTAATTCCACATCCTCAGGTATTTCCCATGTATCTCTAATTAAAAAAGTAGTGGTTTCTAATGATTTAATAAAATCTTCTCCTTTAATGATATAAGTTTTTACTTCTACGGGTGTACTTTCTTCTACTCTACTTTCCATACTTGCGTAAATGTGAATATAGACTTTACAAATTTTATTTGTCAAATCAACATGGTACGAATGTATATTTGCATAAGCGGATTCATGTGTGATACCGAATTCACTTTTATGTTGTGTTAATATAAATGCCATAATAAGGTTTTATATATAAATATATGGATAGATTAATTGCGTCTGTGAATTAAAAGATTTCTTTCTCTACCACTCATAGGTGTCTGTAAAAATCTCTGTCTATCTAAATCCATCACCTCCAACTCTATAAGTTCTTTAATTGTTTTTAATGGTACGTTACCCCAATTAATATAACTTCTAAATTCTTTAACTACTGTAGATGTATCCCATACTTCTTTTAAGAGTTTTCTAACTCTAACATTTCTTCTAACTACTTCTTTAGGGTATCTCATATATTACAAATATAGAAATAATTTATATTAAAAACAAATTTAATCTTTTATATCTATAGTGTTTATTCTTTTTAACCTATACCATTTACCCACCTCTAATGTGTCCTGTGTGAGAATAACTTCTACTCCATGTTTTGGATTATGCATATGGTACATGTTCACATTAAGTTCTTGTACTACTTGATATTGTTTACAACTTCCTAAACTTATAGAAAGGAGTAATAAAATTAGGTTAATTTTTTTCATAATAAATAAGTGATTTATAATAAATACTCTTTTTTATTACTTAATTTAATTTTTTCTTTAAATTTACTTAATTTTTTTGAAGAATTTAAAAACTTTATATTTTTATCGTCAATGAACCTGTAACGTATAGTGAGTCTTTGGTGGGACGAAGACCTACCTTTATTGGATAAATAAAGTTCTATATTATCTATTGGGACATACACATAATCCTCTAACATAATACCTTTTATATTTTTCTTATATAATTCTACAATTCTGTTACCAATCTCTTTCCCATTTAAGTTTTTATAAACACCACCAATAATACTATTATATATTTTCAAATAAGTTTCATTTTTTGGTATTATAGAACCACTACGCTTTACTGGTGAAGTTAATGGTTCACTATAAAAAGAATCACTAACTTTGATACTATTTTTCTTTACCTCAATACGGTCACCTTTTTTTATTATGTTAGATATTGTTTCTGTTGCAACAATATCATATTTGTCAATATCTTCCACGGTGTTTATGTGTTTTTCAATATTGTTAGTGATGTACTTAATTACTTTTTTAATTTCTTTATCTTTATCTAAATCACTATCGCCTATTTCAATAATTTTATTGGTTAGGTATGAAGTAGGTAATCTGTGTATAATACCTTCGTTTTTTCTTTCTTTAGGATAACCAAAACCTCTTTTTAGAAATGATCTTTCATATTCTTTGTGATTTGATACTCTAAATACTTCACTAATATCTTCAAAAGTAATCTTTTCTATTTTATATTTCTTTTTCCTAATAGTGGATTTATCTTTTATGTTACCATCTTCTATCAACCCAGATAACATATCAATAGTTTTATATAACCTGTGAAAGAATATATAGTCACTATATTTTTTTCTTTCCTTACATAAATTTAACCATAATTCATTATATAAATCATGACCAATATAGGTATATATTATTTTTAATTTTTTATCGGAATTAGATTTTTCTTTACTACCACCATAATGATGGTAATAATTATCACCACCATACCAATTATTAACATGATAGTCTAACTCTTTGAGGTATGGGAATTTTTGAATTTCCTCACCCACAAACAATGTAATTTGTTCTTCCATTATCATTGTGGAATTAATCCCAATTAGGGAGAGAATAAAAGCGCTGAACTAATATTTTTCTTATAATATTAAAATCTTTAACTCTATTAACTTTGAGTCCATGCTCAAACGCTACAGATTTAATATGTGGCATTAATTCATTTATTGTATGTTTTCCAATAGTCTTCATTAAAAAAAGGATTATTTTTTGTTATTAGATGAATGTTTATATGATTTATATAGTGTAACAGGGAACCAAACTATGGATATAATAATTACACCTATCATCATTGGTATTACCCATAAAATGTCTTTTATTGATAATTTATTTTTCTTCATCGTTACTAAATATAAGGGTTTTAATTGGCAATATCAATATCTACCTTCTAAATAAACATGTACTATTTGGGGAATTCTTACGCATTTATGTGGTTTTCCTTCCTTATCTACACAATCAACCTCATCTAAATAATTTAGATATTTTTTTATATTATAAGGTGCACTATTCAACCGTCTTTCAATATATAACTTACTATAAAGTTTATTTTGATCGTAATATGATTCTTTTAAAATTTTACGAATGGTATCTCTCATACCTATAAATATACATTTATATTTTTTTTCATAATACTCTATAAACAGTCATTGGTAAAGAGTTCTTCGTCCAACTATAATATGAGTCAATACTCTCTAATTTTTCTAAATTTAAAATGTAACTATTTTTAATATCGAAAACACAAAGAATAATAGTACCTCTTTTTAGTCTTTTTAAAACGGAAAACGGTGGATGGTGTAGTGTATCTGCATTATTAAGTAACACTAAGTTATATTTCCTATAATCCTTTACCTCATCCCAGTCTTCATTAATTAAACTAATTTTTTCGGTATAAGGATAGTTTATGGATTTTAACAATGTATTCGCGTAATCTGATTTAGACTCAAACACCTCTATACCTGTAGATGTAATTACTTCCTCCATTAAACCCATATGTAATACTGATCTCCCATTCCCACTACCTAAATCTAAAAAATGTATACCATCAAAAAGGTTATCTTTTCTTAATCTACTAATCATTACATTCACCCCAATTTCCGTCATTTCACCATATAATAATGCAGAAGTGGTATGAGTACCCGCGTGTTTAATGTACTCACCACTATAGGTGTTGGTATGGACTTCACCTTCATAAATTTTTTTTATTATCTCTTTCATAATAATTTAATTTTCAGGTTTCCAATGAGTAGGTAATTTCCATATCTGTCTAAACTTCATTTTTTCATATTCATACATTTCCGACCAAGTTTGTGGAAATATCTTTAAATAAATCCAAGTTATGGGAATAATACACCACGCAATAGCAAAAGGATAGGGATGATTGGGGTTATCACAATATAATAACACCGCAGAACATATAAAAGAAATCATCATAATATAAAATATAGGGTGTTGGTTGAGTATTGATTCACTTCTACCGTGTAAAATAGGTCGATATAAATTAACTATCATTCTTCTTATTTTTTTATACCATGTAGGGTATTCTTTGTTTAAATTGTTAATTACTTTTTCAGTCATTTCTTTGGTTTTAAAATAAATAATGCAATATCCAACAAACCGTTAATAGAAATGTAATTAAATTGTAAAATTATTTAATTTGGTGAATGTAAGTGTATCTCTATTTCTGGTCTCACCCTGTTTAATAATGGTGAAAAAGACATAACATATTCCCATATAATATCTTTTACTTCTCCTTCTATTTCCCAACCAAAATCTTCATCTAATAACGCATCATAAATAGAAAATTCTTTTAGTTCATATTCCCCATCATCTTCTTGTACGTTTATATGGACACTTCCTTCCCGATATACTGTTGCTTCTATCACTATGTCGTCTGTTAGTATAGAGTGTGGGGATACATCACCGAATCTCTCCTTATCCAACAGAGAGTCAGCAAATAAATTAATCATTTTAATTATATCAAACTTAAAATCATAATTACCAATACCAACATCTAAAGGGAAATCTTCATCAAGTAACCATATTTTTTTACCTATAGGTACATTTTTTAAATCTTCCACTATTTTTTGTCTAATATAAACCGCCATAGCAGCATCAATACCGTAAATATCTATAAATTCCGTAGTACGCATAGGATCAGTTTCCCACCTCTTTACTACATTATCCACATATTTCTTTTTATTATTAGGAATAACAATTTCAGTGTGTTCTTTTAATATTTTACGAATGATATCTCTCACATTAATAAATATAAGGATATAATATTAAATTACCAACCTCTACGTTTAACATCTTTATATAACCACAGTGCATTGGCAATGAATCCCCCATACGCTGCAATACCTACTGCAATTTTTAAATACCATGTATTTAAGTATCCATCTTTTACCCACCCCGGATAAAGTATGCAAAATGTTAACATTAATAATATTGATGCGACATCAAAAACCCTTAATAAAACAAATCTTTTATTGTTTAAACTCATATTTATGTTTTTTATATAATATTATTTTATATAAATAAATATGTACGAAATATTATTTCGTTATAACCATTTGTGTTTTTTAAAATAGAACCACATACCAACTGCGGTTCCAATGGTTAATACAGTAAATATCCAAAAACCGTGATGGTTACTTAAGAAAGGTACGTCATCGAAGTTCATACCAAATATTCCCGTATAAAATGAAAGAGGTAAAAATATGGTTGACCATATTGTTAAAAGGTTTAACCTCTTATTCATTAATTCATTATTAGACTTATCTAACATTGCTTCTAATATTAAATGTAATTCCAATAAATCGTGATGTTCTTTTTTACTATCTATTAATATTTTTTTTAATAAATAAAACTCTTTGATGTTTATATCTTTATTTGCAAAGATATCACTTTCAATTTCTTTAAGTCTTTTTTCTAATTCTTTTCTTTCCATAAATCTAATGTCCATAAAACTGACTCTGTTAAATATAATATACCTACTAACATCATTCCATAATGTGTCCACTCTCCTTGTGAACCGTATGTAAAATCTTGATAAATAGATGGTATTGCCGAACCCATAATAGAAAAACTAAATAATAATTTAACCCATTTGTTAGATAAAAAACTTTTAAGTTTATTTTTTTTATTTGTTTTTAGTTTATTAACCAACCATTCATAATCGTCATGTTTCTTAGTTGCTAATAGTCTAAATGAAATTTCGTCCGCTAATTTATTATTATCCTTCATATTAGTTTAACATGTGAGCCACTTGTGATTCTTGATGGGTAACACCTTCTAAGTTTTGAAACCTTGCGGAGTTATACCCATTCCAAGGCAAACCAAATTTTGTTCTACCTTTGTTTCTAACACCAATTAACATATATGCTCGTTGGTCAAAACTATTAATAAACGATTCTCTTACCGTATAAGTTTCTCCTTCTACTACTTCCGCACCTAAAGGCAATTGTTTATCGTTAATACATATTACTTTTTTCATTATAATCTAAATGTTTTATTTTGTTGTTTTTTATAAATATAATATAGTTTATTAAAATTCGTAATGTTTAAATCTACCAAACCCAGCAACTTTTCTTTTCCAATAGTTTGAAAATCTAACTTCTTTAACTTTACACTTTCTTTTGTTTTTATATTTTTCAATGACTGCCTTAGTACATTTTTGATCACCGGAAGCGTGTATCATCCATAGCTTATTACCTTCTTTTTTAGAGATAATACCAACATGGTCGATAGGTCTTTTGTCGTTTTTATTATTAGGGTCATAATCAAAATAAACAATATCCCCCACTTTTACTTTATTAATATCATTAAATAATTCTGAAGTATTATATAATCCTTGTGCAGTGGTTCTAGGTCTTTCAAATATCATACATACTAACCCACTACAATCATTAAATTCTGGCCCTGAAGAACCCCAGACATATGGTTTACCTACCATTGTTCTAACATTATCTTCTACAAATTTTTCCCTTTTATATGTTTCTAACCTTTGGTAATTATTAATAAATTCCATATTAACTAGTTCATATAATTCATCGAAAAACTCTTTACTGTATTTTCCGTTACTTGGGGTATTGTTTTCATAATAAAATTCGTCACCTACCTCTAAACCGTTCTCCTTATATAATCCATTTAATTCCCAATACCTTTTAATATATCTATCATATGCATTTTGAACATCATCATCATTGAATGTGTGAATTGTAATACTTTCAAGCTCTTGTACTCTAACACAGTTGTGAACTTCGTCATCATACGTGAATCCATTTGGACAGGTTACTTCTTTCAGTAACTGCTTTTTTAAATCTCCCCATTTAAAAGATTCAACAATTTCGGATTTCTTAGTCATTGCCCATACAGGACTACTCGTTTTCCCACCATCACTTCCATGTATAACTATTACATCAAAGTAATTTTCTAATAAATCTTTTGCTTGTTTGGCAGTTTCAAATCCGTATCTAGGAGAACTAGGGAAATTAGCAATAAATACACTACCTTCATTCATAGTTTTTAAAACATCTTCTATGGTTCTTACCATCATTTGTTCCGACCCTTGTACGTTTAACACATTACTTGCAAATATTATATCATATACTCTATTTAACGCATTGGGATCATGATGTTCATCATTAATGTTTGCACTAAAATCATGTGCCGTTACATCTAACCCCATATCTCTAAGTGCATAAGTATGTTTAGCATCTTTACCAGATCCAAAATCTAAAATTTTAATATTTTTATTTCCTGTATCTGAAATATATTTTAAAACCATTCGTGGTGTAAGTGCTTTGGGTCCTACCGCACCACTACTTCTACTAGATTTGTTAGCCTTCATAATTTCTTCAGGGCTAATATCAGTATAACTCATTTCAATAATTAATTCTCTTTTCATCTTTTTACTTTCATTTAGGTGTGGTACAACGTTGGTATCCCAATAATTCTTATACCCGATCTTATTAAATTCTATATTTGGTACTTTTAACCATCTCCTACTTCTTTCTTTTGATTCTTCAGTATTGAAACCATTGTACCCATCATTTACAAACAACCATTTGTGGTGATAGATTTGTGGTGATTTCTTTTGTTTAATTAATCTTTCCGAACCGTCTCCTCTTATAAGTATCGCATCCCCAACAATAGGTTCATCAGAACTATCCCAATCTGGTGACTTAATGAATGTAATGTTACCATTACTTTCATCAAACTTAACTATTGTATAATCAAAATCTTTAGGTAATTTATCTTTTGCCAACACAATAACTTCACTGGGTAATTTATCTTCTACGGATTTATGTAAATAGATGGTATTACCTATTTGTTTACCAACCCCATATTTACGAGAGCGTTTAATTTCTGTACCTTTCTCTGTTTTAATCAAAATATTTATTTATATATAAATATATGATAAAAAATTAAGATTATAAATAAAATATAAGATTATTTGGTAGATTGAATTATTTTTTGTATATTTGTTTTAATAAATTTAACCGTTATGAAAAATATATTTTATTTAATCTTATTATCCATCCTAATTATGAGTTGTGGTTCTAATGTTGAACCACCATCAACAACTATTAGTGAAACTGAACCAGAATTAGTTACTACAAAAAAAATTTTAACACAGGAAGAAATAGATTCTTTTTATGATGAAATTACTCTGGGTACAGAATTCGGTGAATTCAGTACTGAGAGATATTGGTATAAAAAGGATGTATACATATATCTATGTAATTGGCAGGACAGTATTTATGTAAAAGAAATAACTAAAATAGCTGAGGAACTAAACTCTTTAACGGAGACAATAAATATAAGTGTAACAATTTTTGAAGATAAAGCAAATTTATTTTTATGGGTTAGTGAGGACCGTAATACCTTTATTGATGGTGTAGGTATTACTTCCCCTACCACAATCAGACGTTTAAAGAGTTCCGCAGGGATGGTATTAGGTGGACTAAACCATTCTTCAAATGAAATCGTTAAATCTTTTGTGTTTGTTCTTAAAACAGGCAATTTAAATTTTGATAAGTGTACATTGAGAGAGGAAATAACCCAATCATTGGGTTTATTTAAAGACACTTATTCTTGCACCAACAGTGTATTCAGTCAATTTAAAACAGAACAAGTTTTAGAGTATACAGAATTAGACAAAGCAATAATTAAAAAACATTATAGTAACTAAACATTAATGATATTATTGTTTTACTACTACTTCTCTACCTTTACTATCTACATATATAGTTGCACCCATATATGAATCTCCTTTTGTTTTAGCATCACACCAATCCCAATCGATTGGTATAGGTGGTGAAACTATTTCAGTAAATGCAGGTTTACATTTTTCTTCACCTTCATATTTAGATGGATCGAAGATGTAATAGTTCATATCGTCACCTGTCAACACATTATCATCTTTGTCGAAAATAAAATTTTCAGTTTGCATTGTAGTGTCGTCAATATTTAAACCATCGACTACTCTACATACTTTGAAAAATAAAGGTTTACCAATAAGAATGGGTTGGTTAGATGTCATTTTAACAATGTTGAAACTTCTTATACCAGCTGCAGATTTTTCTGATATTCCGGATTTAGTTACCATACCCGAAGACTTTCTAAATGCAACTTCTACCTCTTTATTGCCATCCATTTTATATAATTTAAACCCTAATTTACTACTCATTTTTCCCATGTTTACAATAAGATTATTACCCTCAATTTTAACATCCCCTAATGGTGGAGCAACTCTAGTTGCTAGTTCTTCTTCCTCTGGTTCTATTTCTTCAAATCCACCACCAAATCTTTTACTACACCATTCTCTTATCTTACTCAATCCCGGATACTTCCCACTTTCTTTTTCATCCCACAAAGCTTTCTTTAGTTTTTTCATTTCGGGACTCATATCATCAGCAATAGAATCATCAAACAATTTACTACCAGTGCTTTTATTACAAAGAGTGGCTATATATGAGTCATTTCCTGTAGGATCACCACCTACAAAATTATATGCAATAGCCCAATCTTTATTCTTTTTACAATCTCTAGATTTATAATTACTACCATATGTAAAATGTACGTTATCTTTTTTCCCATAAGGACACCAGTTAAAATAAGGTCCCACATATACCATCCATAACCATTTTTGTGTCTCTTCACTTGCTGAATCCCATTTTTTACTAACATTATTTTTAATTTCTGTTTTACCTACACCACCAATATCTAAGGCATTTCCATCGTTATGATTACTCCTACCTAATCCCGCTGCTAGTCCTTCCCAATCTCCCATCATTTGTTGATGTACGTTATCTCTATAAGCGGAGTTAACTGATAATTTACCTATTTGGTTTTGTATTTGCATAATACTATCATGTGTATCAGGAGCAACTATTGCTCTATCATGGTACGGATGATCGCACGTAGGACCAGAAATAAAAAGGTGTTTATTTGCACTATCTATTTTAATTATTTCTGTATCATCAAAAAAATTATTCATTTTTTTATTGGTAATTTCATGTTTTTCAGTCTTTTTTTTCCGATGGTTTTGAGTGGTATAGAATAGTTTTTTTTCACCTAAAGTATTATTTAAATAATGTGGGTATATTTGTTCCGCCTTTTTTCTCCATACACTATCTCCGTCTTTAACTGCTCCAGATTTTCTCGTGTATCGGTCACCATACTTACTTATTTTTTTAACAAATACTATGTCACCCACATTTGTACCACCACAAGGATAAATAAACTCATCCCTATCATCACCATAATCATTATCGTATGTATTCCCATTTGGTGCTTTCCAACTACTCCAATCTCGACACCCTTTGTTGGTAAGGTTTCCACCACAAAAAGAAGGAATTGTCTTCACATCAGGATATTTTATATTTACTGTAATATTTTCAGTATCCTCAATAATTAAATTTAACTGTTCTTCGGTAATTAATACTTTCACTATTCTTTTTTACTATAAATATAAAAAAGAAATAAAAAAACTTAATTTTCTTGAGTCATAATTCTAGTGAGAATTTCAACGTAGTATGGGTGATATTTATCCCTCATCAAAATTAAATCTAATAAATCATCTACTTGTTCCCCTAAAGGTCGACTATCACCAATGAATATAACCTCACCAA
>Ga0209756_1003060_pt1 | contig 13839 bp, 23 predicted proteins | sample ETNvirenome_6_85_FD_184071 | JGI IMG/M metagenome (GOLD analysis project Ga0209756, IMG submission 184071) | Marine viral communities from the Pacific Ocean - ETNP_6_85 (SPAdes) (version 3) | ecosystem: Environmental > Aquatic > Marine > Oceanic | place: Pacific Ocean | collected 2013-06-19
AATCATTAAGACCTAATCTTGACATCGCATAATATAATCCAGTACTTTCTTTAATATTAGCATTAATTATATCTATTGTATCTGCGGGAAGATCGTATGAGATTGTACTCTTAACTATTGTTAAATCCTTTTCTTCGACAGTCCATTGATTATAACCACGATTAGCCCAATCACTAAACATAATATTTAAACTACGTCTAGCAGATCGTACATCATAGCCTAGAATTGGATCTCCTCCAATTCGATCATATGCTTCTTGTATTACGTCATTTACCGTTAAAGCAAATGTCGCTTGATCTGATAAAGCCATTTTTGATTATCCCCAAAATGCTGTAATTGCAGTAACATTTGTCATTGTTGCATTACAATTGGTTGAAAATCTTATTCCTTCTTGTGGAAACGAAATCCATATTTGACCACTATCAACTCCTGCTGCAGTATCCATCGTTAATAGATTAGTTCCTCCGTCGTCAAAAACGACTGTTCCTGCATTAGCTGTTGGAAGAGCTACGCAACCATAAAGTCTAACGGGTCCTGCAGAAATTGCTCCAGTTGTTGTTCGTCTAACTGCTGTAATATTTGATCCTGCCATATTCTTCTCCTATGTATATTTTACTAAGTTCGTTAATCTCTTTTCAAGATCAACAGCCCTTTGCATTGGGCTAGTATATCCTGTTATCTGGGCGAGTAAAGCTTTTTGATTCTCCTTTTGTTGAAGGTCGCTTAGAACAGTCGTACCCTTATAAGGATCTGCTGTTTCCCCTTCCCACTCAGGGACATTAAGTGGTTCACCTGCGGTGAAGCTCTCGAAAGTATCGATAACTTCTTTAATTCCGTCTAGTTTTTTTTTAAGTTCTTTATCGGATTCTTCTTCTTCCAATTTACCTTTTTCTATAAGCTCCTTAGCTTTAATAACAGCTGCTGCATCATATTCAACTTGTCCTTCTGTATCAAGTGTTTCATATTCACCAACCTCTGTCTCTAATTCCTTCTTTGCTTTTTCTTTTTCTGAAAATTCTAAATATTTCTTCTTCTTTTCATCTTCAGCGTCATCGTCATCTTTTTTAAAAAAATCAGAAGCTTTGTCAGCAGCGGTCTTTAACCATTCAGGACCATACTGATTCCAATATTCTTTAAATGCATTCTCTGCCATAACTTATAAAACCTCTAATTTACTAAAAAATAAATCGCAATAATTACTACCACTACAGTAGCGGATATCTTTGGATTAGCTTTTGCTAGTGCCCAAAGTTGTTTTACTTTTTCCATAAATTCCTCCGTTATGAGAGGGCCCGAAGGCCCCCTAAATTATAATTATGTTACGCTGTTATTCTGTATATACGATACTGTAACTACACCTTCACCAACAGATCCATCGCCATCGGTTGCTGTAAACTGAGCAATTACATTAGCATCAGTTGTTCCTACATCTGCCAATGCGGGAATTGCTGCAGCAATTGGTCGTGTTCTTGCTATCGTTTTTGCAGTTGTTGCAGCAATCATTGCTGTTCCATTTGCACTTGTTCCCACAGATAAAGTTGCAGCATTGGTATCGTCACCTGCGATGATGACATCCATTGTAACATCAGTTATTTGTGAGTTTGCCGGAATAACACCTACTGTAGTATTTGCACTTGCTCCGCTCAAAGTTATTGATTTTGATTGTGACATTTCTACAAAACCAACGTTTGTGATATCAGAACCTACAGTAGTTCCTGTTGTTTCTCTTATCGTTCCAGCTTTTACTGGACCCGAAAATGTTGTTGTTCCCATAAGTCTATCCTCCTTTTAAAAATAGTCTGCTTGCGCAGTCGTCTGGGTTGTTACTAGGCGCCGTTAAGCGCCTAGTATTTATTTAGTTATTACGCTCCTTCAGTACCGTAGATTCCTCTCCAGTCTGTAAAGCCAAAAGAATATCTTTCTCTTGTTTTGTAACGTAAGTTGCCAGTTCCAAAATCGCCTTCTACAGCTTTTTTGATTGGTGCTCTGACAAAGTGTTTCATTCCATCTGGACAATCAGTACCTATGAACCATTGATCTGCGTCCGTAAGTCTTTGATTGACAACCACACCGCCTGGAATCATACCTAATGCTCTTACAGCATTGATATCATTATCAGCAGTTCCTGGTCTTAGATTAGATTTTAGCACTCTTTCAGCAACGAATAGCAATTCTGGAGGACAAATTAATTTTTGTCCTACCAATGCTATTGGGATTTCTCTGTCGTCTTTAGCTTCTGCTATTTGAATTAGCAAAGTTTCTAAAGAAGTTTCAGATAAATCAGCTGCTGTTGCCAAAGTGTTGGACTGCGTACTACCGCCTCCAGTTGGATGTGAAGCACTTAATAAAGATACCCCGTCTCCTCCTGTTGATGTAGTAGTAGCGTTATTCAAGACATTTGCACCTTTGATCTCTTTAGTGTGTTGCATTGATCTTGCCAATGCTCTTGCGTATTTCGCACCAAGAGAGCCGTACAAACCATCTTCTTCAGCTTCTTCTGTAATAGAAAATGCTAAAGCAACTGTTTCGTGAACGTACCTAGCGACGTAGCCTTCTCTGCCACTATCGTAAGTAATCATTGCACCTTCTGCCTTTGTTGGCGCTTCTCCGAAGCCGATCATTTGAACGTCTTCTTCGAATGCCTTCATAGATTGCTCTGTAGAATAGATTGCTCTCCATTGTTCTGGATAACGATCATATTCCATACCAAACACGGTATTTAAACCTAGGTTGAGCTGTTTGGTAAATAATGCTCTATTTAAAGCCATAACATATCCTCCTAAATACCAGCCGTGTTAGCTCTAAGCTGATGGTTGTTTATATAAACTTCCACACTAGCTGCTGCTCCCACTGCATTGCCTGGTTCATCGATCAATCGTAATATTCTTATAGGAAGTGTAGCAGTGACAGCAAATGTGCTCACTGTTATTTCCTGTTTTGAATATCCAAAGTCAGTATTCCCAGCTGTTAATGTTACATTCGAATTCAAGCCTACGTCTGTGTTAGCAAACGTTCCGTCGCATTGAACTTTGAATGTTATGTCTGGATCATCATATACCCATGCCTTGACCGATGAATTGGTCTTAACAGTGGTACTGGCAGTCCATACTTTGAGGAATTTTACATCCCCAGTAGATTGATCTGTATACTCGCATCCCGCAAATACGCCAATCGGCTTAGTGTCATTAGCCATAAGGGTAATTGTCCCGTTGGTTAATAACTGAACTGCATCTCCTGTGAAGATAGAAGTTCCAGAGCCATTAGCGATCTCGTATGCATTAGCACGGATCACACCACCTGACATATGTCTCATGGGTGTAAACCCTTGAGGCGCGTCTAAGTTAGCCATAATAATCCTCCTTGATTATTTTGTTACTCTTTAAAACCGCCTCTAGTGACTTCTGTTTTGTAGGTCTTTTCGATAGGATTTCCAGGTTTTTCAACTTTGTGCAAGTCTTGAGCGACTGACCTTTCAAGATTTTTTGTTCTCCCGTGATAATATTCATCACGTTGTTTCTTCATCTCAACAGGCATTTCACAAAGAAGCATTCCTTCTACTCCTATATATCCAGCAAATTTGCCATGTTCCATCGTAGGAAAGTTTTGTTCCTTGACCGTCTTAGGGTCACGAGGTTTCCATCCCTCTCTCATACGTCTAGCAACATTTGTTGGTGTCTCTTGACCTAAAACACTGGTTGCAATCCAACGTTGAACGTAACCTTCTCTCGGTTGAGGTGCTTCCAATAAGTCAGTAGGACGCCACTGATTTTCACGAGTAGATTGCTCTTCACGTGTTTCGTTTTTTATTTTATTATTATCCATAATAGCAGGCTCCTTTATTGTTGACCTGTATCACTAAGGTCTTTTACTTCCTTAGCAAAACGTTTCAGTGCCGTCTCATCATTTATATTAATACCGAAACTCTTTGCGGTATTTAAATCCTCTTGAGTGAGCTTAACTCTGTTACTCTTTCCAGATTTTCCTCTGGAAACTGCAGCAACGGGAGATTGCACTCTAGCTGTTTTTGATTGTACCTTATTTTCGTCTTCTGGTACAGCTTTTTTATCAAAGAAACTAGGCAGTGTTTCTTTAAGCCGTTTATCCATTTCGTCGTAGTATCCTGGATCATTAACGTCCCATCCTTCTTCTGTTAATTCTCCATCGATTCCATAAACTAATGAAGTTGCTCTAGAATGACCTGGTTTATTAAACCAGAATCCATTTTTTTGAACCCAGTCCCTAGCTAGTGGAGGAATAGATTTTTTCTCTGATTCTTCTTTAGAAGGTTTCTCTTTTACAGCTTCATCATCATCTAGCTGTCGTATTTCACTACGAATATCAGCCATTTTTTCCATTAGTTTTACTTGTTCTTCAGTATTACCTTCGTCGATAGCTGATTTCATTTGTTTAGAAACATTTTCGTAATTATTTTTAAAACCAGTCTTTAAGCTTGTTCTAGTTTTACCTTCCAGATTTTTATATCTTTCTTCCCACTCTAATGCTTTTTTTTCAGCATCAGAACGCTTTCCCACTTCTTTGGCGATACGCTTTCTAACTTTTTCTGAGTAAGGTAAATCAGAAGAATACTGTGGAATATCTTTTTTTACTTCTTCTTTTGGTGGTTCTATTTTAGGTGAACGTTCGTAGGTCTCTTGTTGTGCATCATCCTTAGCTGGAGCTTCCATTTCTTCTTGAAGCTTCTCTAAAGGATTTTTTTCTACTTCTACTTCCTTAACATCTTTCTCATCGAGATTAACCTCGATTTCTTTTTTCTTTTCTTCTGGCATAGTTTCTCCTATGTTTACATAAATTAATTTATGTTTACTATATATTACGAGATATTATATCTGGGTTTTCCAGTGTACCTAATACCTCATCATCATTTATTAACACCATTTTAACATTTTGTACAGAGATTTTTGCACCTGCGTATCGTCCATAAAGAATCCAGTCCCCTACTTTACACCAGGGCTTTTTTCTATCAGAGTAACACTCTGGTCCCATCACGATTACTTGACCTATACTGTTTAAATATGATTGATCTTCTCTACTTTTATCAGTTAATATGATTCCTCCCTTTGTCTTTTCTACTACTGGTACGGGTCGAATAAGTATGCGATAACCTACGGGCTGAGGTAATTTCTTAGGTGTGGGAATAGTATCGTCAGTCGCCCATGTTTCCATTTTATTCATCATCTACTTCTCCTTTTCTATATTTTACTACAAGATCATTTATGATCTCAAGAGATTTATTTAATCCCTGATTATAACCATATATTCTTTTAAACTCAGATAGATCCTCTACACCTTTATTCAAAAGATTATTACCTAATTCTTGTTTATGAGATTTAATATTATTTTTGATTGCTTGAAGTAGCTTCTCCATATTTCCTTGCAATCTCTTTTAGTGTATCATCAAAAGATTTATTAACTTGTTTCGAAGCCAGTGCGAATAATTTAGGCTTAATAACTTTAATAGACATTTTTTTATTTTCTAGAAATTTTTTAGCTTGTCTAATATCTTCTCCCTTTACACTCATTTCTTTTTATCACTCCTTGCAACCCGTGATGCAGTTTCAATAATTTTAGCTTTTGCTTCAGCATCCAATCTTCGTTGAACATGTTCGTCCTTCTTTTCTCCTGATCTGAATCTTTGTTCCCTGATTTCTAAATCTTTTTTCTTTAACGCGAGTCCTTCCATTTTAGCTTGTGCCTCGACATCTTGTTTTTGTTGTTCGACTGGAACTGGCATTGAACCAGCGAGTTGTCGTGCTGCTTGTGCTGCTGCAGTTGCGATTGCATTTTCTTCTTTTATAGGAAGCTCTTTAGGTGTTTCACCTTCAAGCTCTTTATTAAACTCTCCTGAGGATGTTGGAGTCTGAGGCGATGCTGATTGCATCTGTTGTTGATATAAGTATGCCATATGTTGACCAAGATGAGCCAGCATTGGAGGATAGAGCATCTCACGAGCTGCTTTACTTCCAGCATATCGAGGATCTGCCATAAATTGTTCATGAACTGCAATATGGGCAGCTTGATCTTGATCTTCAAAAGCTTTAATTGCTTCTCCATTTAAAACAGCCATATTCTCTGATACTGGATCACGTCTAGGTGTAAGTTCGTCTTCGAGTAATAAGTTCTCATAATCGGGTACATTTAATGATTGTAAAAATCTTCTATATGCTTCTTTAACATTAATAAGTTGAGGTGCAGATTGTGCGAGTTGTAGACCTGTTTGAGCTAAAGCTATTCTTTGAGCTTGAGAAAAAATATTAGGATCTGATACAGGAACTACATTAATATTCTGATCAAAATCTTTTCGTCTTATAACTTTCTTTTCCCCTATAACATCATAGGGATATTCAGCATCTAAATATTCTCCATTCAGTTTATAGATTAATTGAAACTCTCTTCCTTGTGCTTGATGAATTCTTTTATGTATTGCACTAAAGACTTTCGATCCTTGTTCGATTAAAGCAATCGTTGTTCCAACTGGACCTGATGCAGCAGAGTCACCTACCATCGCATCGGCGATAGAAGCAAAACGTCTACCAGCTTCTGACATTAGTCCTAGAAGTTGAAGGAGCGTTTGACTCGGTTCTTTGAATGGAAGAGGGACAAAGCTTTTTCTTAGATCATCTCCATAAGCTTCGACTTCTACCCATTCTCCTGGAGAAACTGTAATATCTCCACCTTCGATCCGTGCTCCTTTAGCACGAAATCCTCCATTTAAATTTGAGAATGCAGCAGAATCCAATAAAGCTCTTAATGCTCCCGTACTCGCGTGTTGTAATCCGCCGATCATATGAATTAGTCCAAAGCCATAGAAACCTAAGCCTGGAAGATATTTATAATGGACGAAATAATTTCTTTTCTTCATCAGTAGATCAAACTCTTGCCAGTTTCTTCTTACTGATAAAACTTGTCGAGTTTCATAGTCTATCGTTACAATATAAGGAAGAGCTAGATCGCTTTTATCTTCTCCTAAATCATAGTCAGCGTGAATCTCTAAAACTGTATGAAGATTATCAGCCATTGACGGACTCATTCCTTCTAAACGTTGTAGTGTTTTTTGAACTGAATCTTGTGTATTAAGATTGTATCCTTGTTCTTTCGTAATAGGAACTTGACGATAATATCCCGAGACCATATACTTTTTAATTTCATTAACAGATTGTTTCATTACTTGGGTATATCTCTCTGCTGAAATTAAATCAGTATTATCATTAGAGATTACTAATTCCTCTGCTGGCACGAACGTTGTACAAATTCTATCTAGGGTATTATCAAAATATACTTTTTTAAATGCGCTTCCTGCCAAAGAAAGATAAAATAACATTTGATCCAGTTCATTAAAATAATCTGGAATCTGGGTAGTAACTTGATAATTCATAAAGTCCTGAACTCGCTGTGCTTGATTGATTTTTTTATCTGTGGTTTTTCCAATAATTTGAGTTTTTACTGGACCTTGAGCTGGAAATAATTCAGAGATAGCTCTAGCTTGAAATTGAGTTGCTGCTTCTGCAAGTAAAGGATGATGAACACCCGAAGCACCTGGAAAAGGATCACTTCTATCCTCGACGATTACTCCAAGCATCTTTAATCCCTTAGAGTATTGATCCTCCCAATTTTTTCTAGAGGACTTATCATCTTCATAAGCTTTAATTAAATCATTAGCTAATTTACCTATAACTGGTTTACCTAAACTTTCAGCTAGATTTTCATAAAAGTCCCTCTCTAAAGGAGTTTGATATTCTTCTTCACTCCCGGGAACATCTACTTTTATTTCTTTACCTTTATCGTCTTTATAAGATAAAGGTTTTTCTTTTAAATCTACTTCGAGTTCTGCCATTATGCAGCACTCCTTTTTTTACCCATTTTTTTGAAAGTCTTAGTTTGAATCCATTTTTTCTTATTTGTAGACATATTTCCTCCGTATAAGCCATATTAACTTGTTTTTGGAGGATTTGGAAACAAAAAATTAGGTTTTATTGCATTTACACTGACATTTCTTGGCGAATGGCCGTGAGATAAATTCTATGAACTTAAGTATTGTTTTTTTAATCATTTTCCTTGTCCTCTGCTTGGTTTTCTTTTACTTCTCTTATTAGGGCGTTTAACATGTCGTCCCTTACGCTTCTTATGTACCTTCTTTAAGTGCTTATAGCCATAACTAGGCTTGGTCATCTAATGTCTTACTTTTTTCTTAAATAATTTAATTGCTTTTTCCCAAGTAATATCAATTGGAATATTTTTAACACCTACCTTTTTTAATTTGTCTCGAATAGTTTTTCCTGGTACTTTTTTAAGTTCGCTATAATATATTCCCATAATTATGCTTGTTTTGGTTTATCGGCACTTCCTAGTAAAGGAAGCTCCTCTTCTTCTGTCATCGTTATTCGGGCAGGATTTGTATGTGTAAATCCTTCTTGCTTCGCTTGATCGACTCCCGATAGTGTCTGATACGATGTAGTAGGTGCTGACAATAAGCTTTTAGCAGCTCCTGTAACTCCTTTCGCAACACTTTTTACTGCGCTTGTGAAAGGTTTTGTAAACGATGAAATTCCGAATCCCATAATATCCTCCTTAAGGTTGTGGTGGGTAGTAATCTTTTTCTTTTAGTAACTCGTCGGTATTAAATTCTGTTTCAGCTTTATTTGTATGCGTGAATCCTTCTTTCTCTGCGGGGGCAAAGAGGTCTTTGACAAAATCCACATGTTTCTTAAGTTTCATATGCTCATAGACCTCTTTAAAATTTATTTTTTTCTTTTCAGCCATAGCTATATTTTACTTTTTTCTTTAATTACTTCTTAACTTTTATCAAATCTCTTTTTAAGAGCTTTAATAAGGGCCATATTATTTATTTCTGTATTACCTTTTGCTGCATCTTTTAATTTTTTAACATCAGCGTCCGATACAGGATATAAATCTTTAGCGTCCTTTTCTGCTTGCTTCTTCTTATCTTTTTCTATATTTTCTTTAGTTGGTTCTTTTCCCATATATTTTTTTCTAGCCATATTTTTTACCTATTGCTTTCGCTTTCGCGTAACCTTTTGCTTTATTTTTATTAGCATTCGACTTCTCATTAATTTTCACCTGTGGGCTTAACGCACCCACTGATTGTTGAATATCAAGCCACTCCTCGTGAGACATATCGTCCGATCCCTCAGTACCTATAAGAGCACCCATATGATCAGGTAGACTGTGTGGTTTTTTTACTTTAGGCATAATTAACCTTTTAATTTATTAATTAAATGTCGATTAACAGAAGCGTATTTATTACTTTTTTTCTTAGCCTTAATTTTCACCTGTGGGCCTAACGCACCCACTGATTGTTGAATATCATGCCACTCCTCGTGAGACATATCGTCCGATTCCTCAGACGTACCCCCGATAGGTAGATTTGGATCAGGTAGACTGTGTGGTTTTTTTACTTTAGGCATAATTAATCCTTTAATTTTTTAATCGAATGTCGATTAACAGCGTACTTGTTGCTCTTAGCTGCATCTTCATCAGCAGAAGCTTCTTTTTTTCTTTTAAATATTTTTTTAATTTTCTGCTTTAAAATTTTACTAGATCGAAGCGGACCAAACATAATATCTGCAGCCATTCCTGACGTTGATTTTGTTGTCATTATAGTCCTCCCACTGTATATTTAAATTTAGGAAGAAAAGGATACTCTGTTGATTCACGCGAAGCTTGCTTCACAACCTCGTCTCCTGGATCTAATATTGCTTTTTTAATCATTGCTGCAGGTTGAACTGCTTCAGGAAACTTTTCATAAAATCTTCTATTCGCTGCCTTTACTTGCTCAACACTGTATGTTTTTGCTCCTAGCTTAGGTGATGCTCCCACCTTTGCGAAAGGATTATTTTTAATCGTCATCTTTGTATACCTCCGATGTTGCTATTTTGTTATTAATTATACCTTGAAACGTAGAAGAAAGAAAGCTTGGAATGAGGAATTCTGAAATAATATTTTCGGGATGTCTAGTGTTTAAAGCTAAGCATGGGGCTCCCTTTTCGTCCCATACGCATAGTGCGTATCCCTTTATATCCACCTTATCTGTAAGCCTCATAGTATTTTTTAATAGATCATCCCTTAAAAACTCGTTAGCTTTTCTTTTTTGATCCGCACGGATTTTCTCTTTATTAACGTATTTAAGAGTAATAGTGCTTTTCTGTTTCTTTATATCTTCTGGCATTTCTATCTATCATATCATCGGGATCATCTGGATGTGTTATTAAAAACCCTTCCCTGATCCTCATTAAAGCTTGTACAACTGTGTCAACTATATCATCAAACTTCCCATAAGGAAAGTGCGCACATTCCTCTAAAACCGAGCTTTTAAAGTCGTCGTCCAATATATGAATCAATCCAGCCTCGAACATAGGAGCGACGCTATGGCAACGTGAGACCTTATCTTTTTCTGGACTGAACTCGACGACGGGAAGACCCGCACGTCGTAGGTCTTGGATCAATGATTGTCCAGAAGCTCTTTTCTCGATTAAAATTTCATCAGGCTTATAATTAAAATAACTATCACGCGCACGCTTTCTTAGATCGGGATACTCCAGTCTTTCTTTCCAAGCATCTAGCATTAAACATGCTGCGGATGGAATCCCATTATCGTCATAGACGTTGAACACTCCCCACGTCGTACACGCAGTGTAATCCGCAGAAGCTTTTGTCGAAAAAGCTGTATCATAAGATTGAACGATATAAGAACAAATCGGTAATTCTTTTTCTGCATAGATTTTCCACCAGTCCCGTTTAAGGATCGCTCCTTCTTCTTCTGTTGGTTTCTGTTGATATAAGGCGTTCCATATACGACTACCCACTGTTGTCTTAATTTTGTCTAATTCCTTTATCCCATAAGCCTCGGCCCATAAGGCGTTACCACTCGCGTCAATCGCCGGAAGGTCGAGTATCTTCCAGTCTTCTCCACTCTCGTTTAAGATATAACCTGCAAGATCGTCCTGGTGCCAACGGGTCTGGATTAAAATAATCTTTCCTCCTGGTTGAAGTCGCGTGTACGCGACGGATTTATACCATTCGATTAAATTACGTCTTTGAACTTCTGATTCGGCGTCCTCGCGTCCTTTAATTGGATCATCGATAACCATAAGGTGTGCGCCTCTTCCCGTGATTGCTCCCCCCGCACCAACAGCAGCGTACGTTCCACCGTGGACAGTATGGAACCTTCTCGCTGACATGGAATCTGATCTAAGGCCAACGTTGGGAAAGACCTGATTGAATTCTTCAGATTGAACATAGTTTCTTACTTTTCTACCAAAGTCGTCTGCAAGCTCTTGTGCGTATGTCGCTTGAATAATAAAGTCCTTAGGATTATTTCCCAGATACCATGCTGGAAAGAACTCGCTGCACAACATGGATTTTCCATGTCGAGGAGGCATAAAGATAGCCAGCCTCTTCAACTCTCCCTTCTCCACCATATGAAGATGTTTCGCGATGAGTTGTATATGCGCAGGCGTTTTATAGCTGTTGTTATACATATAATTAGCGAACGATAAAATGCTGCTACGTGCACCCTTTGTTTTTAGTCTGTTCGTAAGGTGTTCTATAATTTCGCTTATACGGCGATCTTTGGTTTTTTGAAATAATGTTATTGCGTTCTTAAGGTTTACTTTTGTCGTTTCGGGGTAGTGCTGCATGGATCCCTGCTCCTTTGATATTTTTAGACATTATCATCTTTTCAAAGGGTTGTCTAATGCCTTGTTTAACCTCCTCAAAAAACTTAGATTTTTGTCCAATACGCTTCAGAAACCACCCTATCTTATGCATCGAGTGCGTTCGAAGTTTCTGGTTGTGCTGGGAGTCAAAGTCCAGAGGATCCTCGGGATGAAGTTCTTTATATACTCTCCCTTTAAAAATCTCGTCGTTATTATTTCCCGTTAGGTCCGCACGGTCATGAAAGCATTCGATATCAATCCGTTCGAAGATATCGAGGGCGTACGCGATCTCGCTCAACCATCTGTCGTTCTGTGGGTTATTCGAGACATAGTCAAGAAGTAAAAACCAGTCTTTTGGAAATATAGGAAATATCGCGTAAGGATGATTATTATGATTATCCCTCGGCGCGAAAAGTTTGAACTCGCCTTTATGACTCATAATGATTTCGTCCCAGTTCTCTGTTTTCATTAAAGCGTCGTCGTTCCAGATAAAGAGCCACTCTTTCTCAGACGCTCCTGCAAGTGTATTGATGTACTTATGAAGGTTCGCATAGCCTAGAGGTTTTCCTAAAAGGATCTTCTTTCTAAGATGTTTGAATACTGCGCCGTTGACAAATCTAGCTGTCTCCTTGTCATCGTTATCGATACCAAAGATAAACTCAACTCTCATAATATCCTTAGCGTTTTGAAGAAGGGAATCGATTGATTTTTCTAAAATATGGGTTCTCTTACGGGTAGGTAATAGAATTGAGATACTCACTCATCCACACTAGAGCAAAAAAGTTCTAGGGTAAACAAAAAAGTTAGCAGAAACAATTTTTACATTTATTCATTTTTTCTTTTTATGATATAGCATTCTTAGGTATAGCTTAACCCTATACTTAGAGATCATTTGCTTTATCTTCCATATCAGTTTTTTCATCTTTTTTCTCCATAAAGACTGGCCCGATTGCTTCAAATAACATCGTACCGAATATCATAACTGCCATAGTAACTAACCAACATAATAGTATTATAGCTATTAGGCACCAATATCCAATTGAACTACAGCTCACGAAAAACTTTACTAGGGATCGTGAGATTGAAGCTAAGGCATTCTTTAGTTTCTCTATAATAGTTTTTATAATCGTACAGATACTCCTTTATTATTTTTGAGGTCGAAGGCTAGCACTTAAATACAAGGTTGTACAGCTTTTTAAAAATTTTTTATATACATATAACTGATTCATCATCTTTCTAGTCTACGTCTAGAAAGAAGCACATCGTTCTCGCGTTTAAACTTAATTAAAGTTTTTAGATTTAAACTTAATACGAAATTTTAAAATAGTTTTATTATTATATTTATAATTAATTATATTTTTTTAATACGTCGCGTTATAAATAAAAAAAACGCGATAGACTTTTAAATCTATCGCGTTAATTAAATTAATTTTATTTACTTATTTTTTTTAAAAATTTATTATTACTTTTAATTAAATCTTTATATTTATTTATTTTAAGATTATTATTATCTTTAATATTTTTATTTAATATTCTTATATTTTTTATTATATTTTTTTTAGTTTCTAAATAATCTATTACTTTATATTTTTTTATCGTTTTATTTACTCTCTTTCTATTTTAAAAAACGCGATAGACTTTTAAATCTATCGCGTTAATTTAATTAATTAAATTATTTAAGATTATTAACTAATTCTAAATAATAATTATTCGCTTTAATAATATTATCTCGATTAGTAAAAGATTTATTCTCGTTAATAAATTTAAAATTAGAGTTTAAAAGATTTAAATATTTATCTTTTAATTCTTTTCTTAAATTACTTTTCGATAATAAATTAACGTTAGCTAATCTATTATTCGATAACGTATCGTAAATATAATCTATCGAACGATAATTTTTCTTAAAAGCGTCGTTTAAATTAGTCGAATATTTTACGTTCTCGAATATATTATAACTTTTAGTATTCGAACGTTTAATATTAACTAATCTATAAACGATAGTATCGCTAGAAATATTTCTAAGACTAATCGATACTTTATTTTCTTTTAAGTTTAATTTAGTCGTTATAGTTATCTATCTCGCTTTCTACTTTCTATTAATATATTTAAAAAATATATTTATTTAAGATAAGTATTCGAATTATCG
>Ga0209756_1003061_pt1 | contig 13835 bp, 20 predicted proteins | sample ETNvirenome_6_85_FD_184071 | JGI IMG/M metagenome (GOLD analysis project Ga0209756, IMG submission 184071) | Marine viral communities from the Pacific Ocean - ETNP_6_85 (SPAdes) (version 3) | ecosystem: Environmental > Aquatic > Marine > Oceanic | place: Pacific Ocean | collected 2013-06-19
CCCCGAGGACTACGCCCTCGACCGCGCCCAGCGGAAGGTGACGCTCCGCACCTACAAGGGGTACACCGAGGTCGGCGACGACCCCGCGCCCGTCGCCCTGCTGCCCGACGAGCAGCTCCCCCTCAATCTCTGCTTCTACAAGCCCGACAACACCCTGTCGGTCACCCTGGAGAAGAAGCTGCTGCTGGGCAAAGGCGTGCTCCTCGGGCGGAAGCGCGAGGGGATGATGCACGTCATCCGCACCACGGAAGACGACGTGGAGATCTACAGCCGGCGGATGCGCCCCACCCACGACCGCGAGGCCGAGGGCGAGGACTACCGGCTCTGGGCAGAGCGCTTCCCGATGATCTACGAGGAGTGCCTCGTCAAGCTGCGGGAGGGAGAGATCGCGCCGAACTCCATCATCCTCGGGGAGCTCGTCGCCGACCGCGGGGGCAAGGACGAGTTCTCCTACGTCCAGCGCATCACCAAGTCGGGGACCAACAAGGCGCTGCAGCTGCAGCAGAAGGAGGGCTGGCTCAGCCTGTACGTCTGGGACATCGCCTTCTGGGACGGGGAGCCGGTGGTGACGACCCAGCCCTTCTCCGAGCGGATGGGCACCATCGAGGAGTTCACCAAGGAGGCTCAGTGGCTCCTGCCGTTGCAGACGCTCACCCCCCAGCAGATCTGGGACGAAGGCCTCCGGGCAGTGGTCTGGGCTGCGGCTGAGGAGGGGCGGGAACTCCGCTACTCCAAGCGCCGCTCCTACTTCCCGACAGCCATCTTCATGGAGGGCGACAAGGAGATCACGGTCCAACTCGACACCATCGCGCGCAACCTCGCCCAGCACAACGGCTGGGAGGGCTGGGTGGTGGTCGACCCCAAAGGCGTCTTCGGCGACAAGGCCTACAACTTCCGGGGCAAGCCGGATCGGCCCGGCAAGTACACCGGGAAGTTGAAGCCGGTCTACGAGGACGACTGCATCGCCTACTGGGACCCCGACCGAGGAGAGGGCACCTGGGGCACTGGGAAGTACCAGGGCCAGGTGGGCAGCGTCGCCCTGTACCAGCTCGACCCCGAGGGTGAGCTCATCTACCTCTGCGACTGCGGGGGCGGACTCACCAAGGCGCACAAGGCCGACCTCGCCGACCCCGCGCTCTTCCCGAAGGTCGTGCGTGTCGGGTACTCCGAGCGCTTCTACCTGTCCAACGGGGACAAGACCAACGCCATGATCCACCCCCGCATCCTCGACTTCCGCACCGACAAGGCGGTGGACGAGTGCATCAACTCGAAGCTGGAGACTCCCGATGAGTGACGACGAACAGAATGCCCTTGCAGCCCTGCTGCGTCACGCCACCTACGCCTTCGCGTGCATCGGGTGGAACTACGAGCAGCTGACCGCCAGGGAGAAGGAACTCCTCAGCCCCGAGGAGCTGGAGCTCATCAGGAAGATGACTCTGGAACCGCGCGTGTGAAATGAGCGCGGGGAGGGGGTGGGCGCTGCGGGGCGCCCACCCCCTCTTAGCTACAGCGGCGTCTCGACCTTGCCCTTGCCGCAGCCAGTGCACGTCATGCCGCCCTTGCCGTCGCGCTTCAGGACCCCGGTGCAGCCGCAACGAAGGTTGTTCGTCCCGCCCTTGGAGGTCTTCAGCACTTGCACCTTGGCGTCTCTGCCTCGCAGAGACGCGGTCTTTCCTTGCTTCGCCACTTCAGCCTCCAAAGATCTGAGCCTCGGAGGGGTGCTCCCCCTCCGGCTCGCTGAGCGAGATCGAGTCGTGGGAGGCGGACAAGACGACCTCCTCCTCTGTGGGCGGCTGGTTGGCCGCTTCCTCCGGGGGCGCCTCGGCCGCGGCCTTCTCGGCTTCCTCCTTCGCCGCCTCTCGAGCAGCCTTCTGCTGCTCGATGTAGGCGAGCCGCTGCGCCCGCTGGCGCTCCACCTCGGCCTGGAACCCCTCGGGGGCGATCTCCAGCTTCTTGGTGACCAGCTCGATGAGGGCGGAAACGCGGTCGACCTGGAAGTCCAGGGCGTAGGCGGAGTGGTTGAGCCACCCGCCGACCCGCTTCATGTTCTCCTCGGTGGCCTCGTTCACCGCGTTGCGGAAGACATCGAGCCGCTGCTCGATGTACGCCATCAGCTCCTTCTTCTGCCGGGCGAGGAGATCCTTCTTGCTCTTGGGCGCCTTGTGCTCGTTCATTTCACGTCCTTGTCCATGAGGTCGTCGCGGGCCGTTTTCAGGTCTGCGATGGACGCCTCGATCTCCTGCGCGACCTCGATGATGTGCTCTTCGATGACCCCGCGCATCTGCGGAGGATGCGGAGAGTTGCGCAGCTGCTCTGCCGTTTCCAGCAGGTGGGACCATACCGCGATCCGGCCATCCAGTCCTCGTACCTGCTCTACCAACTCGGCTGCCTTCATTTTCAACTCCTGCGAGATCTGGGGTATAAGGATCTTGTCACGGCGAGTGGTAGGTTGGCGCCAGCCTTCTACAAGGGCAGGTCCCGGCCGTGACGCGTGGCCTGGTGATCGTTCCATCTGAACGAGAAGAGGCCGCGCACCTGTTTCTAGCCCCCACTTCTTAGCTCGAGAGAAGAGCCCGGAAGCGAGCTTCCAGAGCCGCACCGGTGGAGGTGTCTGCCAAGATGCGCTGCAGGGGGTAGATCACTGCCCCTCGCAGCCTCCTGGCCGTCTCGGTGCCATGGTCCCGCTCCATCATCTGGTACCGGATGTCCGTGTGGTGGTACTTGACGTAGATGTCCGCGTTGGACCCTGCGCTCCTCCACAGCCCTGCCAGCTTCATCGCCAGCTTCGGAGTGCTCCACCGTCCGTAGATCTCCTCCGTGAGATGCCGGACATCCCACACCCTCTCGCAGTGGGGGCAGATCGCCAAGCGCTTGCTGGTCGTGCCGCCCCCGGAGGGGACGTGCTTGGTGATGACCGACTCGGGGTGGATCACCCTGCCGCATCCCAGCTTCTTCCCCCTGGAAGGTCGGAGCCTGGAGGGGTCGAACTTCGCCAGCTTCCCCGCTCCGGGGTCGCGCTGCTCGCACCACAGGGCGAGTTCGTCCCCGCCGCCGTGCAACCTGGAGCCGCTGGCGTAGACGCAGATGACCGCCGCGTTGCCGTCGGGGAAGCCGTTGGGGGTTCGCTGCGAGCTGAAGGTGACCTCGATCTTGTATCGAGCCTTCTTCTCCCGCTCCTTGGCCGTCTCGATGACGAACTGCTTCAGGTCATCGACGAGACCGGGATCGATCTCCTGCGCGAGTCGCTTCTCCGGGTGGGCCTTGCCCTCCCGCTGCTCGTGCAGCTCCTGGTGCTTCTCCCGGGAGCCGGGAGCGTACTGGTCCCGGGTCTTCAGATCGTCCGACACGCTCATCTCCTGCTCGATGACTTGGTCCTGGATGCCCCGCGCCCGTGACCCAGAGGAGCCTGCAGGACGCCGTCTCCCCTGCCATCCGACGGAGCGTTCCTGTCCCCCTCGGGGGCGTGGGGGAGGGGGAAGTCCATGAAGTAGTACTCCTCGCCCTCCTCGTTGAGGCCTACTCTCCACCCGTCCCTGGGCTCTCGGGCCTCCTCCCTCTGCGCCACGACCTCTTCTCGGGACACCGGCGGAGGAAGGCGGACATCCTGGATGCTGAGGAGGTGCTCCTCGGTGAAGATCGAGATGTTCCAGCAGTAGCCGAACCTCCCCTCCTTGAGCACGAACTGCTTGGCGACGAAGACGCCGGCAGGGGTCACCAGCCTCGCCAGAGCCTCCATGGCCCGCTCCTTGTCGGGGCCCGTCTTCCCCACCGCCCGACAAAGGGCGGTGGCCTCTCCCTCGGGAGTGCTGACGCAGTGCCACACGGACTGGACCAGTCCTGTGCCGATCAGCGCGTCTTCCAGCTTCTTCGAGAGAGAGGGCAACCTACAGCTCCACTCGCAACCACCGACTACCGCGGTGCTGCACTACTTCAGGGTTCCGGTATTCCACGTCAGCGGTGTGGCCTCCCCATGCCGCGATGGAGATCTTGCTCCCCAGCCCGACGAACAGGGCATCCTCCTCGACATCCGTGGGGAGGGCCACGTAGAGAATCTGGCCACAGATCTTGCCTGTCAAGCGAGTGTGCTGATCGAACTGCCCGTGCACGAGAACATCCGCTCCGTGCTCGATGTCGTCGAGGGACTCGGCCTCCACTTCCTTGGCCAGGGCGGCCTCGACCTTCCCGGCCAGCCTGAGCAGCCCTGCCTCGTCACTCGGGAGCGGGGCCTGCCCATACCGGGCGGCGTCCTGGGGGTCGAGAAGGCCGTGGCGCAAGAGCAGATCCACTGCCTCCTTCGGTACGAGTGCGCTCTCGATCAGGACCGACAGGATGACGTTCATGGCTCGTTCCGGGGGTAGTGAGGTCGTCGAGGCGGAAGAGGAGACCGCCCACCACCTCGGCGGGGTCGTCCATGGAAGTCCCGATGCACGCCAGCACGTCGGTCTCCCCGAGGTTCTCCGAACGGCGCACCACGGCGTTGAGGAGGAACACGTGCTGGCTCTGCAGGCGCGGGACGGGCCGCTCCAGCAGCTGAAGCAGGCTGTGGGGGCTGCCGCACGCCCAGGAGACGATGACGCCCCCGCCGACGGCCGCTTGGTCGGCGATCTCGAAGAGGGCCTCCCGCAAGGTGAGACCCGAGACGTTCATCTCTTCGACGGTCTCCATCGCCAGGTCAACGGGGTCGAGGATGGTCTTGACGTCCTCCTCCGTGGCCCGGAGGTCGATCTGCTCCTGCACCGCGGCATCCCGCAGGAGGAAGAGGGTGCGCTCCTCCATGCTGATGACCACCGCGGAGACCCCTCCCATCTTCAGCTCCTCACGGAGCTGTCGGGCGATCCCGGAAGGATCCGTCCTCTGGAGACGGGTGGTGCGCTCTACCTGCTCAGAACTCATGTGTCTTGATCCCTTCGAGCGCCTCGGCTCGTCTCTGCTTGCGGCGAGCTTCCAGCATGAGCCGGATCATCTCAGACAGGTTGCCTCGCGCCTCAGGGTCAGCCGCGGCTTCTTCCAGGGCCCAATCCTTCAGGTCCTCTGGCATGCGCAGCTGCACTCGTGCGTCCTTGCTACTCATCGCCGATCCGTCTCACCTTCTGGTCTACCTGCTCGTTCTTCTCGTTCCTCCTCCGGGTAGAGGGGATCGGTTGTACGCCACGTTGTGTGTACACTACACGAGTCCTCGATGGGCCGGTAGTTCGCTCCGGCTTCCGCTTCTTTCGGCAGTTGCAACTCATCGGGTTCCCCAGCTCTCGTCGTTCCGCACGATGGAGGGGTCAGTGTTCCGCAGACGGCAGTTCAGGGCTGTCTCCGGGCGCTTGTGGGTCTCTGTCCACGGAGGGCGGCCGTGACTATAATGCACGGCCAAGATCTGCTTCTCGGGCAGCCGCAGTACAGCGATGTGGGGGTCTCGCTCACCGCGAGCGGTGAGGTCGTTATCCATCGCCCCGCGGCCCCACATCCGCTCGTCGTAGCCTCTCACCCTCCAGAACCACTTCCTCGGGGCGAAATGCCAAGGGTGGCCGACCACGTCGGTTAGGCGGGTGCTCCGCTCCAACGTCTTCCACCTCGGCCGGACCATGAGCTTATCCGGATCTATGAGGTCATGGCGGTGCCCGTGGACTAGCACCTGCCCGCGGTACTTCTCTGCCAGCACCCGCAGTGTCTGCGTCGCGCTGGGCGCGAAGATCATGTCGCAGTCGAGACAGAGGACGTGGGTGGTGTCCTCCGACACGGCCCGGAGACCGACGTTGGCCGCCATCGGCTTGTTCCACCTGTCCGGGGTCTCCCGCACCAGATGACGCGCCCTCGGGTGTCGCCGAATCACCTCCGCGTACTGCCTCCGCAGGCTCGGCCTGCTGGCTTGGTCAACGACGATGATCTCGTGGAGAGGTAGCCGCTGCTCCTTCAGCCCCCACAGCGCCGCGGCCAGGTGCTTCGACGGCCTGTCCCGCAGAGGGATGACGGCGCTCACCCGGAAGGACTCCTGCGGGATGTCGTCGTCATCAGGGGAGTCCCCCGTCGTCCGGCCACGGCGGATAGGGATCATCGGCCCCACCCCGGCCCGTTCCTCTGTGCCCGCTTTCGCCACTCCTTGTGCTTGGCCCCGTTCACGCGGGAGCCGTTCGCGACGGGATGCCACTGATGCAGGAGCACGGGGCCCAGCTCGAGCATCTCAGCCGTGCAGCCCTTCTCCTCCGCCCGGTGCACGTAGTTTCTGTCCTCGCCGCCCCAGCCCACGAACGCCTCGTCGAAGCCCCGGAGCTCGCCGAAGGAGTCGAAGTCGTGGACCATGCACAGGCCCCACATCTTTTCGTCTCCCCGAGCCAGCACCGCATCATGAGCCCACCGCTCCGGGCGTCCGGGCGAGTAGCTGTAGTCCTCGGGGAGGCGGCGAGGGCGAACGCTCAGAAGGTCCGTGGGGCCTCCCTGCAGCCGGTCCTGCAGGGTGGACAGAAGCGAGGGCATGAAGATCGCGTCGACGTCCGTCTTCACGAAATGAGTCGCGGTGCCCACCAGCTGACGTGCAGCGATGTTGGCCAGGCGGGCCAGAGGGAAGAGCCCTCCCGAGTCCTCCACTTGCAGGTACCGCACGCCCGCTCGTTGACAGGCGTCTCGGTGCTTGAAGATGGGCCCCTCCGCCATTTCCACGACCAGGACCTGGGCCGGTCGCATGCTCTGGGCCTGCAGGCTGGCCAGGCAGCGAGCGAGCCGCTCCTGGTCCCGGCCTCGCACAGCCAGCCCGACGGAGAAGGAGATGTGGGAGCGTCGCAGCCTCATGAGATCAGGTACACCGTGTTGCCCAGGTAGGTGGCCGTCCTCCCCGCCATCTCCGCCACAGTCTGGGCGAAGCCTTCCTGTCCTCCGAGCTTCCGCATCCGGTGCCTCTTGTGGTCGGCCGCGAAGAACATCTGCTTGAACTTGGACGTACGGAGATGCTCCTCAAACCGTGGATCCTCGCAGACGTACTTGAGGACGTTCAACGCGATGACCACGTCCTGATCCCAGGGGTGATCGAGGATGTCGCCAAGGATGAGGCGGCCCCGGCGCAGCATGGAGTTGTGGACCACCCTGGCGAGCGCGAACTCTCGCTCGTCGCAGTCGATCCCGGTGCAGTCCAGGCCCTTGTCCTCCAGCAAGTGCCCGTAGGTGTTGTACCGGCAGCCCAGGTCGAGAGCCGTGCTGGCGTCCGGGTTGATGTGCTCCATCACCACGTCGAAGCGGCCCAAGTCATAGGCGCAGGGCAGCCCTTCCAGATCGGGATGGATGAAGTGGGTGTAGAAGGGCGGCCCGTGGCTCAACTTGCCCGAGGCCAAGCGGTTTCGGAACTTCAACCACCGGGGGTGCCGAGCCACGACATCGACGTGGATGGGCATGTCGAAAGCCCAGCACAGCGCCAGGCGGTGGGTGCCTCCGTCTACGGCGTAGAGGTGTCCGGCCCTCCCCACAGCCACCCGCACGTTTTCCCCCGGCTCCTGCCGCACGAACCCGTTCCGCAGGCTTCGCCACAGCTGGCGGAAGTGCCTCTCCGAGTGCTGGTGGATCGTCTCCGCCGACGCTCCCCGAAGTCTCCTCTTGAGCCTCTTCCTCCACCAGTGCCGTGGGACCGTCCCCTGCTCCTTGAATCGCAGGGCGTCCGCGAACCGAACACGCTGGTTGGGCAGGGCGAAGGTGTCGGGGTTGAGGGGCTCGGGCGCCGTCTGGATATCCCAGTCCCCTGCCCAGATCTCTGGGAGGGGCTTGGGGTGCTCCAACACCCAGCCGGACAAGCTCCTGGTACTGATCTGCACGGCCGCCCCTAGCTGATGACCGGCAGCCGGAGCCGCCTCTGGGTCTGGATGATGGTCCGACCGCACCGGTTGATGCCTGGGGGCTCATCCAGCGGCAGGGGCTTCTTGAGCACCGGGAACTGGTAGCGCACTTTCCACAGATCACACTTCGTGCAGAGGCAGTCCTCGGGAGTGGTCTGGGTGCGTATCTGCTCCCGCAGCTCGACGAAGTAGGGCTCGTGCACGGTGTTCACGAGGGTGTCGGTGTTCACGTTGCCGGAGGCAAGATCCCCGCGCAGGTCATGGCAGCAGACCGTGACGCTCCCGTCCCACAACACCGCGGCGTAGCGGAAGGGCTGGGAGCAGTGCGGCTGTGACCTCTCCACAAAGCCGTTCGGCAGATGAGTCCACGCCATCTCGTCGATGGTGCCCGACAGCGAGAACTTGTCGACGACGCCGTACCACTGGGCGAAGTGCTCGTTCATCTTCTCGGGCGGCTGGCCGCCCCAACAGATGTTCGCTGACGTCCGGGGCCCCTGTCCGTGCTCGGCCCGAAGAGCTCGTAGCCGTCGGGCGGTCTCCGGGGGCTCCGGGTGCAGCCCGTGCGCGCTGAAGTGGACGTGGGCCACGGGGAGTTTCACCGTGGCCAGCAAGACCTCGTCCGAGACGTTCATCCCGTTCGAGGTGTACTCGACCCGGCCGAATCCCTTGGTGCCCACGTACTCCAGCATCTCAACGAAGTCGGGATGGATGGTGGACTCTCCGTTGAAGTGCAGGGAGAGGGTGCGCAGCCGAGGCATCCCGGCCGCCTCGTCGACGACCTTCTTGAACAGCGCCAGCTTCATGAAGCCGGAGGGGCGAGCCATGTCGCGACCCCAGCAGATCGAGCACCGCAGGTTGCAGGCGCTGGTGACTTCGATCTGGATGGATCGGATGCGCATCAGGGCTTCTCCACCACCGCGAGAGCCTTGTCGTTCTTGTTCGGGCGGCTGGCCTCCAGAACAGACCACTGCAGCCCCATCCGGGTCAAGATACGAATGATCCTCTTCGTGGAGCGGAAGGCGCGGACATGTCCCGGCCACCAGTCGTCGAAGATGATGAGGCCTCCGGGCTTCACCAAGCTGACGATCCACGGAACGTCGTTCCACCGAGAAGCCATCGTCGGGCCGTGATCCACGAATACGGCATCGAAGGGCGGGGCCGACATCATCAACGTCTCGTTGCGGTACTCCGCCAAGGTGTAGATGTCATCGACGGGCAAGTTCCTGCCCTCGAGCACTCCCGCCATGAAGCGGCACCACGACTCGTCATGCTCGATGGTCGAGAACCGGATGTCTCTGCCGGTCCGCTGCTTCCAAGCTCGGAGCCCGACAGTGGAGAGCCCTGCTCCGAACTCGCCCAGAGACGTGGCTCGGGAGGACTCGAGCAGCCGAATGAGGTGGTGGAGCCCCTCCGGCCGCATACTGGCATCGTGGGTGTAGCCGTCGTCGAGGTGGGCCTTCACCTCCTCCAGGTAGCTGCTGTGCAGACGGCGCAGATCTTTCAAGCTCACGATCTTGCCCTCCGCACTACTTCGCGCAGACCCAGGTCCATCCCCACCCCGTAGTGCTGGTGACCCAGGTAGTTGCTCTTCCCCGCCTTGCTGTAGGCGCTCCACGTCACCGGCTCCAGCAGAATGCGGGCGGCGCCGACCAGCTCGTCGAGGTCACGAAACAACACCCCCGACTGCCCCACCGTTTGGGACAAGGACTGGGGCTGGTGACGGTACAGCACCGGGGTGCCGACATGCTGGGCCTCCATGGGCACCATGGCGAAGGTCTCCCCTACAACGAGTGAGATGAGCAGCTTCCGCCGCCCCAACCACTTCAGCAGGTCCTGCTGGTAGGGGACGAGGGTCACCTCCTCGGGGGGCGGGCCCAGCGGCGTGTGCTGCTCGAAGCAGAAGAGCGGCTCCTCCGGCCACTCCTCCCGCAGGCGAACGCACACCTCTTCGAGCCGCAGGCCGCCCATCACCTTCGGCATCTGCAGCTTGGTCAAGTCCCCCAGCGCGAAGCCGCTCCTCCCGCGAAGAGGAACCGACTTCCCCCCGAGGCGGAGGGTCTTCGGCAACATCACCAGTTGGGAGGAGATCTCCTGGAGTCTGGGATCGAACAGCGCCAGGCTCGACCACGTCGAGAAGAAGATTCGCGGGTCCCGGCCCCAGCCCTCCCACCACGCGGACAGCAGCTTCGCGGAGTCTCCCCGGTTGGTGAAGCTGCTGGTCACCACGATGGGCACGTCGGCCTCGATGGCCGCAGCTACTGCGTCGTCCACATGACGGTAGTCCCCGTAGTGCCACACCACGTCGGTCCCTTCGGGAATCTCGGGGAGGGGTGACTTGTCCCGGTGGGTCACCACCTCCCAGCCGAGAGAGGTCAGGACCCGGTAGATCTCGACTCCCGACCGGTAGATGCCCCCGGCCCGCCGGCGGGCGGCTCGGCCCTGTTCGCGGATCAGCAGCAGCTTCATCGGACCTTCAACGACCATCCGTTGCCTGCGGCGTCGCACACCCAACGCGGGTTTTCCTCCACGAAGGCCTGGACTGCGCGAGCCACGGGGCATCCCCAGTTCTCGCCAGACCGCTTGGCACTTCTCCCGGTCGTCCACTCCCAGTCGTCTCCGACCAGCACGGCCGTCGGGAAGGCGGAGGTGATCCTCTTCACCTCGTTCAGGGTGTCCTGGTAGCCGTGCGAGGTGTCCAAGAACACCACGTCGGGGAGCACGCCGAGGTCGCCGACGAGGTCGACAGCGGCGTGCGAGTGCATCTGGAGCGGCGTGAGGCGGTCACGCCATTCCCACTGGTTGGCCAGGTACGTCTCCCGCACTCCCGCATCTACCACAGGCATCAGCCTCGGGTGCCTGGAGAGAATCCACGGCCGGATCATCGAGTCATCCCACAGGTCGACAGAGATGACGTGGGCGTTCGGGGCGTTGTCCAGGATGAAGCGGGTGCTCTTGCCCAGCCAGGCGCCGAGCTCCAGGACCACGCGGGTACTTGCGTTGAGCCTCTTGGCCAGGGCGTCCTGAGTGCTCTGCACCAGCCAGCCGTGGCTGGAGGTCGGGACGCCGGGCTTCTGTTGGGGCCAGCAGCCCCTCTTTCGTAGATCGTCCAGACTCACGGAGTACTCCTCACCACCGCAAGGACTCGGCCGTCAGCGGCCCGCACCTTCCACGGCATGTTGTCTTTGATGACTCGGGTCTGTACGTCGGCGGTGTTCTTCCAGTTGGCGCCCTCGTCCCCTGTTGAGCGGGAGTAGATGGAGTCCTCTCCTGGAGGCCCTCCGTCCTGGAGCCATGCTCTGGCGTGCGCCAAGCACACGCAGGGGACCTTCTGCTGCTGCGCCAGCAACGCGAACCAGATGTCTCCCATGTTGGGGTGCTTGAAGTCGTCCCGATGCACTTGCAGCGTCGAAGAGTGGTAGCAGACCCCTCCCGCCCCCGCGACGATGTGCACCGGGACGTCCTTACCCTGCTTGGAGCTGAAGTGGTAGGTCCTGCGGGAGCCGTAGTACCTCTGAAAGGGCGTCGTCAGGATGGCCCCGTGGAACCCCACCACCACCTGCCGCTGATACTTCTCGACCCCACCCACCAAGGCCGCGATGAAGTCGGGAGGGTAGAGGACGTCGTCGTCGCAGATGACGTGGTAGCCCTCGATCTCCGAGGCCCAGTAGTACTTCCCCGCGTCCCCCTGGTCCCCAAAGGAGGTGTCTTTGCACCACACAGCGCAGATCTTGGGGTGCAGCAGGAAGCCGGGCAGGCGAGGGTACTCGTCCCGGCCTCGAACAGGGGTGCGGTTCAGGTAGACGTTCAACTGGTCGACCTGCGGGAGCAAGCTCCTCACGACCTTCCTCAACGACTCTCGTCTCCCCGGGATGGTGGCCAAAGAAGCGGTCACCTTCTCTCTCGGCAGAGCTTGCCGCTCCAGACGGACCACTTCCGCAGAGCCGTCCACGAAGTGCACCGTCCTCATGGACTCCCGTCGGCGGGGGTTCAGCTGTGAGGGCGCGTCGGCGTGCACCACCAAGGACAGCTCCGTTCGGTAGAGGGCCCAGCCTCCGCGGTGCAGCCTCGTGCTCAGCTGCTGACCCACCCCGGAGCTCAAACGGGCGTTGGAGGACCACCTGCTCTTGGGGATGGGCTTCAGGCGCCATCCGAGGGCCGCCAAGGCAGGTCGCGCGCATAGAAAGGCGGCGCAGTCCGTCCAGCCCACCGAGCTGACCTTGCCCATCCTCTGCAGAGGCGCCAGCGTCCAGCAGCCGGTCGTTGCCCGCGCCCGCTCCTCATCCCGATGCAGGTTCAGGGTCGCGGGGCGGCCCCGTAGCTCGGACCACCGAGCCTGGAGTTGCGTGAAGAAGTTCTTGCAGAGGCGGATGTCGTCCTGCAGGAAGAGGAAGAGTTCTTCGCCGGAGTTCTTCGCGTCCTGCAGAACGCAGTTCATCCACTCCCACAGACGCTGCTTCCCGTGCCGGGTGGTAGCTCTTCGGTAGAAGTGCTTCCGCGTCTGTAGGTAGCGAACGACGCCGGAGTAGTCCCTGCTGCTGGCGTCGTCGTAGACCCGGACGTGCACACGGTGTCCTCCCACGGCCGCCTGCGTGTCGATGTCTTCCAGCAGACGCATCAGCAATGCCGGACGGTCGAACGTCGTGATGAGCACTACCAGGGTGGGTCGGGGCTTCGGTTTGGTCGGGGGTCGGGGCCTCCGTAGTCGGGGGACCCCTGCCATCAGCCCGCCTGCTCCACGTGCCCGATCCCCTTCAGGTAGCTGAGAAGCCCCGTGACGAAGGGGTACTGCGTCTCGATCCAGTCCAAGATCCAGAGGTGCATCTCGTCGGCGTGCGCGACCTCGCCATCAGTCACCTCCTGCCCTGCCCACTTCTTGTTCCAGGCCGTGTAGAGCCGGTTCTGCATCGGCACGTCGACGGCAATGAAGTGGGGGAACCACTGCCACTGAACCTCGAGGATGGGCGCAGGCATGTCCGTTCGTACGGCTGCCTGCGCGTCTTTCTGCGGGGTGCCGCCGGCGATGAGGTGGGCGACCTCACGGTCGAAGGCCTCCTTCTGATTGAGGAAGAAGCAGCGCATCAGGCCCCCTTCTTCACGGCGTCGCCGACCTTGACCTTGTCCACGAGCTTCAACGACTGCTTCCGCGGAGCCCGTCCGTACGGGCCGCCCGGGCGGAAGTCGGCGAGGAACTGGTCGGAGGGCTCCCCCATCTCATCGATGACGGGCTCCTTGTCGCCGGCGAGCCACAGCTCGGCGAGGTCCTGGCAGTCTTCGACGGAACGGGTGCTCATGCCGCCTCCTCCCTCTCCAGGATGGCCTCGGTGGCGACGAACCAGACGGAGTCCTCGATCCTCTCCATCATGATCTGCACGGCGCGGTGGTCGTCCGGGGACACCGTCATGACCGCGCGGACCATGGATGTCTCCTCCGCGTCCGGCTTCATGTGCGTGATCTTGACGTCCGCCTGCTCGAAGAAGAGCGCGACGCCGTCATCGGCCTCGTTGAGGATGCGCTCGAAGCCCACGGAGATGTCGAAGGAACCGCATTTGGCCTTCTGCGCCGCTACATGCGCCGTCCTCAACAGATGCGAGGTGGGGCCGAAGAGCAGATCACCTGCGGCCTCATCGAGCTGATAGGCCATCTGCAGGTCCGGGACCAGGATGTCCATCACCAGGTCGACCACGAGGACGCGGTCGTCGTCGGGTCCCTGCTTGCGGGGCTTGACCGCCACCAGGACGGCCTCGAAGGAGCGGAAGAAGTTCATGTGTCAGTTTCCCTCGTAGCTGTCGACGCCGATGACGCCTGTGAGACGGAGGACAGCAGCGTCCTCGCGGTTGCGCTGGGTGATGATGGCGGGGTTCACGCCGATGCCGGAGACCATGATCCCCTTGTGGCTGTGGCGCAAGCCCAGGCAGTGACCGATCTCGTGCTGAGCGGCTCGAGACCAGTTGGTCGCGTCCACCTCCGTGAAGATCTTCCGGGAGAGCCGGAGGATGACCTTCTCCTGCCCCGTCAGGTCCTTGTCCACGG
>Ga0209756_1003063_pt1 | contig 13829 bp, 19 predicted proteins | sample ETNvirenome_6_85_FD_184071 | JGI IMG/M metagenome (GOLD analysis project Ga0209756, IMG submission 184071) | Marine viral communities from the Pacific Ocean - ETNP_6_85 (SPAdes) (version 3) | ecosystem: Environmental > Aquatic > Marine > Oceanic | place: Pacific Ocean | collected 2013-06-19
TCTGAACTTCTGCTATATCTTCTTCAGTACTTTCGTTACTGAACCAAACAATATCGCCTTCCATTGCATTCTCTACTACATCGTTCTCGTACCCATCATCTTTATTTCCACGAGAAATCCAATGGTTCTTAGAATTTCTTGAAAGTGCACCAAGCACTTGTTTTACTGATAACATATGTATCTCCTATTCTGTTAAGTTAAACAAACATATAAAGGCGTTTCTGTGTTTTTTACACTCCCTGTTTTTGGGGCATAAAAGGGTGTTTTTAGACACCACTTTCTTTTATTGGAAATTTATAGTATGGTATTATTTCTTCTTCATCAGTACCCTTATTTAAACAAATCCCAAACCATTCAAAACTATCCTCTTCATACTCTTTGGGTAGTTCCATATTATTGACCTCATCTATTATATCTTGCACTGAGACATCATCTGTAAAGTCGTATTTCAACATTACTTTAATTAATGCTGTTTTCATCTTTTTTGCCTCTCTTTTAGTTAGTTAAATAAATTCTTTTGAGAGATACTCATATGCATCAGCCATAAATGAGTGTGCGAGTACCTCTCTCAAGTTTTATATAAAGGCGTTAAAAGAACAGTAATACTACTGCTGTCCAAATAGCTAGGATACCTAGCAGTATTGTTACACCTGTAATAACATATTCTATGTATTTATTAAGCATTTTTTTATCTCCTTTAAAATAGTTATATCAAGGGTAGAGATAAGTTTCTTAAACTCTTAAGATATACTCCTAGCAATTACTAGCAATTTAACGAGTATACTTACTGATTTTAATAACTACCCTTGAAAAGGACATATAAAGGCGCAACACAAATGAATGAATTACGCCTTACATATCATAACCACTTAACTTCTCTATTGTGAACATCTTGCTTTAGCTCCTCGTACTCTTGTATGAGCTTATGCCACTTGTAGAACAAGAACAAGTTCATTGCAAAGTTAAAGATCACTAGTAATATAAATGCTAAGATAATATCGGTTGGTATAGTCATAATAACACCTCTTATGTTAGTTAATAAGTAATACATAACAAGGCGCAACTGGAACGTCACACCTTGTTAATGTATGGATTCATAACCTAGACTTCTCTCCAAGTAATCTCTCCATTCTCAACCATATCATCAACTTCTGATTGAGTTACTTTCCTTCCGAAAAGCTTATCGATTGGATTCATAGTAAGATACTTCTTCCCTTCGTTACGACAGGTCTTGGCTACCTTTACTGCAGTACGTGTAGCAATGATAGTAGTGCCAAGGCCTACATATAGTGTATCAGTTAATATGGACTTAAGTTTATTCATTTCGTTCTCCTATAGTTAATTGAACTTCATAGTAAGGCGTGGGCTTTGTATCTGTTAAGACCCATAGCCCAAAAAGAAAGAAGGCATAGTATATCTACTACACCTTCTTAGTGTTAATCTTATGGGCATGGTTTAAGGACAGTATCCACCGATAAGCATACAAAGGCGTTACAATGTAAGATGTAACTCAATCCAAAAGTTCAACCTAATCACTAACGCCAACCCTAAAACGTAGGGGTATGGGTAAGGAGAACTTCTCCCACACACACTGTAAACAGTTTTTTGGAACTTCATCACTCTCTACTTGTTTAAGATAATGACATTTTTTTAACTTTCTATAATGAATTACATTTTTTTATGTCAAAAAAGGTTATATACGAAGTTTTCAATCCACGTACTGGTGAATTTGAAGAAAGTGAGACAACCCAGGAAGAGTTAAGCAAAGCATATGACGCTTTTGTAGGAGATTTTGACGAATACCAAGCCGAAAAGGAGATAGTAAATGAAATTATCAAGCAGCATCTTAATAAACCCAAAAGATCTAAAGAGGAAAAGGATTGAAGTATTTCATTACTTAAGTAATATATTACTTAGTACTGTAATAGTAATATATATATGTAGTACATATATGTATTACATATAAATCCACACACCTATGGAAAAGATAAGACGCAGAATTGCGGGTAAGATCCAAGAATTTACAGTATATACAGAAGATGAAGCACCAACACGTGCTGTTTACTGGAAAGATGCCCATGAAGACGACTGGGCTATTACTGATGACAAGTATGTAGGGAAGTGTTTATCAAGAAAAAACTATACTGACTCTCAAGGTAGGGTAAAAACCATCGTAAAGCTGACCTGTGGGGTACAATGGGTGACTGGAAGCTCTAGATTGCTCTATGAACCTAACAGAGAAGCAGGTATTTACTCTATGGTCAAGCCAAAACCTTGGCAGGAACGTGAAACGAAGAAGAAAAGGACTAAGAATGTAGTTGATGCATATGTTGGGCAAGTTATGGAGGGTAAAAGGGTCGATTGGAACAAACTTGGCACCATATACAGGCCAGATCAGAAGATACCGAGGGCTACAGTTAAGAGATTATTCAAACAAGAGGTTATTAAAGACATGGTAGAAGAGAAATTAAAGGAGATAATGAATTCAAAGGGTATTGATAAAGGATTTGTCCTGGATACTATCCTAAAAGCAATTGCAATAGCAGAAGAAAAGCAGGATGTGTCTAATATGCTACGTGCAGCTGAGAACTTTGTGGATATGCTAGAGATGAAGCCAAATAAGAAAATCACTACCGATACATTAGAAATTGACATGACCAATCAAATCATGGATAAAATAGAGACAGAAGAAAAGAAAATGGTTGCTTCTAGAAAAACGGAGACAATAGATGCTGAAATTTAATATAGATGAAGATGATGTTAATCATCCAGATCATTACACAAAAGGAATAGAGGTTACAGAGTTTATTGCATCCTGGCAAATGGATTGGTTTCGTGGGAACATAATCAAGTACATAGTTCGTTCACCCTATAAAGGAAACACAGTAAAAGACTTGAGGAAAGCTAAATGGTATATAGAGGATTTGATAAAGAGATTAGAAGATGAAGATAGTCTTCCTCCAAGTGCTTGTTATTGATGTTTGAGCTATGTCCATTGATTGATAATAGAAAATGCGCTTTTGCAGCGGAATACAAAGGGGAATTGCATTGTGGACTTATTTCGTGTGCTTTTGAAGGCACTAAAGTTAAAAATATACCTAAATGTACTAAGGAGATGTCCAAGTACGAAAAAACTAAACATGGAAAGCTGTTTTGAAAGACATAAGCTCAATTCAAGAGAAGTTAGCTAAAGATATTATATTATTTGGTAAAATATGCTTACCATCAATGTTTTCGTCTGCATCTCCCAAATTTCACTATGAAATAGCTGAATTACTGGAAAATCCTGACTATAATAAGTTAAATATCATTGCACCACGTGGTCATGCAAAGTCTTCACTTGTTGCATGTGTATTTCCTATATGGCATATCTTAACACATCCTGGTTCTAAGTTTGTTGTATTATCATCCAAAACTGAAGGCCATGCTGTTCGCCTCTTGCAAACCATTAAGAATGCTTTGGAATATAGCATGGAGCTTAGAAGTGTATTTGGATATTGGGGTCAACATACAGCTAGAAGCTGGTCCAGGACAGAAATTGTACTAAAAGATGACTCAATGGTGATGTGTAGAGGTACTGGCCAGCAGGTTGTAGGGCTAAAGCATGGTAACCAACGCCCAACCTTGGTGGTATTGGATGACCCAGAGGATATGAATAACACAAAGACATCGGAAGCGATGGAATTCAACTTAAAGTGGCTATTACAATCAATGATACCTGCCTTAGATGCCAAAAGAGGTAGACTTGCTGTAATAGGAACACCGCAGCATCAACGCTGCTTAGTTGAGACATTGATGGATACAGAAGGATGGATGTCTAAAAGATATAAAGCATTACAAGAAGATGGAACTGCTTTGTGGCCTGAGATGTGGTCAAAGGAGAAATTAGAAGCTGAAAAGCGTTCATTAGAGTCAATTGGTCGTGTTTCTTCCTTTTATCGTGAATATCAATGCGAAATCATTGGTGATGAAGATCAAATGTTCAAAGAGAAGTATATTCAGGTCTATGATGGTAAAATTAGATGGATAGATGAAGAATCCTTTATGGAGTTTGCATCTGGTCGTATTGAGCCTGTAAATATCTTTATGGGGGTAGATCCAGCTAGTTCTATTAAGAAACATGCTGATTATTCAACTATTGTAGCTGTTGCAGTTGATAATAAGAACAATAAGTATGTTTTGCCTTATTTTCGTAAAAGGTCTACACCTATGAACCTTGCAGATCATATTCTTCAGTACTTTAAAAAGTATAAACCAGTTAAAACAAGGATAGAATCAGTAGGGTACCAGGAAATGTTACGTGATTACTTAAGAACAAAGGCAGATGAGCTAGGACTGTTCATACCTGGGCTTGAAATCAAAGAAACACCTAGAACTAATAAATCTAGTAGACTAGAAACAATGCAGCCATGGTTTGCTCAAAAGAAGATGTATATCCTGGAAAATATGGAAGAATTGAAGGATGAGCTGCTAATGTTCCCCAGAGGAAAGCATGATGACCTATTAGATGGCTTATATTACGCCACAAAGAACAATTATACGCCTTATCATACCAATGAAGGCAAGATGACCCATCACTCACAGGATGATTATGAAAAAAAGTCGGATGATTGGCTAATTTCTTGAAACTTTTTTGGGTTAAATGTGTCTAAGTTCGCAGGATCATAAACATGCCAGAAAAGAACCCAGAAGTAAAACTTTCAGAAGAACTGCTTGCCGAGTACGCATCAATACGTACTAAATGGGCTAGACAGGCTATGGAGGATAGCGAGTTTAGAAACGGTATGCAATGGACAAAAGAACAAGTAAATGCTCTTAGAAAACGAGCTCAAGAGCCTTTAGTTGTTAATGTTATATATCCAGCAGTTGAACAAGCAAAAGCTATGTTAACTGCTAACACCCCACGCTTTCAATCAACAGGGAGAGAAGGAAGCGATATAAAGACTGGACAAATATTCTCAGATTTAATGAGCTGGGTATGGGAAAACTCGAAGGGAAACACCGAATTAAAAGAAGCTATTGATGATTACTACGTGAAAGGAATGGGATGTATGGTAGTTTACCATGACCCCCAGGCTGATTTTGGTAAAGGTGACGTGTTCGTTAAGGCGATTGATCCACTTGATGTATATATAGACCCTTCATCCCAAGATCCTTATTCAAGAGATGCGTCTAATATAATCGTATCTAGACTCTATTCCGAGGCACAGCTTATCTCCATGTACCCTGGAATGGAAGAAACAATCCGTAAAGCTACTGAAGTGACTGTTGCTCCTCAAACAGAATCACTTAGGCATGGGCTTGAAGATCAGGTTGTTAGTAGGGAAGAAATCAATGCCCAGCGCATACTTTCTAAAGAAGATAGAGAAATTGAGGTCATTGAGAGATATAGTAAGATAAAAGTTCCTCATTATCGTGTATTTGACCCTCAATTGAATGATGAGAAGATTCTTAATATAGAAGAATTTCAAGAGTATAGTCAGAAAATAGGATATAAAGTATATAATCAAAAAGACCAACGAGTTGTTACTGACGACAATGAAGTTGAAACTTATAAAGAAATCGAAAAAGAATTCGGTACTGTCTTTCACCTCGCAATAAATCCAGTCACGCAAGAGCAAATCATGATGCAAGGCGAAGAAACACCCTCGGCTATAGAAGGCAGTACCACCATTATTGAACAAAAGACATTTGCAGAATTAATGGAAACTGGTGATTTATTAATGAATGAGATAGAATTAACCAGGATTAAGCAGGTAGTGAGTGCTGGAGGCCAGCTTTTATTTATAAATGGACTGCCAATTGAAGATTATCCAGTTGTAAGTATAATGAACAATCATAACAGAAACCCTTACCCCTTGAGTGATGTACGAATGGTAAAAGGTTTACAATCTTATATAAATAAGATACGTTCATTGATTGTTGCACATGCTTCCTCATCAACGAATGTTAAATTGCTTATTCCTAGGGGTTCTATGAATAAAAAGCAATTAGAAGAAGAATGGGGAAGAGCAGGAACAGCAGTTATTGAATTTGACCCAGAATTAGGGCAACCAATCGTAGCTGGTCCAATACCTCTACCAAATGAATTATATAAAAATGAAGCAGATGCTAAAGCAGATATTGAACGCATACTTGGTATTTATGCGTTAATGCAAGGCGACCCGTCATCAATGCCTCAAACTTACAAAGGTACATTGGCAATTGATGAGTATGGTCAAAGAAGAATTAAATCTAAACGTGATGATATCGAAGAAGGTATCAATCAGTTAGCTAGATTAGTTGTGCAGCTTATTCAGGCAACTTATACTAGCATGAAAGTATTGAGATTACTACAACCGAATCATAAACCAAAAGAAGTAACAATAAACGAACCAGTCTATGACGACATAAGTGGTCAATTCTTGGGTAAGCTAAATGACGTGACAGTTGGTAAATATGATGTATTAGTAGTTTCAGGGTCCACCCTTCCATCTAATAGATACGCAAGGTTTGAATATTATATGGATCTGTATAAGTCTGGAATTATAGACCAAACTGAAGTACTTAAACAAACAGATGTCGCTAATGTTGAAGACGTGATGAATCGCTCTTCTCAAATAGCTCAACTATCAAGACAAGTACAGGGGCAGTCTGAACAAATAAAAGACTTACAAGGTGACCTGCAAACAGCTAGGCGTGAGCTAATCCATGCACGTCAACGTGTCGAAGTAGAAAAATTCAAGGCTGATCTTGAGCAATCTTCTAATAGAGCTGACATGGCATCTAAGCTATATGCAGCTCGAACTGATGACGAGCTTAAGAAAGTCAAAAATGTCGTTGCTGAGCAAGAAGCTACAAACGACGAAATAGTACCATTGGAGGAATAATGGAAAACACAAGTAATGCTGAAGTCCAGGAAGCACCACAAAAGCAACAAGGTGATATGTTCTTATATGATGAACCTAGTGCAGATGTAAAAGCTCCTGAGCCTACAATTACGCAAACACCGATGACGGATGAAAGTCCGCAAGAATCTCAAACTACGCAGGGCAGCGAAGTTGCTGAGAATGCAGAAGTATCTGCAAAAGAGGATCCAAATAGGATGGAATATTGGCAATCACAGGCAGATAGAGCCAAGAATGATGCAAGTAGAATGGCAGAAGAGCTTGATATTTATAAGAAAGCTGTAAACCAACTTCAACAAGCACCAGTCTCCAACGGAACCCAGCCACAGCCACAGGTTGATCCGTTGAAGGAGCCTACGCCACCAGAAAGACCGATGAACTACAATGAAGTAGATGCCTATAATGATCCTGAGAGCGATTCTTTTAAGTTCCGAATGGAAAAGGAAAAATTTCAAGATGACCGTTATGATTATTTGAAAAAGATTGAGTATGCACGTATTCAAGACCATGAGCAAAATATGGCTAAACAACGTGAGCAGTCTATGATGAATCAAGCTTATACCCAGGTTAAGAGTTCTTATGGCTGGGATGATATGAAAGCTGCTGATTTTATTGGCTGGGCTACCAATCCAAATAATGTAACTCTTGATATTCTTGCTAAACTATTCGACTTACAGAATGCTCCAAAACCCGAACAAGTACAAGCGCAGCAAAAGAAACAAGAATATGTTCAACAACAACAAGCGTTGAGTGTTCCTACCACAACAGTAGTTGAGACTGGAACAAGTCAACCCGTTGCAAATGAACAAGACCTGTTTAATGCTGCACTACTTTCAACGAGCAAATTAAGGAAATAGGTAAAAGAAAATGGCAGCAGTAACAAAAAACCTTAGCGGCTCAGGTGTTCTATATACCGATCGGCGAGATTTCTATATCAGCCCACAAGTTGTTAAAGAGCTGTGGACTGATGTAACACCGTTTACAACGGTTGTGGCTAATCAGGAACAGCGTACACCACCTGATCCGTTATTTAAGATGTTTGAACATCGCAATCCATGGCAGAATCAAAGATTCGTGTCCGCAACAGATGTTGCTAACTTAGCAGCAGGCGACTCAGAGTCTGGAGCTATGGATGTAGACGGAATTGAAGGCATTGCAAGTTCATGTGATGACTCCTGGATAGGATTAGTATGTGAAGTGTGGGATACTACAGAAGCCACACTTAGAGGGCATGCAGTCGTATCTTCAATAACAGATGCTAATACAATTAAGTATAAGAATATTGGAGCAGATGCACTTGACGTTGCAGACAATGACATATTTATTGTAGTTGGTAATGCACATGGGGAAGGTACAACAGCACCTACCGCATGGGCTGACGAACTAAAAGTAGTCTGGAATAGTACTCAGATTTTTAAAACTCCCCTACAAATTACTGGTACCCTAGAGGCAGCAGCACTTCGTGGTGAGTCATCTGAGCTAGCTAGATTGCGTTTACAAAAATCACAAGAGCATAAGATTCAAAAAGAAAGAGCCTTTTTATTTGGCGATTCTAAAATCGGAACTGGTCTTAAAGACTCTCGTGATGGAACCTCAGATGAATCATTCTCTGATGGTGCAATTACAGACACAGATGGAAATAGATTAAGATCTACTAAGGGTATTCTAACAGCACTAAACGATTACGGTGCTACTTCTGGTACTGACCAGAATGTATTTACCGTATCAGAAGCAACTTACGCTTATGGCGATTTCGTAGACGACATGGAAAAAGTTTTCCAGTACGTTCCAGAAGCAGGCATGAAAATGGCTTTTTGTGGAATGGGAGCTATGAGCTATTGGTCTAAGATGGAAGGAGCTTCAGGCTTTGGTGGTAATTCAGGTTGGACTGTAAATATGGGCCCATCTGAAAGAAACACCCTTGGTTTTAATTACCGTCAACTTGAGACACCTCATGGAGTTCTTATGTTGATTCCTACACCAGTCTTACGTGGTCCTTACAACAAATACATGTTAGTCGTATCAGAAGAGAATTTATTCCATTCTGTATACAGACCTCCTGTATATCAAACAAACATCAAAACTGATGATGCGTTTGATGGCGTAAAAGACCAGTATATGTCTGATGAAGGTATTGGTATAACCTTGATTGAATCTCATAAGTTATTTAAGATAACTGATTAAGGAGGTTTAAATGGCTAGACCATATATTGGTGGAACGAGTGCGAGTATTGAAAGCTTAGCAGCTACCTCTACTTTAACAGAAGCTGATACTGGCAAAACATACATCTGCTCACAGGCAGGTGCATACGATATCACAATCCCAGCAGTAACGGTAAAAGGATGGACAGCAAAATTCATTCTTGGTACTGCAGGTGCTAATGATTTTGATATTATTGGCGGTACAGAAGATAAAATGGTAGGTATCGAAATGGGTGATACCAATACAGCGATAACAGCTGATTCAGATAAAGTAACTTTCGTTGCAAGCAATGCAGTTGTAGGTGATTGGATTGACGTCATAAGTGACGGGTCCAACTACTATGTAACGCATGCAGCAGTTGCTGATAATGGAGCAGCTCACTCTGGTTAATAATAGGATAATGGGGCAGTTAATTCTGCCCCTTATCTGATAAGGAAATGAATGCAAACATTTAAATTACAAGTAGAAGATTTAATTGGTAGAATAGCAAGTGATACCAATGGCTTGAATGATATGCTAAATGCTACAGCTAGAGAAGTATCTGATCTATTACCAAAAGATATATTAATTAGAAATTCTAGTGTTCAAGCAATAACTTCCAATCCTTATGATGTATCTAATAAAAGAATTCTATCTGTATCTAGAGATAGCTATTATGCAAGTGAAATTCCTTATGGTCAGCATGGTAGGGCATCAGATAGTGGAAGTATTCATTTTGCAGATTCAAGCCAAAAAAGAGACCCAATCTTTTATTTTAAAGGTAAGTATTTAGTTGTCTTACCTGAACCTACAGGGGATGAGAACGCTGAGGTTCTAAAATATGATTATCCAACTTCTATCGGTCATGGAGATACTGGAATATCGGCATTCCCAGATGGTGCAGAATACGCAGTTAGTCTAGGAACAGCTGCAAAGTACATGATAAAGTTAGCATCTGAAGACCAGAATAATGAGGACATAGAATTAGCAGCAAGTACATTACAACACGCTGCGCAGTTAAAACAAGAATATGAAAAAGAATTACAAAGAATAGGTCAGCAAAAATGACACAGAAACAAATGATAGAAATGGTTAGGCAGCATCATCCTAATGTATCTGAAACTCAGATTAGACTTTGGTTAAATCAAGCTCTTTCTGAGTATGGCAGAAGAACCAGGATGTTGACAGGTGCATTTACTTTTAGTACTGTAGCAGACCGAAGATATTATGGGTTATCTGATGATATAATAGAAATCATATCTGTAGATTATGATGGATATGATATTCCAAGATTAGGAACAAGACCAGAGATTAGGGACATATCATAATGAGCTTTGCACCAATAGACCAAGACGAAAGAATGAAAAAGATTTTTGGACAAGGACATAGCCATTCAGGAAGAAGTGGGGTTCCTAATGTTGAATTAATATTAGAAATGGTAGATAAAAAATTAAAAAAAGGTAGGGGTTTAAACCCATCCTTGGCTAAGGTGGTTTTAGAATTAAACCCTGAAGATTATTCGCCTGAATTAGGGCTTAGGATAAAAAACTACCAAGGCGTTGTAGCTCCCAAAACCTGGATGGATGCTATGGTTAGGGAAGGTGTTTCAGGCGGTGAGTATCTTGAAAAAGAAGATTTAGAAAGATTTATAGAAGATGTTAAAAAAGTAAAAGAAGGCAATTTCCATGGCTACAGAAAATAGAAAATTTGCCTGGTGGGTAGAACGTGATGGCATTGCTATTGTTAAACGTAGCATTGAAAATACCGATACAGTATATGCATCTCCAAGTGAAGTAAAGACAGTAACTATATTTGCAGTTAAAAGACCTAATCAATTAGTTGCTGCAAGTTCACAATCTGGCAAAACAGGGTATGCTGAAGAACCAGACATACCAGAAGAATTTAGACATGCTGTTGTAGCTAAAGCAATTCAACGTGGATATGAATTAAATGTTGAAACTTTAGCAGCAGCACAGTATTGGGAAAACCAATATGAAAAAGGCGTAATAGAAGGTAAGAAATATGGAAACACAGGAAGAGTAGAGAAGACAGTTATACAAGGACAAGGATTCGAACCTACTACTTACGCAACTAGAGACAAAGACGAAGCATGACAGAAGTTACATTAAGCAGCGCATCTTATACCGAAAGCGATATTGCTTCAGCTACAATGACTGAAGCATCTGAGTATTCAAAAGCGGATACAGAGATTGCTGATCTAACTGCTGCATCATTTACTGAAAATTCAATATCGACCACCAGCATGGTCGAATCAACTAAATATACGGAGGCATCGTAATGGCAGTTGCTAAAGACCTACACAAATATGCTGGTGTACAAGCATTGAACTCAGAATATGCATCAGCATGGACAGAAGCATCAAGAGGTACTACTTGCAGTAGTGGTACAAATGATGAAATTAATATAGCAGTCCCCACAGGCCACACAGTATTATATGTATATTGTGATGAACTATGTTCAATTGGCTTTGACAATACATCAGGGGATGCAAACGGAAACAATTCACTTAGAATAGAGAGTGGTAAAACACACAAATTTTTAATACCAAATGGAGCAACTTATGTTCACGTCGAAGGCCAAGGGGCAAGTGGAACTAAGTATTGCTATGTAGTAACAGGATAAAATTATGGCAGATAATTTAAAATATTTAGAACGAGAGATATTAAACAAGGTCTTAAATACAGGGGGAGATGCATTAAAGGTAGACATTGATAATGTCACGCTAAAGACAGAAGGATCAGATATAAACATTGAGGTCCATCTAGATAAGGCTGAAGATAGTGTCGTAATGTTTAGCCATACAGTTAAGACTGGAACTGGTGGAACAAGCTATGTACCATTAGTTGATTCAGATGGCCACCTGCAAGTAGATATACTATCATCAGGATTACCCTCTGGTGGAGCTACTGCAGCTAACCAGGCTACAATGATTACAGCATTGCAATTGATAGATGATACGGTATACGCTGATGACGCAGATTGGACAGATGGTTCATCAAAACATTTATTAGTTGGTGGATTATACGGATCTAATACAATTACAAGTGGCGATGTTGGCCCAATAGCATTAGACGCTGATGGAGCTGTTCATATATCAGATGGTGGAAACACAATAACTGTAGATGGTACAGTTGACCTTGGAGCTACAGATAATGCAGTATTAGATGCAATAGATGCAGTTCTTGATACGATTAAAGTAGATACAGAAGCAATAGAAACTGCAACTGAAGCAACGCAAGCAGCTGTAGAGAAAAACTTATACGGTACAGGGCTTGTTATTGCAGCTATACATGGTGGTACTGGTGGTACTGGAGATCAGACATTAGGCGCAACTTATCAATCGTTATATGTCGGTGTTGGTGGGGATGTGGTAGTTACATTGGCTACGAGTGCTAGTGACTTTACATTTAAAAACGTAGCTAGTGGTCAATTGCTACCAATACAGATAACTCACGTAAAGGCGACAAATACAACCGCTACTAATATGATAGCTTTGAAAGGTTAATATGCCTTCAATTTCTGTCAGACGACAAGTAGTTAATTTTCTTAACTCAATATACGATGTCATCTGGAACAAATCACAACTTGATTGGAACGAAAGTAACGTTACCTGGGAAGATCATACTGGATAAATGGCAACATTAACTGACACAACAATTGCTTCAACCTATAAGCAATTATTAAAGCTTACCTCAGAAGGTGTTAGTGCAGACGCTTCTGCTAAATATGTAGAAGACGGTCTTGGTACTGATACTGCTCTTTCATTAAGCACTACAAGGGTCGGAATTGGTACTGCTACGCCTGCAGGCACACTTCAAATTGGTGGTATCCTCACGAATGTTACAGCAGATAGTGGAGCAGATGACCTTATTGTTGGAAATCCGTCAGGAGAAGCAGGTATCTCTATTGTAAGTGATGCAGACTCTACTACATACGTTGATTTTAGAGAAGAAGGCGAAACTTCAGGAGTTAAAGGCAGAATCCTTTATGACCATGGTGTAAATAATAGAATGCAAATATGGGCAGGTGGTTCAGCGAAAATTGTTCTTGATTCAAATTCAAGAATAAGCCTTTCAAATAATGATAGTGGAAGTGGCAATACAGTATTTGGAAAGAATGCTGGAGCAAGTATAGATAGTGGAACAAATAACAATGTATTCATAGGTGAAAATGTAGCAGATGCAACTTTAGACGATGCTATTGAAAATGTTGGAATAGGATATGGGGCATTGAGTGCATTAACACAAGGTGATAAAAATATTGCTATTGGATACTCTTCAGGTGAAGCTATTACAACTGGAAGTAAGAATATTCTAATAGGTGATAGAACTGGGGATTTAATTACTGATGCACTCCAAGTTGTAATAATTGGAAGTGAGGCAGGAACTTCTGGGATAACTGCTGGTGTTGGAGATGGCACAGGAGCTGATGGAACTGTTGCTATTGGATATCAATCTCTCAATCTTTTAACATCAGGTTCAGGTAATGTAGCTATAGGTCAACAATCTTTATCGGTAGAAGATGATGGGGATTTCAATACAGCTGTTGGATTTCAAGCATTACAGCAACAGACAGGAGTTAGTGATGCTGTTGGTAATACAGCAGTTGGTTGTAGGGCTGGAAGGTCTTTGACTGCATCAACAGGCTCAACCCTTGTGGGATATAAAGCTGGTGGTGGTGCAACCATGACTGGCGTTAGTAATACTGCGGTAGGTTATGATGCTGGTGTTTCACTTACA
>Ga0209756_1003067_pt1 | contig 13818 bp, 15 predicted proteins | sample ETNvirenome_6_85_FD_184071 | JGI IMG/M metagenome (GOLD analysis project Ga0209756, IMG submission 184071) | Marine viral communities from the Pacific Ocean - ETNP_6_85 (SPAdes) (version 3) | ecosystem: Environmental > Aquatic > Marine > Oceanic | place: Pacific Ocean | collected 2013-06-19
CATTATGTTTTAGATGCAGCTAAAAATTCTAAATATATTACTGAAAGGTACGTGTCAACAGAAGACGAAGAAATAAAAAAAGTATCAACTTCTTTAGGCGCAATAGTCGTAGACAGACCCGTAGAATTGGCAACAGACTCTGCAAAATGCGAAGATGCATTGATAGATTTTGCAAAAAAAATCGATTTTGATATTTTGTGTTTCATACAGACAACCTCACCACTTATTTTGCCAAGTGATATTGACAAAGGAATAGAAAAGTTGTTAAGTAAAGATTACGATTCAGTATTTAGCACAACAATTGAAACGTGGGTACCAAAATGGGTTTCTAGTGGTAATTATGTAAAACCCGTTAACTGGACACCCGAAAAAAGACCCAGAAGACAACAAATGCCTGAACTTTTAATTGAAAACGGCGCATTTTATATAACAAAAAAGGAACATTTAATGAAAAGCAGGTTAAGATATAGTGGTAGAATAGGAAATGTTGATATTCCCTTAAAGAGAAGTTTTCAAATTGACACGCCAGACGAGTTGGATTTGATTCGAGCAATAATTAAAAACGGAGTTCATCTTGACTAATTTTTTTATTTTAGGACCTTGTTCAATTGAAAATGAAGAAAACTATATAGAGTCTTTAAAATCTTTAAAACCTTATATGGAAGATAGAGACTGGTACTTTAAAGCTTCATTTGACAAAGCTAATAGAACAAGTATTAATGGCGGCAGAGGACCAGGCCTTAAACATTCTTTAGATATCTTTAGAAAGGTAAAAAAAGATAATCCGAATATTAGATTAATAACTGATGTTCATGAACCTTGGCAGGTTGAAAAAATTGCTGATGTAATTGATGTTGTTCAGATTCCCGCATTTCTATGTAGGCAAACTGATTTAATTGTAGAGTGTGCAAAACATTTTAAAAAAATAAATATCAAAAAAGGACAATGGCTAGGTCCCAACAACCTAGTTGTTTCTGTTGACAAAGTTAGAAATACAAATCCAGACGCAGAAGTTTGGATTACAGAACGAGGTACAGCATTCGGATATCATCGATTGTTAGTTGATATTGATATTGTTGATAGATTAAAGAAACATTATGATAAAGTAATAATCGATTGCACACATGCGACACAAAGAAGTAGAGATGTTTACGGAATGCAAGGTAGGAGAGAAGTTGCAGAAAGATTCTTTTTATCTGCACCAATATATCACTATGATGGTATATTTGCTGAGTGTCATATAAATCCACCTTCGGCTGTATCTGATGGAGATTGTCAAATCCAAATGGAAAGAATTCCGAAACTTCTTGAAAGATTTGATAATATATCACAATGCCTTTCTGGATGGAAAGATGAAAACCTCAAATAAAAATGTTTTTGTTGATATAGATGAAACAATCTGTTATTATGATGGAGCGCGAGAGTATCCCCTTGCTTTGCCAATAATAGACAGAATAGAAGTAATAAACAAGCTATACGATGAAGGTAATTTAATAACATACTATACAGCACGAGGTAGTGTAACTAAAATTGATTGGTATAATACTACAAAAAAACAGTTGGACAGTTGGGGATGCAAATACCACAATCTGAGTGTTGGAGAAAAACCAGCGTATGATTTGTTGATTTGTGACAAAGCTGTAAATTCAAATGATTATTTTGGATATAGTAACAAATTAAGTGAGGAAGATTAAAGATGGTAAACTGCTTAGTAACAGGAGGCTGCGGGTTTATTGGATCACATATTGTAGATAAACTAATAAGTTTAGGTCATAGTGTCAAAGTAATTGATGATGAATCAGCAAATGAAAATGAAAAATTTTATTACAATGAATTAGCACACTATTATAAGCTAGATATATCAAAAGATGACTGTAGTCATGTTTTTGGAGGTGTCAATGGTCAACCAATTGATTATGTTTTTCATTTAGCAGCAAGAAGTAGAATTCAACCTACAATTGGCTCACCCAACAAATGTTTTGAAGTTAATGTTGTAGGTACACAGAGGGTTCTAGAGTGGTCTAGATTGAACAACGTAAGAAGGGTAATATATTCAGGTACTTCTTCTCTTTACGGTCATCAGAATACAATCCCCTTTGCGCCAAATATGCCTACAAACTGCCTTAATCCATACTCAATGTCAAAGTGGATGGGAGAACAAGTTTGTGAGCTATACAATCAACTTTACAATCTTCCAAGTATTGTCCTTAGATACTTTAACGTTTATGGTCCTAGAGAGCCAATTAAAGGTGAATACGCGCCCGTTGTAGGATTGTTTAAGCGACAATTCAATGCTAATGAACCTATGACAATAGTTGAACCTGGAACGCAGGCAAGAGATTTTACGTATATCGATGATGTTGTGGAGGCAAATATTTGTGCAATGAATGCAGATATTGTAGATGTTCCTTTTAATACATACAACGTAGGTACTGGTAAAAATTATACGATGATGGATTTAGCTAAATTGATTAGCAAAGATGGTACACTTTATTATGAGTTTATTCCAGTTCGACCAGCGGAAGTAAAAGAAACGCTTGCTGATATTAGTATGACTACTAAAGATTTGGGATGGATACCCAAATTCAAACTTGAAGATATGATAAAGAGTTATTAATAATTAGAGAGAAAAAATGAGTTTAAATATAGGAATAATAGGTCAAGGATTTGTAGGATCAGCGATAAGAGAGGGTTTAAAGAACCATTATGAAATTAGTACATTTGATATAGATGAGACAAAGTGCAATCAAACACATGAATGGGTATGTTTAAATTCTGATATTGTATTTATGTGTCTTCCAACGCCAATGAGAAAAGATGGAAGCTGTGATACTAGGATACTTGAAAACGCTATCGAAGATGTTGAGAATGCTTGTTTAGCTGGTGGAAGACAAGAAACAAGACCCATACTAATAATTAAATCGACTATACCACCTGGAACAACTGAAAGAATAGCATCAAAGTATACAGAAGAGGGTAGGAAGTGGAACGGACACCCAGAAATGACGATTTGTTTTAGTCCTGAATTTTTAACTGAAGCAAATTCATTTGATGACTTTAAAAATCAATCAAGAATTATAATTGGGTCACAAAACAAAAAAGCAGCAAAAACTATCTCTGATATGTTTGCAAAAGTTTTTACAGATATACCAATTGTAATTACAAATACAAACAATGCAGAAATGTGCAAATATTTTATTAATTGTTTTTTGGCTACAAAAGTAATATTTGCAAATCAAATGTATGAGATATGCCAAAGTTCAGGAATTAGATACGATGATGTCAAAACTTTGGCTACCCTTGATAAGCGAATAGGAAAAAGTCATCTTGCAGTTCCCGGGCCTGATGGCGATAGAGGCTTTGGTGGCCATTGTTTTCCCAAGGACTTGGCTGCGATGATTACTTTTGCAAATGAAAATGGCGCCGATGACTATTTCTTAAAAGCTGTAGAGATTTTTAATAGAGGTATTCGTACAAACAAAGATTGGGAAAAAATGAAAGGCAGAGCTGTAAGTGATGATTAAACAATCAATAATGAGACCAAGTATGAAAATAGGTTTGGTTGCAGGTAATTTCGATGTAATCCACCCAGGATATGTAAAACTTTTTGAAGATGCAAAGTGTAATGCTTGTAACTATTTGGTTGTTGCACTTCAAGGAGACCCAACGATAGAAAGACCTTACAAATGCAAGCCTGTCCAAAGTATCGAAGAAAGACAATATATACTTGAGTCAATTAAGTTTGTTAATGAAGTTATACATTATAATACAGAAAAAGAATTACTTGACATTGTCCAAAGTTTTGATTACGATGTAAGAATAATAGGCAGTGATTACAAAGATATTGATTTTACTGGCAAAACATGTGAAAAAGAAATATATTACCATGATAGAAGTCATGCATATTCTTTGACAGATTTAAAAAAGAGAATAACAGAACAAATGTTGTCCCAAAATAAAAAGTAATATGTAAAAATTATTATTTTTATATAAAATTTATTATCTAATATAAAGTAAAGGTATAAAAATGAGTAGTGAATCTTTATTTCCAACAGGAAAACCTCATATTTCTTTTTCAGAAATAAAACAATGGAAGGAGTGTCCTTATCGTCATAAGCTAGCTTATATCGACAAAATAGATACTTTTGAACCTTCCCCCTATCTTCACTTCGGAACTGCTGTTCACGAAGGCTGCGAAACACTTTTAGAGTCACGAACAATTGACCGTGATAAAATACTAGGGGTAATGAAAGAAGAGTGGCAGACAGCTGGATATGAAAACCCAGAATGGTATTCTAAGCAGCCAGGTTGGTACAAACATGAGCCTGTTGAAACTTGGGAAACTTGGGCTAATAATATGTGGGACGAAGTTTTAAGTTTTTTAGATAAAGAATTGCCTGGTTGGGAATGTTTTAATGCTGAAGAAGATTTGTATGAACCAATATCTGATTTAGAAAAACCTTTAAGTTTTAAAGGTTTTATTGACGGTGTTTTAAAAGTACCTAAAAAGAGGGGTAGTGGGCACGTATACTGGGTGATTGATTGGAAAACAGCAGGTTCTTGGGGTTGGCGAAGAGATAAAAAACAAGATTTGGGAATGACAGCACAGTTGATTCTATATAAATACTTTTGGGCAAAAAAGCATAACATTGATCTAAAAGATGTACGCTGTGGTTTTGTTTTGCTAAAACGAGGCGGAAAGAAAGGAAAGATTTGTGAACTAGTAAAAGTGTCAGTAGGTCCAAAATCATTAGAGAAAGGTGTCAAGTTGATGAGAAATATGATAAAGGGTGTACGAAGAGGCATGTATTTAAAGAATAGAAATAGTTGTAAATATTGTCAGTTTTATCAGACTGAACACTGTACATAATTTTGTTTACACTTAATTTTTAATGTATAAAATAAGTCACAAAAGGCAGATTCTCTGTTAGCGATTACATGATATAAGGAAAATAAATGACTGAAGACGGAAAGTATAAAGTATTAATGCTATCTGACCACGCTCTGTCAACAAGCGGCGTGGGAACACAATCAAGACACTTAATCGAAGGATTACTAAAAAAAGAACAATGGAGTTTTCGACAATTTGGAGCAGCGCTAAAACATCAGGATTATAGAACAGTTGTGGTTAATGATGATTTCATAATCAAACCTATTGATGGTTTTGGGAATCCAGATGTGTTAAGAGTTGCTTTAGCAACTGAAAAACCAGATATACTATTTATTTTTACAGATCCTAGGTTTTTCACTTGGCTTTTTGACATGGAAGATGAGATTAGACAAGTATGTCCAATAGTTTGGTGGCATGTTTGGGACAATTATCCATATCCTAAGTTTAATAGTGCGTATTACGAATCAACAGATTTAATTAATTGCCACAGCCATATGACGTATACAATGATTGAAGAAAAATTTCCAGACAAGACTAATTTTGTACCACACTCGTTACCAGACAACTTATTTTTTAAGCTCACTGAAGAACAAATACAGCAACATAAAACCAATATTCTGGGCGAAGGAATGGAAGATCATTTTGTAGGTATTTGGGTAAATAGAAATGCAAAAAGAAAAAGACCTTCTGACTTACTACAGTCATTTGCTTGTTTTCTAGATGAGTTGGAAAAACAACATGGTCATAGGAAGGCAATATTAATTATGCATACAGAACCACTAGATAATGAAGGTCCCAACTTATTTAAAGTAACAGAGTTGTTAGGTATTCAAGACAAGGTTTCTTTTTCTCGAGAACGTATTGAGTTTGAAAAAATGAATGTACTGTATAATATATGTGATTTTACAATTAACACATCTTATGCTGAAGGATTCGGGTTATCAACATTAGAGTCAATGATGACTGGTACAGCTATTATTGCACCTAAAACTGGCGGCTTGACAAGGCAAGTTGTTGATCATAGGGACGATTCACACAATGGCGTTGCTTTAGACGTTGATCTTAAAACGCTAGTAGGGAGTCAGTCTGTACCATACATTTATGAAGATTATACAGACAATAAGAATTTTGCAAAAGCGATGATGAAGCTTTATAATATAAAAAGCAAAGATGAAAAAGCATGGAAGTCATTATCTAATAAGGTTCAAAATTATGCTAAGAGTGAATTTGGTTATGAAAAAACAGTCAACCTCTGGCATGAAACAATGCTTGATACAATAGAAAAATTTAAAGATAAAAAACATTGGAACATTGAGGAGATTTAATGAATAAAAAAAAAGTTATCTTAAGAGCGCCTTTACTTACAAATAGTGGTTATGGCGTTCATTCTAGACAGATATTCGAATGGTTATATAATAGGACAGATGTTGAGTTAACTGTAGAATGTTTAGCCTGGGGTAGAACATCATGGATTCTAAAGGGTGAAAAAGAAAATGGTATCATTGAAAAAATAATGTCATGCTCTAAACCCATATCACAAGGTAGCTATGATATATCAATACAAGTTCAGTTACCTGATGAGTGGGATATATCATTAGCAAAAAAGAATATTGGAATCACAGCCTTGGTTGAGACTGATAAATGCAGTTTAGAATGGGTAAATAGATGTAATAAAATGGATTCAATAATTGTTCCTTCTACTTTTACAAAAAACGTATTGAAACGTTCAGGAATCGTTAATTGTAACGTTCATGTAGTTCCTGAATGGTATAATCGTCACATTCTTAACAGGAGTACTGTTTCAAAAACATTGTCAGATAATCGATATGATAATATCAAAAAGCCCTTTAGCATTTTACTTATTGGTACATTGACCAGTCAGATACCTGAAGATGATAGAAAAAATCTAATTAATACTATAAAGTGGATTCATGAAGAGTTTAAGGGTAATGAAGATGTGGGAATTGTTTTAAAAACAAACTTTGGTAAAGGAACAACACATGATAAACAACTTTGCAAAGAATATCTTAGAAGATTTAAATCAGAATTAGGTATCCCAAAGGAAGATACATTTGTTACCATACTTCATGGAAATATGGAGTCTAAAGAAATAGCTTCATTATATCATCACAAAAACATAAAACTATATGGATCAGCAACTAGAGGTGAAGGGTATGGACTACCTTTGATTGAGGCAGCAGTTGCGGGATTACCTATTGTTGCAACAGGATGGTCCGGACATTTAGAGTTTTTAGATAAAGAATATTTTGGAGTGGTTGACTATGATTTGGTAGAAATTTCCAAGTCAAGGGTTGATGGTCGAATCTTTAAGGAAGGTTTTAAGTGGGCAAACCCTAAAGAGGAAAGTTTCAAAAAACAAATCAGAAAAGTTTATAATGATTATGAAAAATCAAAACAAAAAGCTAAGACAATGATGAAAAAGGTTCGAATTGATTTTAGTGCAGGCGCAATCAAAAGTAAATACGATGAAATATTTGATGAGTATATAGAAAAATGAGTTTAGAAATTATACTTATTGGATTGTGTTGTATACTGTTTTCTCTTTGTCTATTTTTTGCGTGGAAATTATATAAATTTTCAATAATCATTATGAATATTGAAGACGCAATTGAAGATTCTCTTGACATATTAAATCAAAGGTACGGTAAAATGAATGAAATATTACAAAAGCCCGTATTTTTCGATTCAATGGAAGTTCGTCAAGTAATCAATGATATCAGGGATTGCCATAATGCAATACTCTTAGTAGCTAATAAGCTTACAAACAATATGGGAATAAAAAGTGGCGAGGTTGAAAAAGAAAACAGTTAAACGAAAGTCGGGCAAAACAAAGAAGTTATATTTTGGAAAAAGTGAGCACGATGCAGTCGTTGAATATCAATTAAGTGAATGTCGAAAAGAAAAACACAAAATTTACGAAAACAGAATAAGGCCGGCATTTCATAAGCTGGTTGAAAATTTAATTTTTATACACGGCTTTGCAAAAGATCCTGTAACGTTCCAAAGTTTAAGGATTGATTGTGTCACTTTTTTATATGAGACTTTAGAAAAGTTTAACCCTGAAAGGGGATCAAAAGCATTTTCATATTTCAACGTTTGTGCAAAAAACTTTTTAATAATTCAAACTAATAAAAGAAATAAAAATAATCGTAGGAAGGTAAGCATTGATGATTATATTTCATTAAATGCTCGTGACAAAAGAATGATTGAAAGTTATAACTGTGTTCCCTCACCTGAATCTGTTTTAATACAACAAGAAGATCGTGAAAGAATGTTTAAGGTTTTAAATATGATTGAATGCCGTGTCAATAATGAAAATGAAAAACTATGTGTGAAAGCAGTGACAAAACTGTTTAAAGATATTGATAATTTAGAATTATTAAACAAGCGAGCTGTTTTTGTTTATTTGAGGGAAATATCTGGCTTAAATCCAAAACAATTATCAGTTGCAATGTCAAATGTTAGAAAACATTTCCGCGAAATTACTAAAAATAATGAAGAGTATAGATCAATGTTTAGGATGATGTAGTGGGAAAAAAGAAAAGCAAAAGCAAAGAAGAAAAAATCAACGAATTCTCAGATCTTTTAGATAAATTAGAAAGTACTGAAGATAAAAAAAAGTTACTTTGGAAAGAATCATATCAGAATGCTTTGGAAGATAGGGAGAGTGCTGCCATTCTTTTAAATGATTTGTTGGTAACAATTCCAGGTAACTCAGCAGTACATTCAACACATGGAACGTTGGCAACAAAATATTTAGAAAGAATGTCAAAGAGCAACGATCAAATCATAAAATTGGCAGAAATAATAGCAAAAGAGCAAGAAAGAGAAAATACAGTCTCCCCTGATGATATATTTAAATCTATAGGAGATTAAAATGACACTTTTTGACAGGTCAATAAAACAAAGTCAGGGTCAGCGAGCTGGAAGTAATCTTAACGAAAGAGATGATGCACAACTCGAACTACCTACAGATTATCGTTTTTTGTCCGGAATCGTTTTAGATGTGATTTCAAACCCGCAAGAATATTTAAATTTACCAGTAGATGCTGATAAAAACATAACCGTAGGCGAATTTTTAGGTAAAAGAAAAGCAGTATCTTCTAAATCACTGGCAAATAAAGGTGTTAGTAACTGGCAAGTAGTAGAAACAATGCCGATTAATTCGTTAATCGCAAATATTGTTGACAATAATGAGTCACAAGATGGCGCATTGCCTGTTGTTTGTTATCCATTTTTCCCTCCACATTTAAGCTTACCAATAAAACCAGGAGAGTATGTTTGGATTGTAGGATCGAATGTAAAGGGTGTAGGAATGGTATACTACTGGATGTGCAGAAAAGTAGGACCAATACAAGTTGATGATGTAAATTTTACACAGCTTGAAAGACTTTGCAAAACCGAAGACATCATAGATATTTTTAAAAAAAGTTCCGGAACAAGAGATGTAGCTCAAGATGAATTAGATAAATGTTTGTCGTTAGAGAATGCGATAAACAGTAAAGGTAAAAATGTAGGTAACCTCAATACAAGCTTTGGTGAATTGTTTGTTAATTCGTATGCATTTAGAAAAGAATTTACTGGTGAACCGGTTCCTAGGGTTACTAAAGATTGCAGCGATCTATTGCTTCAAGGTTCAAATAACGCAGGAATACATCTAACAACAGAGAAATTTACAGCCAAGGAAGATTTAAGACTTGATGAGGCAAATTTATCAACAACACCACCTTCGGATATAGGACTAAACAAGCCAATGAGTCCAGCAATTGATTTGTTTGTTAGAAGAAAAAAAGAACACTTAGATAATCTAACAAACAAAAGTGAAGAAAAAACACCCACAGTTAATGTAGTTAAAAATAATGCAATCACGACCGATTTTGAGTTTTCTGAAATAGATAAAATATCAGAAGTTAGATATAAAGACTTTCATTCATCGATTGGTGAAACAACAGATACTTTGAGCGATGCTAGTGACGTGGGCGCAAGACTGTATATGTCAAATAGATGTGATGTTGATAATTTGTTTGGTACACACACATTTGTAGAAGATAGTTTTGGTCCAAGTATATTTTCATATGCAACACACAATAGAATAATAGGTCAATCAGATGTTAAGTTACATAGCTTAGACGGAAATTCTTATGTTGAATTAGATAATGCAGGAACAGCAACAATAATAGGAAGTAACAAAGCAAGATTACAAGCTTATGCTGGTGGAACGATTGAACTTGCAGTTAGGGATAATAATGAGTCTCCCACGGAGGCTTATGTTTTAGTATCTGAATTAGAAAAGTTCACCAGCGAGCTTTTTATTATACTTAATGGTATTAGGGCCGGAGCAGTATCAGCAGCCGGTAGCACAGCTCAAACAGTCGGAGCCATTTCCCCCGGTGTTATTAGTACAATTGGTCCGGGAAGCACCATTGAAAGCAAATTAAATAGTCTCGTAAGCGACTACGGAATAGCTGGAACATCAAAATTCAGATCTAAAAATATATTTGGCGAATAAAAAGGAAGAAAAATGACACAATCACAATTAGCAAATAAGATCAAAAGCGCTTTAACTCCTGATCTTCCACTCCCGGAAATTGATTCAGATGGTAACATGATTATACCTGAGTACGATTATGATGAGATACAAAAAAAGATTGCTGATAATTTAGCAAAAGCAATTGAAGAGTATGTACTTTCAAAAATAAACAATCATAATCATGAGTAATGTTTAGACATAAATTTAACTAATTTTTGTTTAGATGATAATTATTAGTAAGGAGTTAAAATATGTCACATTCACAGTTTAAATTTAAAAGTAGCGGTGTCCGAACAACAAATCGTCGCTTTGAACGTAAAAAAACAGTTGATCGACCAATTGGTATTAAGACTCCAATAGAATCAGGTGATGATTTTGTAAAAATGCATGTAAGTCCAATTCGTCAACTTTCTGATAATTTCAGAAATCTAATAATGACAAACCACGGTGAGCGACTAGGTATGTTTGATTTTGGAGCAAATCTAAATTCTATTGTTTTTGAATACTCTAATTCACCAAATTTTGAACAAATGATAGAAGAATCAATAGTAAATGCAACACAAAAGTTCATACCTAGTATAGTTATTACAAATGCTGAAGTCATGTTTGTTGATGAATCAGAAAAAAATAGTTTAAATAAGTTGGGCTTAACAAAAGTAAGAATTCGTATTAATTATGTTATACCTAAGTTTAAAAGTCCTAACCTTGCTTTAGAAGTAGATATGAACGTGGGAGGTTGATTTGGCAAGAAACATAAAAAAAGAAGTAAAGAAACACAAAGAAATAAGTTATACAAACAAAGACTTTAAATCACTTAGAAATGAATTAAGAAATCATGCGTTAACGCATTTTAGCGACAATATGATTGATTTTTCTGATGCAAGTTTAGGCGGGCTTATTCTTGATTTAGGCGCATACGTTGGTGATGTTTTGACTTATTATATGGATCACCAGTTTAACGAAAACTCAATTGAAAACGCAGTTGAAAGAAATAATATTGAAAGATTGATTAGAGAGGCAGGTGTAGATATTCCAGGTCCTTCACCGTCATATGCAGAAATATCAGTAAGTTTAATTGTTCCTGCAACATTAAGTGATGGAGAATATTCACCAAGTACATTGGCGTTACCTAAAATTAAGAAAAATTCAATTTTTGCCACATCTAGTGGTATTGAGTTTACACTGTTAGAAGATATTGACTTTGCAAAAAAAGATGACGAAGGTAATTTAATAGCTATTAAAAAAGTAGGAAGAACAGACCCATCAACAGGGACACCTGTTAATTACGAAGTATTTAGAACTGGAGTTTGTTCTAGTTCTAAAATAAAAACAGAAACATTTTCAATTAGCGACACATTAGTACCTTTTAGAACAATTACGTTATCGGAGTCAGATGTAAATGAAGTTGTAATTGTAACTGATACAAATGGAGATCAGTATCACGAAGTAAATGCATTGACTCAAGATACAGTTTTTAAGATGTTAGAAAATTCAAGCTATGATAGAGCAGATGTACCATATCGTTTGGAATTATTACATGCACCAAAAAGATTTATTAAGATTAGAAGTGTAGATACAGGAAACACCACATTACGATTTGGTGCAGGTTCAGAGGAAAGTTTTGATGAGGATGTTATTCCAGACCCAAGTGAGCATGCTATTAGGCTGTTTGGAGATAGGACTAGTTTCAGCACAGTTGCAATCGATCCAAACAGCTTTTTAGAAACACAAACATTAGGAATATCACCAAGAAATACAACTTTGACAGTTACTTATCGTCATGGCGGCGGATTATCTCATAACGTATCAGCCGGTGAGATAACGTCAGTCAAATCTTTATCGACAAGTTTTAATTCAGCAACTAGTGCAGTAGTTGCAAGCAGTGTAAGATCATCGTTGGTGGTTATTAATCAAAAGCATGCATCAGGCGGTGAAGACGAACCAACTATTGAAGAGCTTAGAAATATTGCATTATTTAATAGAAATTCGCAAAATAGAATTGTTACGCGCGAAGACTTGATTGCAAGAGTTTATAGCATGCCTTCTAATTTTGGAAGAATATTTAGGGTTGCTGTTGCTGATAATCCACGAAATCCACGAGGAAGTCAATTATATGTAATATCCAGAAATAGCAAGGGAAGATTAGCATTATCAACAGATACACTTAAAATAAATTTAGCAAAGTATCTTAATAAATTTAGATTAGTCTCAGATGCTGTTGATATTTTAGACGCATCAATAATTAACATATCATTAAAATACAACGTAACAGTTGAAAAAGGTTATAGGCAAGAAATTGTGATTAATAGTATTAATGCAAAAATGACGCGATACTTTGATGTAAAACACTTTCAAATTAATAAGCCTCTTATAATAAGTGAACTAAATAATATTATTTTAAACACCCCAGGGGTTATTTCTTTACTAAGCCTTAATATCAATCCAAGAAGTGGAATTTACGATAACCGGACATATAGTAATTTAGATTATACTGTTGCACAAAATTTTGATCGTGGCATATTATTCCCACCCTTAGGTGGGATATTTGAGATGAAATATCCTAATGATGATATTGAAGGGAGATCAGTGTAATGTTTAGAGTTTTATCAGCATCAAAAGATACTTATATTACAAACAAAATAATCAAAAATAGTTTTAGAGCGACAGATGCAAATATGGGTGAAGCAGGAACTTTAGATTTATTTAAACTTTATAATGAAAATGTTTTGACTGGCTCAACAAACCCGATTGAAATTACACGATTATTAATAAAGTTTCCAATTTCTGATATTAGAGCGATGGACGAAGCCGGAACTATAGATGTAAGTGATAGTTCTTTTAAGTGTGAAGTCAAGCTACACGATGTTTATGGCGGGCAAACAACCCCGCGAGATTTCAGTGTAATTCTATTTCCATTATCCCAGAGCTTTACAGAAGGTGTAGGGATGGATGTTGTAAATTTTTCAGATGTTGCTGCAGCAAATTTCATAACTGCGTCAATAACAAACGGCGTAGCTATACCGTGGAAGCAGCCTGGCGCAATGGCATCTGGGAGTTTAGGTGCAGCAAATATTGATGTTATTACAAGTGGTGCTTTAAGTGTCCACGGAGGTTCATCTACATTATCTCTGTCACCAGTCCAATATTTTGAAAAAGGAACTGAAGACTTGGTTTTAGATGTGACAAGAATCATTTCAGGTACAGTATCTAGACAAATTCCTGATCATGGGTTTTTAATTGGATTATCGGGTAGTTATGAGACAAATAGTAACTCTTACTTTGTAAAAAGGTTTGCATCTAGAAATGTACAAGTTGCAGCGCTTAGGCCCAAATTAGTTGTTAAATTTGATGATACACAAACTGATAGGCATTCAGA
>Ga0209756_1003069_pt1 | contig 13817 bp, 12 predicted proteins | sample ETNvirenome_6_85_FD_184071 | JGI IMG/M metagenome (GOLD analysis project Ga0209756, IMG submission 184071) | Marine viral communities from the Pacific Ocean - ETNP_6_85 (SPAdes) (version 3) | ecosystem: Environmental > Aquatic > Marine > Oceanic | place: Pacific Ocean | collected 2013-06-19
GGCTACACGAGCGGCGCGAACAAAAGGCTCTTCCCAGTGCTCGACGAGCGCTCGGTCGGATCCGCGGGTACCTCTGATGCTTTCCAGCCGCTCTGGAGAGCTGAGGAAGTCCGTGACCATCTTGACCGCGTGTTCGGACTGAGCGACTATGACACCAGCGCGTTCTCCGCCGATTACGACGGTCTGAGTGGCTTTGACCGTAAAATGGACATCGGTGACGGCGTCCAACTGGCCTGGGGTGATGGATCGAACTACAGCTGGTCGTCGACCAAGAATCGATTTACGACTGACGTCGTAAACCGCGACGAATATCCGGGCTCTTATTTACATGCAATGTGTAGGGTCATCCACCGATCGATTAAGGGCATCTTTGGATCAAAAGGCGCCGACACAGGGCGAGTCAATGGGGGCGATCTTTTGGAAGCCGCAACAGATCAGGCCAAGTGGGCCGAGATCGTGGGCCGGATCGTAGACGTCTTCCCCGACCAGTCACTATACGCCTCCGATGGTTCTGTCAACACGGACCTAATAGCTGAATATGCCGAAAGCCTGATCGCGAGGCTAAAGACCGACATGCTGGGAGACCTGTCGGACTGGTTTGACGGAGAATGGGGCCTTACCGATGACCTCTACAGCGAGCACCGCGATGGCAAGCTGACGTGGCGATGGTGCCCATCTTACACCCCGGGCTGGTCCTCCTGGCCTTCCGAAACAAGCGCGGCCACCCAGGCCAGGCCCGAGTCCACGCAGCCAGCAATATTGAACACTGTCTACGTCGACGGCAACGATCCCTTCACCAGATCAATTCGCAACGACCAGACCCTGGTCTGGGATGGCGGAAACGCGGGCACCATTTTTGATTATTCAAAATTCCAAGACGGTGACTCTGCCTTTGCCGGCGGAATAAGCATGACCCGGAACTACAATATCGGTGTTTACGAGAAGTCGATCAAATCGAGTCTGAGGGATATAATGTCGGAGTTCTGGGACGCCAATTTTAAATTCCCCCTTCAGGGCGCAATTAGAGATATTTTGACACTTTTGGCCACACTTCACGGGATATCTTATGATAACGCCGAATGGAGAAAATTGGCACATGTTAATATTGTTGTTCAAAAAAATGGGTGGTTTTTCTTCGACATGCAAAAATACATATATGAACAAAGCGACATATCTCAATATTTGGATCCAGCCCGGATAGAGTCGCTCATGTCAAATGGCCGAGATCTATTAAACCACTACATCCGACTGGATTCGGCAGAAATAACAACAAATTCGAGCTTCGATAGCCCCGCTCCGGAGCTGATGATCCCCTATCACCTCTCTGAGGTTAGGCTTGGTGCCACATATTCGAACTCCATGGAACTAAGTACGGCCACCGCGCTCCCCTATGTTAATGAAAATTATTTTAACGCGGAGAGCTACCTCGGCGAACAGGTCCCCAAAGCAAAGATCAAAGCAATTGATGCCGCCGGTTGGGAAGACTTTAAGGCCTCAAAAACTGGAAAGATAAAAGTTGATGGGGAGCTAGCCAACAAAATTGGAATTAATGCATATTTGATGTTGAGGAATTATGACTTTCCTTTTGAAAATATATCAAATGATTATAGATTAATGTCGTTCAATTACAATTATTTTATTGATGATGACGAGTTGATACCACCTACGGAATCGTTGAAATATGTCGAAGCTTATAAGGCAAAAATTTCAATCGGGGACGGCTCTTTGCGAATCTTAATTGGATTTAACGACCTCCTGCACACAGTAGTGCGAGAAGTTGAAGAATACCTCGAAGAGGCTCAGCAAAATTGCGCATTTAATGAATTTGATTCCGAATTCAATACTTTCTTTAAGAAACAGATGTCGGTGCGCTATGAAGGCGATCCCAAATCAGCGCCATGGATCCGCGGCCCTATAACTTATGTCATATTTAGAGATTTGTTTGAGAATGCATACGGTGGTGATTATTATGCCACGATGGAGGCCGCCCGTCAATTTATGGATGCTATCAATCCCGAGACAGGGTGGCTATCCGGCCTCGAAGAGTTTGTTGGACTGTTGAGAGCGTTAGTGGACGCATTCGAAAACCACATCCAGGACGTCCTGGACATCATCCCCGGGGGAACACCAATTGAAGGAATAAGAAGCTTCCGCACATATGAAGTCAATCTTCCCGGCCGCGATGACATAGGTGTCGTTGACTATGTAAACGATACAACGGGAGACTTCCCTGATTTTGAGGACCTGCTATCATAATTTAGCTTTGAACAAGGAGAGAAAGAATGTATATACCAATTGATATATTAAAAGATGAAAATTCTTTAAGAAATTTTTCATCGAAACAAGAAAGTGTAAAAATATTTAAGGGAATGGCGGTATCTGTTAGGCGCTCTCCTCTTTTGTATAATATTGAATCCGGCCTGCAAATAACAGATCTGACACTGGACGGTGTCGCCGCGCGCAAAAAGATTAAGATGAGATCGGTAAATCAGCGAAAACGCGCAAAAAAATTGTTACACAAGATAAATGTTGTTCGAGCAAATAAACCAAAAGAGTTTTCGCTTTTGACAGATCTGGCAGAAAACATGTCTATTGATAATCCTGCAATCGAAAATGAGCACATTTTTGAGAACACTTTCAACAAGTATATTGTGGCCACAGACAAGTTTCCATTTGCCGAAGATCCGTTTTATAAATTTGACAATGGAAACATCAGCGCACTCTCCTATGTTGAAGAAAAGAGCGAAGACAACAAACGCATGCGGCCAGTAGATATGTCGAAGATAGCATCTGGAATGGTATCTTTAAATTTACGCAGCAATTATGCTGGAAAATCAAAATATTTTAATATTCCACTGGAGGGTCTATAAATGCCTGGAGAAGTCGTCGATGAATTAGTCCCCGAAGAAGAAGTGGTTCTATTCACAGACCGAAGAGACGGAGTAGATACCTCGGTCTCCGTGCAGACTCAGTTGCTAACGGTAGGGAGCATAGAATTGAGTGGTGCAAACCTAATTAAGACCGACACTTTCGCTAATGGCGAGCCACCTCTTTACGGCTTTGGTTCGATAGCAAGCTCTCTGGTTTCGCTGGACCAGCTTGAAATGACTGTTGGAACCGCGGACACTGGCTCGATTGCATCATCGATCTCAACGGCATCTGTGGAGATTGTTCAAAATTCATTAAGTTTGGGATTCCTCCCAGCATATACCTATGAGAATGCCCCGGACCCGTCTTACGGCGCCGTACTTCCCTATGCAAGGGGGGGTCAAATATTTTTTCATTATTCCAACAAAATTAAAGAAGAGCCAAACTTCGCCCTGGGCTGGGGGGATATAAGCGATACCGAGACTGTTCGGGATTATCGGATTGGAGATCCTGTGAATTATGATGACGGCGAGGCAACCGGATTAAAACTTAAATTTGGTGTGGATCCCACCATTGTACCAGACTCACACGGAGACATAACGCTTCAAGTATTGAGTGCATCATTCGATCAACTAGCTGAAGATCTGCTTACATCTTATGCTATCAGCGAGAAAGCTTTCCCGCGTACACCTCCCCTGAAAGTCAAGAAGAAAGAGATAGGCAACATTATAACAACCGAGCGCACCGAAAGCGACACGGGCGCACCCACAACTACCACCGTCACACCCGACCCAACTTATTAAAATACTAATTATCTAAGGAGTTCCACCATGCCCCTCACCCCAGCCGACGATCCCACCACTTCCCCCGGCTCGATGTCCGCCGATCTGTCCGCCGAGGAAGTGTGGGCCGGCAAATCAATAGAATCATCAGACGATCCTCAATCTCAGAAAGTATGCCAAATAATAGATTTAAATTTGTTTGTAAGCTCTTCGGATGCTTTCCGACATGCCGCTGGGGGATATTTTCACGCTGTATCATCAGAAGGTGCCACGCCAGAAAACCCAAATACCACAATGACGTTCGTTCCGTTTGAGTGGGATAACCCTATAAATTCTCATCTTGCCCAGGTCACGGGCTACGCCAGCGCTCACATCTCCGTAGAATCTCTAGAGGGGTTACCAGGCAGCACCGGGTATGGAACAATTATTCCAAATTTTATTTTTGTTGCTGCCGTGCACGGTGATTCAAACGTTATCGCTGATGATAAACATTGGAAGATTGTTTGGACCGGAGGGACGATAGATGGTGTTAATTATCGCCCCATATTTATGCCCGGCACTTACGAAGATCACTACATGATTATTAATCGCCCCTATGCAAAAATTGATTCGCACCTTTTGAAAAATCCAGAGACAGTCACGAACTGGGTGGATGTGTCTTATAAGTATAAACATCATCTCGCAAATTATCAATCATATGCCGACAACGTCACGTCCGAATTGTATTTGCCCAATTGGTACTTGCTTAAGCACGCTGGGATACACTCCAGCACCGGCTCGGGTGATTTTGCCGCGCCCGGCCAATATGACTATGTTTCAAATGATGGGAAGTTTCCAGAAGCACATGCATATTTTTATAATGGCGCGCCCGCTATAGTTCAATATAGGGAGGACGATCCAGACACTCAGCAAAATGAGAATTTAGATAGCGGCCAATCGATGGCTGGCGAGTACCTAAATACTCTTTTAACATCTTCTCTAACGACAACAACGCAAGAATATGCAATGAAAAAGTTTAAAAATATTATGTTTAATAATAATTTTTACAATGATTATCAAGATTATGCCGAAGGAATAACTGGCAGCATGGCATATTATAATACAATTTCATTTGAGACAACATCCAACACTACCAATGAAAACAATATAATATTTTCTGCCATGGCAGCAGAATACGGAATGGACACTCTGTTGTTGCGTCTTTTAAAGGAGGCGTTTTTAGAACAAGCACCTTTAAAAATTGCACCCCACACATTACAATATAATAAATATCTTAAGTATTTAAGTTCGTCTGTTGATTCTGATGTGGATAGTGAAATAAAAGAATATACGAATGTAGAATATCGCGGAGTTAATTTTATAGATTTGATGCTTTACTCATATCACCAAACCCAAGACGCTCAGGAAGATTTCGCAATTATTGATTCAAATAATTTACAAACCCGCGCAACATACGATACGGCAGGAGCATATCGACACTATAACACCACAGCTATAGCTAAGATGTTAAATTTGGCGACAGGCATATCACAATTAAATATGAATGTGACGAATATGTCTTCGCTGTTAAACGGAAAAACTCAATCATCCGAATATGTCGCATACGAGACCGTTTACGGCGGCCCCCCCGTTCCAAAATACAATGAAGTTATAGCGTATCGTATAGAAAAAACAGGAATAGCGAACCCAGGCTCCCCCACTCCAGCAGCTCAAAATTTTTGGTTTTTTAATTCTACAGGGATAAACTCTATAGATCTTTTTGACACCCAAATAAAATACGACAAAGATTACACGTATAAAATTTATTCTTATAATATAGTGATAGGGTTGAAGTATCGATATTCTAATTTGCAGCTTAGTAGGGTGATCGGCCAGGCTTACGAAGATGATGGATATCCCGGCTTGCTGGGCCCAACTGGAGAAAAAATAGAATCAGGATTTTGCATCGAGTATTATGATCCGTCCACTGATGACGCGATTGCAGACTTGCTGACAGAGGATACTTACACCGGGTACCTGCCGGATATTTCTGATTTGGCGACTGAGGCCCAGCGCATTGCCGTCGATATTGCCTCAGACACCGCGCGCCCATATAGGGCAAATTTTCTCGTAACCATTCAACCCTCTATGAAAATCATGGAAATTCCGTTATATGAAAAAACACAGCGAGTTACAGACCACTTGCCGAGCTATCTTAGCATTACTCCTTCGTTTACTAAAGATAATACCAACAGGTTGTCCTTTCTTGGTTCTTATCAGTCATTTGTCCCACAGGTGTACCCAAACACAATAACTGCCGAAGACACTAACGTAAAGGCTCATTATTTGCATGCAAATAATATAATAGACACAACCCTGATAGAATTACCAACTGTGTCGCGACAATCCTCGATAGACATATATCGTATTGAAGAAAAGCCAACCTCGTACGAAAGTTTTGATGGTCATTTCCTCAGATCGGTAGATCTGACGGTGTCTGGATTCGAGTCTTCCTATACAGATATTTATTTTTATGATATAGTTAAATCCAACAAGACGTATTATTATCTTTTTAGAGCGTCCAACAATCTTGGGATGTCCGGATATTTTGAAGAGGTGCTGTCTGCAGAATTGGTAAATGATGGTGGATATAAATATGCGATTTTCGATACTCTCTTTGAAGAGGGCTTTGGAGAAGATTCGTTTGTTGAAACATCTCGACCGGCTAAAAAGATTTTTCAACTTAGCCCCTCCGCCGCCCAGCGAAGCGTCAATGCAGAAAATGTAAATTATGAAGAAAGCGCAGCAGAACAGTTCGACAATGTGACGATTGGCGAAGCAGAAGATCTTATCTGGGATAAAACTTTTAAAATTCGTTTAACATCCAAAAAGACCAATAAGAAAATTGACTTAAATATCAAATACCTTCAAACGGATGATAATTATTAAGTAAGCTTATTTAGAGCGAATAAAAAAAACACACACTATTTACGAGAGAGAGGAAATTAAATGGCATTTTTAGACAACTCGGGCGACATTATTCTAGACGCAGTTTTGACAGATGTTGGCCGAAGAAGAATGGCCCAAGGAAATTTTAGAATCACAAAGTTTGCACTGGGCGACGATGAAATTGATTATGGAGTTTATAATCCAAATCACCCTTCCGGATCCGCATATGCCGATTTAGAAATCCTGCAGGCGCCAATTTTGGAAGCGTTTACCCAACAAAATGCTAGCATTAATTATGGGCTGGTGTCGTATTCTCGAAACGACTTGCTTTACTTGCCTGACATCAAGCTCAACCGCAAGATGATAAATTCCGTAGTGTACACCGGCGCCCAAAATGTTATTTATATAGCCGATACAAGCAAGTTTTCTGGCACTGAAAATACATATACCCTGCTAACAAGCACCACCGCGGCTCGCTCCGATGTGGCTTCGGTACTAAAGACCGGCTCCCCGGGAGATCGATTTGTTTTGGTGGAGACCGGACTAGATAACAATGAGATCTCCCCAACCGCAGGGAACCAGGGAACATATCTTTTAAATGTGGGCCTTCAAGACCGCCAGTTTGTGGTAGGATATGATAATAGATTTATTGAGACCGTATACGGTCCTTCCGGTACCGGTGTTATGTTTTCTGCGCCATCTAATCAGGCATCAACTGCGACAGTGAACGCGTCCTTCGCCGGCCCAAATGCCTCACAAGGCGCGCGCAACATAATAAATTATTCAGAAACACCCGTTAATGGGGCCGTCAGCCGTCTCTACGCGCCCAGTACTGGAACTGATACGACCAATCGATTTTCTGAATTCACGGGCCCTCGCGGATCCTTAACTGCGTTGGGGTTTGGGATGAGACAGGACCTCACCACGGACCATTATAGTCGCTATGGCTCCACCAGTCAGGATATATTTGGATTAGCTGATGGAATTACGTTTGACTATATTGATACCACTGTATACGTCAAGGGTGTTACCACCAACGTGACGCTACAGATCCCCCTTAGAGTGATCAGGGTATCATCATAACAAGAATTGGAGATAATTAATGGCTTTAACATATGAGCGCTTAAATCAAAATACCGATGTAACAACTACGCGGACACTACTTCACGAGATCATCCCCCTTACTGGTACAATTGTCTCTGGTACTTATGGAACTTTCCCGGATGAGGAAAACATCAAGAACTATACACACGGCATGTTTCAGAGTGTGTATGACTATCCTTATTTGAGTTCTTCTGCAAACCACATCTTTGACCTGGCGGTTGGTTACGATGAAACATCTGAGCTTTCTGGCACGACAACAGTGCAGAACGCAAAGAAGATCAACATCTATAATCAATTGTCACAAATCTTATTAGGGTATTCGGCATCGACCAATACGGTTGAGATATTTGAAAGTGATTTAGATTTCACTGACGATACCGTTGCGAATCAAATGAAGTCCTGTATGTTCATTTCTTTTTCGCGACTCATTACGAAAGACCAGGTTAAAAAGGGAACATTCACTCTTTCACTTGGTAATGGAACCTGGGGCGCCCCATTTGACACCCAATTGACTCTGCAGGATCTGCGCGCCAATGTTGATGGAACTCAAGTTGGCAATTGTGTGGGTGGTGAATATGGCGTGTTGTTTGATGCGACAGCCAGCTTGTCCACCGAAACTCCCTCTTCCAGTTATGGGTTGATTTTTTATCAATCCGGAATTGTTGCCCTTTCAGCATCTGCTATTTGGTCCGGCGTAACCGATTTTGCTTCGGGCGCTGCCACTCTGCTGAGTGGGGCCATTGGCGAAGGCGGCCCCGCTCGCACAGTCGACTATATGCAATCAAGCGCCTCCATCTCTGCTTCGTGTGATGCATTGCGACACCGCATATATAATATGTCGTACAACAACACCACAGAGATTAACTCAACAATCTACTTCTGTAGAATGCCTGTTAATAAGTTCAATTATAGTTCAAACCCCACGTATACAACCGGCAGCAAGATTCGTGTTAAGAATGTGGCATCAGATCAGCCAGTTGCATATGTCACCACCATTGGCCTATACAGCGCCAGCAACGAGCTTTTGGCGACTGCGAAGCTTTCAGAGCCCCTGAGAAAAGACCCCACTAACGAGCTTACTCTAAGAGTTAGATTGGATTACTAGCCATGGCCCTGCGTAAATTTGGGCCAAACGAAATTGTCCTAAATACGATGAGGACATATCCATACGTAGAGTATACCATCTACGACGGCGTGGTGTACTATAATAATAGACCAAGAATATCTGGCGGCCGCGGCGAGATTGACGGCATCGCCACCCAGCCCAGCATTTATGCATCAAGCGGTGGGATTAGCCTGTATGAATATAATATTGATCGGAAACCAACAGAAACTGGTCGCTCTGTGCCGGAAAGGTATAACCCCAGTACTGATACCTGGTTTCCCGATGGAGCAGGAGCAGTCGCCGATACGGGAGTAATTTACCCATGGGTCACCAAAGATTCTGCACGAAGCTCTTTCAAAACGATTAATCAAGTTTCATTTACTAATGAGTTCGCGAATCACGCAACTTTATCAGCTAGCTATCCTCTTAGCGGCACCATAGCCCGCGAAATAATGTGGCATCCAGAACTACGTCAGAAAGAAATCAACGATGGAGGATCTCCTGATTATACTGGGCCCGTACCTGCCAACTCTTTCTATAAAGGTGTTCCAATTTATCCTCATTTTTATGCGCTCAAGAACCGCTTAAACCATTATGGCTACTTAAACGAGAACTATGCCATCAGCAAGCCACAAGTAACAGGCGCATTTGAAACTCCTGTCTGGGATAAGGGAAAGCAAGTGCTCAATCTTATATCTGTTCCTGCCATCGCTTTCGGATCCAAAATACAGCCCGGAACCGTCTCTCTTAAGTGGTATTATACTGGCTCTCTTATCGGAGAACTTAGGGATACCAATGAAGACGGCGCCCTCCTGGAAACCATCGGTTCCTACAGTGGAAGCGTGGGAGGAGTATGTTTATACGAGGAAGGATTTATGGTCCTGACTGGCTCTTGGTCAATCCCGGGCGGCGCCACCATGTACATGGGCCCATCGGGCTCTTCTCGCATTGACTCCGCAGCAACTGTGGAAAAAAAGGACGTCCCCAAATGGATCTACTTTGGCGCCGGCGCATACGATGGAATTAATTCGGCGAATGGGGAGCCAAACATCACCGCGGATTTTGTAAGTGCATCCTTTAATATGAGCTTTAAGGGGCAAACAGATATTCAAGTATATACCCTGTTTGCAAACGCAAAGCGAGGCGAGGTCAATTATTCTAACAATCCAACGTGGATAAAGCAAGGACAAGAAAGAGTGGCATTAAGCTCGTCCACGATCTATGAAGAAAACTCGTCACTAAAAATCAAAAACACAGTAAGCTCCAGTTACCTTGGGTATGACGCACCATTCAAGAGGCAAGTATTTATTTCAAAAGTTGGCATTTATGACGGTAATAAGAATTTAATAGGAATTGCCACATTGGCAAATCCAGTCTTAAAAGAAGAACATCAAGATTATACCTTTAAAATAAAGCTCGATATATGATAAGATAGGACCATGATTCTCGGAATAGATATATCTACCAGCATTACCGGATTTGCTGTTGTCGGCGACGGGCAGTTGTTACACTACAGCGCAATTGATTTGCGCAAGCACAAAGGCGTGTTTGCAAAAGCTGAAGCTATAAAAGAATATATTACGGACTTCTTTGAAAATTATCAATTAGATCAGGATTTCGCCGGCTGGGGTAAATCTAAACACCCCATCGAACACATCTATATTGAGCAGCCGCTTCATATGTTTATGAAAGGCAAATCTTCCGCAAAGACGCTTTCTGCCTTGATGACTTTTAACGGAATCGTATCGTGGCTCGTTTACGAATTGTTCGAGATTGAGCCAGAATACGTTTCTGCAACGTCTGCGAGGAAGAAGGCAGGCATCCGAGTCCCGAGAGGAGAGAAGGCAAAAGAGGTGGTCTTAAAGCACCTTCTCGAAACCGAGCCGGCCTTCAAAATCGACTATACGAAATTTGGAAATCCCTCGCCGGGCTCCTACGACAAAGCAGACGCAATTGTGATCGCAAAAGCAGGATATAAAATAGAAGAGCAAAAACAGTGTATTACTTAATATATACTGCATGGACGATTCCGAGCACGACACCAACGCCGGCGAATTTGAAATAGGAGATATTGTGCAGGAATCTGTGCTAATAATTCCCCCCGGCCGCGAAGTTTGGTCCGGTATCGTGGTTCATATCGAAAAGGATTATTATAATTTATTTTCAAATTTGGGACCCTTCGAAGATATGGTGTATGTTCACTGGCTCCAGGCCGGCTATGTGGAGTCCCTTCCGGCCTCGGTTTTAAGATTATTACAAAAAGCGCAAGAAAAAACTTGACATTTTTGTAATAGGTGACTATAATAATAGAGTTAATTTTCATTAACCAAAGGAGATATAATGAAAGTACAAAATGGACAGAATGTCCAAGTGCATTACAAGGGCACACTAAAGGATGGCACCGAGTTTGATAATTCTCGTCGCCGCGGCCAGTCCGCAAGTTTTGAAGTTGGATCCCGGGCCTTAATCCGTGGGTTTAGCAACGCTGTTGTTGGAATGGCCGTGGGAGAGACACGCTCTGTCACTCTTGAGGCAGACGAGGCCTATGGCGAACGAGACCCACTTCTCAAGCAAACGATCCCAAAGCCCGAATTCGGCCCGGACTTCGAGTTTATTCTTGGGGGGACGATCCAGGGCCGAGCCCCGACCGGTCAACCTTTTCTTGCCAAGATTGAAGAAATTAGAGACGATGATGTCGTTTTGGATCTGAATCATCCCCTTGCCGGTGAACAGCTTACGTTTGAGATTGAGCTACTTTCAGTGGATGGATCCGCACGTGCCTGGGCGCCCACCATGAAGAAGGCGGAACTTCTTGAAGTTGCCAAGGGCCATGGCCTTAGCGTCAATACTCGTTCGACTAAAGCGCAAATTATTGAAGCATTGAGCGCATAAATTAAGAACCCCACAACGTTGTGGGGTTTTTTAGTGTATTTATAGTGTGAGCTATAAACATACAATGCGCACTGGCGACCTCGTCGAGATTTTAGATGATTACCCACCCCGTCGTGCAGGCACGCTAGCGATATTCTTACGTTATTACGAAACCGCTGGCGCCTGTTTTATTTTTCCACTTGACACCCTTAAAGCAGAGATGTATCATAAGAGTGACGTTAGAGTTGTGAGTAAATGTGAACAAGAAAGAAGCACTAAAGATCTTAAATGAAACGATTGGAAACTACCGCCAAACCAGCAAGAACGAGCATTATTTCAAATGTCCTGAGTGTAATCACCACAAGTATAAGCTCGCTGTTAATCTGGACAAAAATGCTTTTCATTGTTGGATTTGTGATTATCGCGGTCGCAATCTTCGTCGGCTTGTTAGACGTTTTGGTTCGTATATCCAATTACAGAAGTGGGACGGAATTACAGACCGTACCGATCTTGAAAGATTCGCTGATCTATTTGTGGAACGATGCGGTGAAGAAGACAAGAGCAAAGTGGAACTCCCAGAAGAGTTCGTAAGCTTATGTTCCGATGATGTTCCAGCAACCGGCAGATATGCACTGCGCTACCTTGAGAAGCGAGGTATCTCTAAGGCGGATATTCTGAAGTGGAAGATGGGCTATTGCTTTAGCGGCGAATACCGCAACAGAGTCGTTATCCCGTCGTTTGACGATGATGGCGACTGCAGTTACTTTATTGCGCGCTCGTACACGGGTGATTCTTATAAATATAAGAACCCGAGATCATCAAAAGATATTGTATTTAATGAGTTATTTATTAACTGGAACAAAGACCTAATTATTGTAGAAGGAGTCTTTGATGCACTGGTCGCTGGAAATGCTGTTCCCATTCTGGGCTCAACACTTAGATCGAACTCCGATCTTATCCGCAAAATTGTCCTCAACGACACCCCCGTTTACATCGCCCTCGATCCAGACGCCGCCGCGAAAGAGCGTCGGATTATTAAGATGTTGCTGGAATACGATATCGAGCTTTATAAGATCGATGTTTCCGAATACGAGGATGTAGGTTCGATGCCGAAAGAGATGTTCGAGGATAGAAAGAATAACGCATCCTTTATCGATAGGGATAACTATTTACTGTTGAATTTACTATCTGCAGTTTAATAAGGGGAACCCATGAAAATCACAACAGCGAGATTAAAAGAGATTATTAAAGAAGAGATCCAAGGTGTAATGGAGGGGAAATACGGACCCGCTCGCCCGGGCTGGCCTGAAGGAGATTCTCGTGATGCATCATCTAAAGCGAATGTCGACAAGGAGGGCGCCAAGGACGCGTTCGTTGTCAGCGATCTATATTGGCTTCAACTTCTTTTGAGAGTACTATCAAAATCGAAAGAAGTTGATATGAGCATGCTTTCCGAATATACCAACAAGACAGTTCGGGCCATCGAAGAGATAGACCGCTGGAATCACCGCTCGGATGATCAGAAAAAAAGATCCGGCCGGACCGAGTACGATCTCGACAAACACTGGAGTGCCCTTAAACTCTTCCACCGCCCGCCGAAGATAAAACAGGAGGAATTTAAGCGCTGGTTGAAGTTTCACAAGGGATTTAATCGAGCCCTCGAAGATCTAGAGAGAGGGATGTTTGACCAAGCCGACGCGGATGCAGCTGAGAAATATACTTTGCATGTTTCCAACGACCTGGGATATCAAGCAGTGCTTGACGATTTAAAGAAGTCAGATCCAACCGGAACGCTTCGACGATTCCTCGGCCACGGATCCGTCGGTTCGGGCCCGCCACGCTTCAACCGCCGCAAGGCAGCCCGCAACGCCGCACCATGGCTGAAACAGAAATTTGAACCTGTCCGGCGCGGCCTCAAGAAAGTTGGGCTAGCCGAGATTATCGACGAAGAATTGGAAATAGTAATAAACGAATAGAGACAACGACCATGCAGATCACAGAACATAGACTTCGACAGATCATTATAGAAGAAGTACAAATACGTCTTATTGACTTGTATGTCAAAGAAGAGCTTCATGATCATGAGCTTGGTGCTACCCTATCTGAAGCAGAGAAAAATTCCTTTCTTAAGCGCCTAGGCAAATCTGCTCGACAGAATG
>Ga0209756_1003076_pt1 | contig 13784 bp, 18 predicted proteins | sample ETNvirenome_6_85_FD_184071 | JGI IMG/M metagenome (GOLD analysis project Ga0209756, IMG submission 184071) | Marine viral communities from the Pacific Ocean - ETNP_6_85 (SPAdes) (version 3) | ecosystem: Environmental > Aquatic > Marine > Oceanic | place: Pacific Ocean | collected 2013-06-19
ATTGTTCTTACATAAACAACATGATTATGGTCCAGGTAACATAAGTGTTGGTACACAATTACAAACACCTGAAGAAGTGAAGTTATCTTTAACGGGGTTGTGGTTTAGAATGAATGATAAGATACAGCGACTAAAAACTTTGTTGATGGGTGGTAAGGAAGCGGCAGTAAATGGTGAACCAATAGAAGATGCATTTCTTGATGTATCTAACTATGGAATTATGGCTACTATTGTTAAGAATGGTAAGTGGGGTAAGTAATGGTTGAATTTATTGTTACTATAGTATCGGTGATAACACTATTTGTATTAGTGCTTTATCTCCCGTATTGGAACATTGAAAGAATAAACAGACCAAAGTTTTAATGAAAAAAGTAAGTTATAGTCAGTATAATCAATGGGTTACTTGTCCATATAAATGGAAACTTAACTACATTGATGAGTTACGTCAGTTTACAGATAGTATTCATACTATGTTTGGAACTTCAATGCATGAAGTTTTACAAACTTATCTTACTGTAATGTACAATGATACTATTAAAACAGCAGATGCTCTTCCATTAGATAAAATGTTGTTACATAGAATGAAAACAAACTATGTTGATATAATGAAAGAAAATGGTGGTGAAGTTTTTTGTGAACAACATGATATGGAAGAGTTTTATCAACATGGGTTACTTATATTAGATTGGTTTAAAAAGAAACGCGGAATGTATTTTAGTAAAAAAGGATATGAATTAATTGGTATAGAAGTTCCAATAGAATATAAATTATTGGATGGTATTGAATTTATTGGGTATGTAGATGTTATTATTTATGACAAGGTTAGAGATAAATACAAAATTATAGATATTAAAACTTCTACAATGGGTTGGAATAAATATATGAAAGCAGATAAGAATAAAACAGATCAGTTATTATTATATAAACAATTTTATGGTGCACAAAATGATATTCCGTTAGATAAAATTGAAGTAGAATATTTTATTGTAAAAAGAAAGTTATATACTAAAGTAGATTTTCCACAAAGAAGAGTTCAAACATTTACACCAGCCAACGGTAAACCATCTATAAATAAAGTTATTAATAATTTAAATCAATTTATAAATGAATCTTTTATTGGTGGGGAATACAATATGGAACATAATTATATTAAACAACCGTCTAAAAAGAATTGTAGATGGTGTGAGTTTAATCAAACTGAACATTGTGATGTAGGAGTTAAATGATGTTAGATAGTATACGAGTAAGACTGAAGTTATCAGATTTTATAAATACTGATAATGAAAAAGAAATAATGGAAATGATAAATAAAACTCATAATGATTTAAGTACTACTATTTTATTACATTTATGGTATGAAAATGATGAAATAAGTTCTATTGATTTAAAAGATTTTTTACTTAGGTGGGATGATAAATTACATTTTAGAACTGTTGTAAAAAGCACTTCACATATAGAACAATACGAGTTTGTATTTTTTGATATAATTCCAATTAGTGTTCCTAAACATGAAAAATATAGATTTGCATATACCTACATAAATACTGATAAAATTATAGATGGGTTAAATGAATTATATAGTTGTTTAAAATTTATTAATTTAGATAAACCATCAAAAAGACAAAAGAGAAATGACTACGAAGATTAAAATTGGTATAGTAGGTAGTAGAACCTACACTAACAAACAAAAAATAAAAGATTTAATATTTGAAATAAAAGAGAAATATGGTAAGGAAGTAGAAATTGTAAGTGGTGGACAATCTAAAGGTGCTGATGGATTAGCTAAGAAGTTTGCACTTGAATTTGATATGACATATGTAGAGTTTCCACCAGTACATTATAGTCATAATATACATTGTAAGTTATCAGCTAAACATTATAATAAACCATATTATGTTACAAATTATTTTAAAAGAAATAAACAGATTGCAGAGTATTCTAATATTATAGTTGCATTTATACCAGATGGTGTGGAATCAAAAGGAACAATGAATACAGTCAGTCATGCTAGAGAATTAAAAAAGTTGGTAAAAATAATAAATTAATATATATTTATATATGTATATACGGAATAAGTTATGGATTATAAATTAACATCAGTTAAACTATTACAAGATTTATATAAAAAATTTAAATTAGATGCTTTGTCTGATGAGTTTACATTACAAAAATTAGTTAATCGTTCAATGAATTTATATTTGTTAGATAATAGATTTAAAAAACAAATTCATGAACATAAGAATCTTAAACCAAGTGGGAGTAGATTATGAAAGCAACAGGAAGAGGTGGTGAAGGTAATGAAAGACTTTTAAAAGATATTCGCGAAATATTACAACGAATGGAAAAACGATTAGAAGTTATAGAAAATACTATTAAAAAAACAGAAAATAAAAAACAACTGTTAAACGATTAAGAGGGTTATATGGCTAAAAAGAAGATAATGTTATTATCAGATGATTTAAGAATGTCATCTGGTGTTGGTACGATGTCAAAAGAGTTTGTTCTTGGAACAGTACATAAATATGATTGGATTCAAGTTGGAGGTGCTATAAAACATCCTGAAGAAGGTAAGGTTGTTAATATGGATGAGACTTGTAGAAATGAAACTGGAGTAGAAGATGCTAAATTGACAATTTATCCTATAAGTGGTTATGGGAGTCAAGAATTATTAAGAAATCTTTTAATGAGAGAAAAACCAGATGCCATTTTACACTATACAGACCCACGATTTTGGGGTTGGTTATATGATATGGAACATGAAATTCGACAGGAGATACCTATTTTTTATTATAATATATGGGACGATTGGCCAGCACCACAATATAATGAATTTTTTTACGAGTCTTGTGATTTGATTATGAATATATCTAAACAGACAGTTGCAATTGTTAATGATGTTTGGAAAAAGAATCCACCAGAAGATTGGCAAGTTACTTATTTACCACATGGAATTAATGAGAAATATTTTTATCCTATTACTGTTTTTGATGAAGAATACAAACAAGTAGAATCAATGAGAAAACAACTTACTAGTGATGCTGAAATTGAATTTATTATTTTTTATAATAATAGAAATATTAGACGAAAGAGTCCAGGTGATTTAGTATTAGCATTTAAAACATTCTGTGATATGTTACCAAAGGAAAAAGTTGATAAATGTTGTTTGTTAATGCATACACAACCACGAGATGAAAATGGTACTGATTTACCAGTTGTAGCCAATACAATAGCACCAGATTGTAAAGTATATTTTAGTGATAAAAAATTAGAACCAAATCAATTGAATTGGTTATATAATATGGCAGATGTTACATTTAATATTGCATCTAATGAAGGGTTTGGATTAGGTACTTGTGAATCATTGATGACAGGAACACCAATTACAGTAAATGTGACGGGTGGATTACAAGACCAATGTGGATTTAAATATAAAGATAAGTTTTTAACTTATGAGGATTATAATTGGGTTAAGTCATTACATGATGATAGAAAGTGGGCTAATAATGAAGATTTAACTTGGGGTGAATGGGTAAAACCAGTTTGGCCTTCAAATAGGTCTATGGTCGGTTCAATACCAACACCATATATTTTTGATGATAGATGTAGGTTTGATGATGTAGCACAAGCTATGAAAGATTGGTATGATATGGGATCAGATAAACGTGGAGAATGTGGTATGAAAGGTTATGAATTTGTAACAGGTGATTTTTCTATGATGACAGCAAAAGCAATGTCTCAAAATTTCATTGATCATATGGAAACTGCATTTGATAAGTGGAAACCAAGAAAACGTTATAGTATTTTTAAAGCATAGGAGTTATAATGAGTGATAAACCAGTATGTTTAGTTACTGCACCAGTTGGTACACGAAGTGGATATGGAGCACACAGCAGGGATATATGTAGAGCATTAATTAAGTTAGATAAGTATGATGTAAAGATCTGGCCAGTTAGATGGGGTAATACACCTATGAATGCTTTACATAAAGATGATCCAAATGATCAAATAATTATTGATAGGATATTAGAGACTCCAGAGTTACCAAATCAACCTGAAATACATATACATATCGTTATTCCAAATGAATTTCAAGCAGTTGGAAAGTACAATATAGGTATTACAGCTGGATTAGAAACTACAGCATGTCCACCAAATTGGATAGAAGGTATGAATAGAATGGATTCTAATATAGTTCCAGCTACTTTTGTAAGAGATACAATACAGAATATCGGTTATGATGTGATGGATGATAATACAAAACAAAAGGTTGGTGTACTTAGAAATGAAAAACCAATTGAAGTTTTATTTGAAGGAGTAGATACAAATATATACAAAAAAACAAAAGAGTTTTCAAAAAGTCTCGTAGATGAAATGAATAAAATAGATGAAACATTTAATTTTTTATATGTTGGTCATTGGTTACAGGGTGGAATCGGAGCTGATAGGAAAGATACTGCTATGTTAGTAAAAGTATTTTGTGAAACATTTAAGAATATAAAAAGGAAACCAGGTTTAATAATGAAAACAAGTGGTGCTGGATTTTCTGTATTAGATAGAGAAAGTATACTTAATAAGATTAAAGATATTAAAAGTTCAGTAAAGGGAGATTTACCAAATATTTATTTTTTACATGGTGATTTTATGGATGAAGAAATAAATGAATTGTATAATCATCCAAAGGTAAAAGCTCATGTTTCATTAACACATGGTGAAGGATTTGGTAGACCATTACTTGAAGCTACTATGAGTGAAAAACCAATTATGGCTTCTAATTGGAGTGGACATTTAGATTTTTTAAAGAAACCTAATGCATTGTTAATTGGTGGTGCTTTAGAAGATGTTAAAAAAGGTTCTTTTCCAGATGATTTTTATATAGATGGAGTGAAGTGGTTTACGGTGAATTATCAAGAAGCTTCAGCTACAATGAAAGAATTATATAAAAATTATAGAAAGTATACACTCGGTGCTAAAAAATTAGCAACATATAATAAAGCAAAATTTTCATTAGATGCAATGACAAGACAACTTGGTAAAATACTTGATAAGTATGTTCCTGAGTTTCCAAAAGAAGTCAAATTACAGTTACCTAAATTAAAGAAAGTAGGTTCTACAGAAACACCAAAAATTAAATTACCTAAATTAAAGAAAGTATAATATGGAAAAGGTTATAACTTGTCCAGTATGTTTTGATGCAGACCAATGTTTCGAAGAAGTACAGGATACATTTAGTTCATATCTGTGTTTTAGATGTGGTTATATGAGTGATTCAAGATATGAAGTTGGAAGTATAAAACTTACAGAAAATTTAAAGACTTCCCCAAAGTTAATACAGGATATAAAATTTGAAGATAAAGAACGAGGTATAGTTTGGTTCCCGTCTGTGATTAACATGGGTAAATTAGGAATGATTTTTCCAGAAGCTGTGTACGATTTTGATTCTAAAATTCATGAAGGAAAGGATAGTTATGTTTGGAAGTATGCTAAAATTGTAAATATTCCTGAAGAAGAACAATCTAAGTATGATAATTATAGTCAAAGACTTGATGTAGAAAATGCGGAGACATTTGGTCAGTATGAATTTATGAAAGCATGTAAATTAATGGGAATAACACAGGATATAAAGTAAAATGCCTAAAACAGTATATACTTGGATGAAGGTAAAAGCTGGTGATATTATTTCATTTAGATATAAAGGGAACAAACCAACAGGTTTGTTAACTACTATTCTTGTTTTAAATCCAAGAATGCCTTATACTAAAAAAGATGGGACTAAAACTTTTCATTTAATAGGATTAAAATTAGAAAGAAATAGTGTTATTCCTATTATCAAAAGTAAATCAGCGTTATTTAGATTATTAAGTACAGTTGGTGAAGTAACAATTGTGGATGAAGATAATGATATTTATAAAGTATTAATAGAAGGGGTTGGTGCTAAAGGTGTTAAACCTGGTGTTTATAAAAGAATTAAAGCTCTTATAAAAAGATATTCTGTATATAGAACATATGATTATAAAGAAGCTAGAAAGTCTCGTGTATTTTTAGAGCCAATAGTTTTACCAAAAGAAGTTAAACCACTTTTATCAGGATTAGATAATATTGTATGAAAATTAGTTATGGTATCACGGTACATAATGAAGCCGTTGAGTTAAATAGGTTATTAGAAATATTAATACACAAAACAGATAAAGAAGATGAAATTGTTATTTGTGATGACTATTCAAATGAAGAAACTAAAGAAGTCATCATGAGTTGGTCACAACAATATGCTGATGCTAAAGTTATAAAACACTATGAAAGAAAACTCAATAAAGACTTTGCAGCTCAAAAGAATTCGGTAATAGAGAATTGTAGTGGAGATTATATATTTCATTTAGATGCAGATGAGTATCCACATGAAGAATTACTTTCACAACTCAAAGGTATATTAGAAATGAATGATGTGGATTTGGTTTGGATACCAAGAGTAAATATTATTGAAGGTGTAACTCAAGAACATATTCAAAAATGGGGTTGGAGAGTTACAGAAAATGGTTGGATAAACTACCCTGATTATCAAGCTCGGGTATTCCGCCGCGATAGTGAAATTAAATGGGAAAGACCTTTACATGAACTCATTACAGGATGTAAAACTTATGCTCATTTACCACCACATGAAGAATTAAGTTTATATCATCCCAAGACAATAGATAAACAAGAACAGCAGAATAAATTCTATATGGATAATTTTAGTAGAGATTTATTGGTGAGAAAGTGATAAAAATTAAATTATACGAACACGAAATTCATAGAAATGAAACTACATTCAGACCGTTTGTTATGGCACAAGATATATTTAGGGAAGTTGGTATAGAGTTCACCACATCTGATGATTATGATTATGCATTTGTTGGTCAGGCCAGTATTATAGATAAGAAAAAACCATTAAAAGAATCGGTGGAAAAAGGATTAGAATTTGTATCTAAAATTAATGGTGACTATTTTATTATTGATGGTCAAGATGCAACTACTTTAATTGGAACAATAGACGTATTCAGAGAATCAAACGCATTAATGTTTTTGAAGAATACATACTTGAAAGATTTTAATTTGTATAAACAAGGTTGGGCTAATGGTAGAATGTATTGGGGAGATGGTAATTATTCAGTTCCAGATATTGATGATTTGAAACCTAGAATGAAACTTACTGGTTGTAATTGGTTACATACTTTACAAAAAAATTGGTTGGATTATAGTCAAGATAAACCATATGACTTATCTTGTATGTTTGGTTATCCTACTAAAACACCAGTTTATGAACATGATTTATGTCAAACAGATTATTATGATCCGCATAGAAAAAATTTAATGAATTTGTTAGGGGATAAATATAAGATAGCTGGTTTAGTAGATGGGGAACGACTTCCATTACAAGAGTATTATCAAAAAATGTTTGATTCAAAGATTATTATGGCTCCTATTGGTTATGGTGAAATGGCACCGAGAGATTTGGAGTCAGCTATGTTTGGGTGTGTGTTGATGAAACCAGATATGAGTTACATTTCTTCAGAACCATTTATTTATGAAGATGATGAGACATATATAGCTGTTGATTATGATTGGTCTAATTTAGAAGAAAAGATAGATTATGTATTATCAGATTATAATACTATACGAGAAAGACTTGTTCAGAATATGAGGAACCAGTTTGAAGAGAAATATGATTTAAAAAATTTGGTTTTACATTTTTATAATGTTTTGACTAATTTGGAAGGAGTCAGTACAGAATGAGATTTGCTTTAATAGAAGATTCTATTGCAATAAAATCTTATTATATAAAAGATAAAGTTGCTTACGGATATCATGATGATAAACCTTATATATATCATCATGCCTTTTCACCTGAATGTTTTCTTGCTATGTTTAATCTACCATTTTTATTTGATTTTGGTTGTCATATTAATTGGTTGGATTGGGAAGTGTTACCAGATTTAAATTTGGATTTTATTGTGTATGATAAAGGAAAGTTAGGATTGGATGATAAAAATTATGATAGATTTCATACTGATATATTAAGAGAAAAATACCCAAATGTAAAAGTCTTGGGGTGGATTAAAGAAGTAAATGTGATGAATGAAGAAAGACTACAAAACAGAGTTAAGTTTTTGAATGAATGTGATGCAGTAATTACTTCTGGAATTTCAGATACTTTTAAAAATATAGATATGTTCAAATATTTGAGGTCAGTTGTGGATAAGGAATTTTATTTTATTTCACAACCAGTAAATATAGAATATTTATTTAATAATTTTTATGCAACAGAAAAGGAAAAAGTTATTTGGGCTTATTTACCTAATCCAATGTATAGGAGAGGAAGTACATATGAATTTGCAGATTATATTGGAAAGAAATATAATATAGAAGTTAGAAAAAAACCATTACAACCTAATCAAAAATTTGACCATATCGGACAACGAGAATTTATAAGGATGTGGTCTAAGTGTGCGTTTCATTTTAATCTAGATCCATCGGATATTCATCCAGGTAATCAAATTATGCAAACTGCAGCAGTAGGTTGTTTAAATATAGGTGGTTTAAATGAAGCACATAGTGTTATGTATCCTGATACGGCAACTTGTGATGAAAAAATATTAGAGGAAAAATTTGTTGAATATTTAAATAATGATGATAAAAGATTTGAAGCAATCCAATACGCATGGGAAAAATTGAATGAAGTATATAGTTTTGATTCAGTTATTAAACAGATGAATAAAATTTATGCGGAGTTACAATGAAAATTAGTGTAATGTGGATGACTAGAAAAAGGTCACATGAACTAGTATATTCTTTGTCGTCATTCATACATAAAGCAAATAATAATTTAGATGTTGAATATATTATAGCAATAGATCCTGATGATTCAGAAACTTTAGATGGATTAGAAAAGATATATTTGATGAGTCAAGTGGATGATGCTAATATATCATATTGTGTGGCAGATAAAAGGTATGGGTATGAAGAACTAGAACAATATCAGAATATGGTAGGAGAATTGTTTACAGGTGATTGTTTAATAATAATGAATGATGATATTATTTGTTTAACTAAAGGTTGGGATGATGAAGTAAGGAAAGTTTTAAAATTAGCTGAAAATAAGCCAGCATGGATAGGTTTATCAGGTATAAATGAAAGATGGAAAAACACAACTACTTTTGTTGGTATTAATAGAAAATGGTATGATATTACTGGTAAAGTTTCTGGTAATAGAGCTACAGATGGATATATATCAGATTTAGGAAAAGCTTTAAATCTTGAACCTTTAAGGCCAAGTTTAGATATGATACATTTACAAAGAGGTAAAGGTGATATTCAATTTGAATGGAATAATAAGGTATATAAAGTTCATGGATTACCAGACGATGGGGCAGGTGGATATCCAACAAAGACTCCAAAACCACCAAAGTATTATCATAATCCTAATGAGTTTGAAAACTCAGAAACAGATTTTATAGAAGGAAAAAAAAGGTTTGATGAAGATTTTGAGAAATTAAAAGAATGGTTAGATAATGAATAAAGATATTTTTTCTGAAGAAATAAAAGTATTTACACCAGATGTATTTACAGATTATAGAGGTGAATTATGGACTACTTGGAAGAAAGATGAGTTTCCATTCAAGTGGGATTTTAATCACGATAAAGTTTCTACGTCTCGTAAGAATGTTATTAGAGGTATACATGGTGATTTTAAATCATGGAAGTTGGTTACTTGCTTATACGGTGAATTATATTTTGTAGTTGTAGACAATAGAAAAGATTCAGTTACATATTTAGAATGGGATTATACTATATTAAGTGATAAGAATAGGAAGATGATTTTATTACCTCCAGGGTTTGGAAATTCTTTTTGTGTTTTGAGTAATTACTCTATATTTATGTATAAGTGGTGTTATAAAGGTAAATACCCAGATGTAAAAGATCAGTTTACATTAAAATGGAATGATCCTACAATTGGAATCCATTGGCCAATTAATAATCCTATATTATCAGAGAGGGATAAATGAAGTTACAAATACCTAGTTATTTAGAAAAACAAAAAGAGGTTACAATCACTAAGGAAGAACTAATCTCATTTGAAACAGAAGTTAAAGAACGATATGAAGCTGGTGAAATATTAGCACCAGTTCATTTGTCGAAAGACAATGAAGATGAGTTGATAGAAATATTTCAGTATGTACATCCAAACGATTGGGTTTATTCTGCGTGGAGAAATCATTATCATGCTTTATTACATGGATTCGATAGACAACAATTAATGGATGATATTGTAGCTGGTAGAAGTATGGCTACAAGTAGTAATGTAAATAAATTTTATTCATCGGCAATTGTTGGTGGAATCATACCTATTGCTCTTGGAACTGCTATGGCATTAAAGAAAAACAATTCGGATAATAAAGTTTGGTGTTTCATAGGAGATATGACATTTGAAACAGGGGTATTTCATGAGTCTTATAAATATGCTAAGAACTTTAATTTACCGATTCAGTTTGTAGTTGAAGATAATAATTTAAGTGTACATACACCAACAGATGCTGCTTGGGGTGTCAGACAAGAAGTACCAGATGATGTTGTGTATTACAGATATGAAAATGGATATCCACACCACGGTACTGGTGCTTGGGTTAATTTTTAGAGGTTATAATGAAATATAAAGATGAATTAATTAGGTCAATGAAATGGCTTGGAGAAAAGGATAATACATTGTTTCTAGGACAAGCTACTGCTTTTAGTGGTCACGCTATTTCTGGTACACTAACTGAAGTACCTAAAGATAAGTTGATTGAGTTGCCTGTGATGGAAGAGGTACAAATGGGTATTTGTACTGGATTATCACTTGAGGATTTTGTTCCAATATCTATATATCCAAGATTTAATTTTATGATGTTGGCTATAAATCAATTGGTAAATCATATTGATAAAATGAAAGAGATGAGTAAAGGTATGTTAGTTCCTAAAGTTATTGTAAGAGTAGCTGTAGGTGCTAGAAAACCTATTGATGGTGGATCACAACATACCCAAAATTTTACTGAATCAATAAAAAATATGTTAATTGATACTATTTTGGTGGAGTTAACTGAACCAGAACAGATATTCGATACATTTGTTGATGCTTATAATAGGGATGGTTCTACAGTAGTGGTAGAATGGGGAGATTTTTATAGTGAAAAGTAATTTTAAATGGCAGTTGATTAATGACAGTATTACAGATGATGACAAGAAAGCCTTAACTGATTTTATTAATGAACCAAATCAAAGATTTACTCAAGGTAAAAAAGTAAAAGAGTTTGAAGAAGAGTGGAGTAAATGGGAAGGTGTAGAATATAGTACATTTGTAAATTCTGGTGCATCAGCAAATTATATAATGACATCAATTATGAAAGAAATGAAAGGTGTTGGTGAGGTTATTGTTTCACCATTGGGCTGGGTGTCAGATGTAGCACCATTAGTCAATTTAGGATTTACACCAATATTTGTTGATGTTAGTATGGAAAATATGTCCATTACATTGGATAATATAAAGGAAGCGGTTACATCTAAAACTGTTGGTGTAGTTTTAGTTCATGTATTGGGGTTCAATGCAATTAATGATGAATTGATTAAATTTTGTAAAGATAATGATTTATTTTTAATAGAGGATTGTTGTGAATCACATGGAGCAACATATAAAAATAGAAAGTCAGGTTCACAGGCTGATGTATCTAACTTTTCATTTTATTTTGGACATCACATAACAACTATTGAAGGTGGTATGGTTTGTACAAATAATAAAGAGATACATGAATATGCTAAGTTGTTTAGGTCTCACGGTATGACAAGAGAGACATCACTAAGTTTACAAGATTATTATAAGATTAGATATCCAAAAGTTAACCCATTGTTTACATTCGCAGTACCAGGTTATAATATGAGGAATCAAGAAATTAATGCTGTGTTAGGATTGGAACAATTAAAACGACTCGATTATAATATATGGAATAGACAAGATAATTTTAGACTTTGGATAAGTTGTTTAGATCCAATAAAATATCAAACAAACTTTGAAGAGGAAGGTAGTAGTAATTTTTCATTACCACTTATAATTCATGATAGTAATAAAGAATTATTTGAAAAAGTTTGTGTTCTATTGGATAATGATGATGTTGAATACAGAATTGGAACTGCTGGTGGTGGTAATCAAGCAAGACAACCTTATTTAGAGAAGTATGAATATCGTACACATGATTTAACCAATGTAAATTATATTCATGATTTTGGACTTTATATTGGAAACCATCCTGAATTAGATAAAGATGAAATTATTAATTTGTGTGATATGTTGAATTCGTTATGATTGATTTTAAAGATAAAAATATATTGGTAACTGGTGGTAATGGTATGATAGGGAAAGCCTTAGTTGAATTGTTATATGATACAACATCGGCTAATATAATGGTAGCTGATTTACCAAACGTTGATTTAAGAGATAGAGATGATTGTAAGTCTATTTGTGAAGGACATGATATAGTATTTCATTTGGCTGGAATTAAAGGTTCACCACAGAGGTGTATGGAAGCACCAGCATCGTTTAGTGTTCCTATGATACAGTTCAACGCTAATATGATAGAAGCTGCTTACAATGCTGGTGTGGAATGGTTTTTGTATACAAGTTCAGTTGGAGTTTATCATCCTACTGAAGTATTTGTAGAAGATGATGTGTGGAGTACATTCCCATCTGAAAATGATTGGTATGCGGGATGGGCTAAAAGAATTGGTGAGATGAATGTAGAAGCTTATATGGAAGAATACAGATGGAATAAGTGCTCAATAGTAAGACCAGCAAATGTATATGGACCTAATGATAATTTTGGTGAGTGGTCAATGGTTGTCCCATCGTTGATTAAAAAGGCGTATGAAAATGAAGTATTAGAAGTTTGGGGTGATGGTTCACCTATTAGAGATTTGATTTATGCAGAAGATGTTGCTCGTGGTATGATACATATGGTACAGAACGAAGTTACGGAACCAGTAAATTTAGGAAGTGGTACTGGTGTTACAATTAAAGAAATAGCAGAGATAGTAGCTAAATACTTTGATAAAGAAATTGTTTGGGATACGACAAAACCAATGGGTGATATGAAAAGATTAATGGACATGAGTAGGGCTAAATCATATGGATTCGAATCAAAAATAAGTTTTGAAGATGGTATTCAAAAAACAATAGAATGGTATAAGGAGAATAAATAATGTTTTATAAAGGTAAAAAAGTATTAGTTACTGGGGCAGGTGGATTAGTAGGAACACAAGTTGCAAAAATGCTTTTAGAACAAGGGGCCGAAGTTAGAGGTACATATCGTAATAGAGAAGTTCCATATTGGGTAGGTGAGTTAGAAACAATGAAATGTGATTTTATGAATATTGAAAATGTAAAGAAGGCAGTTAAAGGTATGGATATAGTGTTTGTGTGTTCTGCCAATACATCTGGAGCAGGAGTTATGGCACATGACCCATTACAGCATGTAACACCAAATTTGATTATGAATTCTACATTGATGGAAGAATCATATAGGGCTGGAGTAGAAAGATTCTTTTTTGTAAGTAGTGCAACAACATATCCACCAGCAGATTATCCAATTAAAGAAGATGAAATGATGAATGGAGAACCATATAAGACTTATTTTGGTGTTGGTTGGATGAAAAGATATACAGAAATATTAGCACAGTTTTATCATAGAAATAATTTTATGAAAATGGCTATGGTTAGACCTGCTAAT
>Ga0209756_1003078_pt1 | contig 13779 bp, 16 predicted proteins | sample ETNvirenome_6_85_FD_184071 | JGI IMG/M metagenome (GOLD analysis project Ga0209756, IMG submission 184071) | Marine viral communities from the Pacific Ocean - ETNP_6_85 (SPAdes) (version 3) | ecosystem: Environmental > Aquatic > Marine > Oceanic | place: Pacific Ocean | collected 2013-06-19
ATATACATAAATTTGACTAGGAGCTGCAGAAGGACTACCTGTACCCTCTAATATATATAATGGATTTGATTCAGTTGGTTTAACTAAAGGAGATTTATTTATTAAGAAATATTCATTTCTATTTACTCCTTGAATTTCTTTTTCGTTATAGATTAATGTACCTAATCGATGTAAATCTGGTGGGAATGTAAAATGAGGACCTACATACGTGGTAGTTCCAAATGTTTTAAATATATCTATTTTTTCCTCTAGATTTTTTACACGGTTAGCATATTCACTATCAGTTTGAGGTATACGTAATTGTTGATTCAACTCTTCAAAATATTGTTCAAATATTTCAAGTTGAACTTGCGTCCCCAACCTGTTAAATTCATCTGGTGTTATATAACCTCTTTGTTCTTTGTTCAAGATATATAAGACCGTTTTATAAACAGTATCTACATTAACCATATTAATATTTTTTAAAAAAAAAGGTGGCGACTAGGCCACCCTTATTATAATTACACGTTTAGTGTTATTTTTAAGATAAACGTTTTTCTATTGATCTATAAACTTCTAATCCCTCATCAGTCTTAAACCAAGCGGCTAAAGCTGAGTAAGCATTTTCATCAAAAGGTATAGTCATTAATTTTCTACCGTTAGTACCCCACTTGAAAGTTCTTTGATCATCTGCTAGCTTAATTATTCCTAATTCAGTAGCTCTTATACCAAAGTTCCTTAATGTTACGTTTTCATCGCTAGCTAATTCTAAGAATAAAATTGGATTCTTTTTAGCAAATAGCATTAAGTCTCTTTTGATCTCTTTAGAACTCATGCTAGCCACTCTAGAACCAACCTCTACTCTTAATATAGCCTCTGCTTGATCAATATCCATTTGATTAGCTGCATTTAAAGCATCTATTTCATATTCTATATAAGCTAATTCATCTACAGCATCTGCTTGATGATCTAACTCTTTAAATAAGACATTGTTGAAAGGATGAACTGCTAAAAATTCCTGTAAACTTCTTTTATTTTTCGGAACAAATAAGTCTCCATTTTCAAAAACTATATGTTGTAATGTAGCACTTCCTTTTTGCTCATCAACAAATATGCTTTTTTGATTAGTAGCATACCTCAACTCTCTCTCATAACCTTTTTCCTCATCAAACCATACTAAAGGATATCTTCGAGTATGTCTAGAAGGAATTGTATATGTCAGTGGAGATTTATTACCTATTAAGTAATAGTGTCTATCTTTATACTCCCAAGTATTTTTTACTTCAAGAGTTTCGTTTTGTTTTTGTTTTGTTTTCATGATATAATATAATATAATTGTTTAAAAAAAGACCCCACCGAAGTGGGATCTTATTATTTATGATCTATGATATTCTAATACCAGTGATCGTATAAAGCGCATCACCTATAACATTTACAGTTTTAAATTTAGGAAAATGATGTGGATCTGCTACGCCAGCTTCTAAAGTTGCGTTTAAAGCATCAATAGCAGCTTGAGGAAGCGTAGCTCCCATATCACCATCAAATTGAATTTGTAAAGTAGTAAGTGAACCACCAGCAGGATCTTGAATAGCAAGATCAAAGGATGATAACGAATTACTATTAGAATAACCGGAAAGAGCTATAGGGACATTAACGTCCGCTATGATATTACCAGTTTGCACAGTACCAGATAACTCTGATGTACTTGTGTTTGGGTTTATGATTTTTACGTTCATAATTTCTATTTTTAAAGATTAATAATTATACTGACTGAAATAACACGAAGTTATTAGCAGCTTGTGTACAAAGACATCTTTCTGATAGAAAGTGTACATTCATAGCATCAATTCCACTTGTAGCAGCTCCACCAACCGAACCAGTGATCCAGTTTTTGTATCTTCTATCTTCAGTTTCAGAAGCTCTATATCTTACGTGTAAGAAAGGTCTTCTAATATTAACACCTAACATTTGATCATATACTGTTGAAGTTCCAGCAGGAATTAAAACACCATCGATGTTTTCTGTTAATCCTCTAGTAGAAGCATCATTTAGATATTTCCAGTCAGTTTTATAGAAGTCATAAGAACCTCTTCTAAATCCTGAAAATCCAAAGTTTAACGCCATTTCTTCTTCATTATCAAATAATCCATAAGAAGCAGCAGCAGTAGAAGCATAACCTCCACCAGCCATAGCACCGATCATATCATCAAAATCTAAAGCAGTTTCTCTACTTAAGAACAACATGTTTTCTTCTATAGCACCTTGTTTATCTAGTTGCTTAAGAATAGCGTCAAAATCAGCCATTGCTCCAGCACCAGGTCCAGCAGCACCAGCAAAACCGTTATAAACGTTTCCTCTAGTTTGGATAGCAGAGAATAAACCTTCTGTACCTTTTAAGTTAGCAGTCCATCCAGTTGGAACAGCTGTGTGTCCAGCTAATTCACCTTCAACCATTGCCATTTCTAAGTAATCATTAAATCTTAATCTAGTTTCAGATTCAGCTTTTAAATACCAAAGGTATCCAGAAGTCCCATCTTCAGTAGCAACTTCAACCCAACCAATCTGAGCAGCATCAGATCCATCGATACTGAATTTATCTCTAATTATTATAGGTGAATTACTATACTGTTGAAATTCTGGAGATATTGATTGTAAAGCTAAATCATCAGATCCTTTTTCCCATTCTGCGCCATAAACAAATACATTCATGTCTCCAGCAGTCGTTAAACCTGAGAATGAAGCATTAATTGTAGCAGCTGGATAAGGTAAAACAGTTACAGTAACAATATTAGCAGCTGGTGCAGATACACTAATAACTAAAGCTTTTTCTACTATTAATCCTGTAGCTGAATCAGCATACGCTATAGTCTGATTATTTTTAATAGCGCAAGAAGTACTAGCGCCTCCACTTGGACCTGTAGTACTTAAATCTACTAAAATAGTAGTTCCTGATCCGTAATAAGCAGTGTTATATGAAACATGCAATCTATTTTGTTCAGACCAAATTACTTGATCAGATGTCATTGGGATCTCAGCCCCAACCATTTGTAAAAATCCTGATAACGTCCTGTTACCATATCTCTCTACCTCTTGCTCATAAAGCTCTGGTAGGTATTGTTGTGACCAATCATTAGTCCCGTCTGTAAAATTCAGATAGTTGCTATTTGTAGCACTCTGAATCGGGCTTGGCACGAGTGATGCAGGAAAACTCCCGCCTGTTTGAAAACTCATAATTTATGTTTTTTTATTTACGTTTAAATTTTAACTTAGAACTATTTGCACCTGATATAGCTTTCACTTTAAAACCGTTTATAAATACATCCCCTGGAGCATTATCTCTAGGTTCATTACTTATATTTTTAGATTTAGCAGTAATGTCTTTTATAGCATCTGCCTTACCTTGGTCATAAAAATGTTTTGCTATTGTATCAGAATTTCGCGCAGCATAGATAGCTTTATGATAGCCTTTATAATCTGATATATTCCCCTTTTCATCTAAGAACTTCTTAACAAAATCGTTCAAATCAGATTGATTAGCCGCAACGTCGTTAGGATTATTAACACCATATCTAAATTTCTTTTCACCAAGATTGAAATCAAAACCTTTGAAATCATTAGTGAAATAATCTTTAGTAGTGCTTTTAAACTGTTCGTGACGTTGTTTAACTACCTCTTGTTCTTCGTTATATCTATTGAAGAAGTCAGTGGCTTTTTTCTGGTCGTTAGTAACTGAAGGTCTTAACTTAAGCTCTTCATAGTATTTACTTTTTAAACCTTCCAAATAACCCTTGGCTTCGGCAACTTCTTCCTTGAGTGCGAGTTTTTTCTTTTTAATATCTCGGTCCTCGTCGTACTCTTCGTCCCACTTAAATTTATCGTCCATGATGAATTTAATTTCTTCATAATCTAGATGTGGTTTCGTTTGAGCATAATATTCTTCTAATAACACGTCATTATCTACAGTAGAATAATCCGCATTTAATCTCATGTAATCTGTCATGTTACCACCAGTCTCTTTCATAAAAGCCACAAGCTTTTCTACATTTTCTGGTAATTCCATTTGTGGAACTGACATAGGTTTTTCTACAACTGGCTCATTAACTGGAGTAGTTTCGCCTATTGGTTCAAATTCCTCTTCTTTAATTTCTTTAATAACTGGAGTTTCAGTTTGTTTTTCTTCAACCCTTGTAACTGCTTCTTCAACCTTTTCAATTGCTTTGTCTTCAACTTTAGCAATTTTCTCCTCTTTAACTTCAACAATCTCCTTCTTAACATCTTCAACTTTTATAGGTTCTTCAACCTTGTTTTTGTTTTTAGATAAATCAACCTTTATAGGCCCGTCTTTTTTGTTTAGTTTTTTCATAGAAGGTTTCTTTTTTATCTTAAAAGAGCCTTCTTCTTTTACTTCGTTTTCTTCTTTTTTCATGATATGATATTATATAATTAAATAGAACTTATCTAGGAGTAAATTGCTCTAATCCAAAACCACCTAAATTATCAAATCCTTTAGATTCAAAATCAGTAGGTAGTAAATCATTTTGTCGTTGATTTATAAGTTCACTTTGTTGCGTTGCTTGTATTTTAGTTCTTTGATCCTTTCTGTCTTCTTTCTGAGTTTCAGCAGATCTCTTACCCTCTGACTCAATTTTAGCTAATTGCATGTTAAATTGAAACTCTAACTGCATTAGTTGTTTCTTTAACTCTGCTTCTTGTTGTAATTTTTGAATAGCAAACTGTGATTTCCCTTGCTCTATTTGTAAAGTATTTTCTGTTAAAACTTGCTGTTTTTGAGCTTCTGCTAAAACCGCTCTCTCTGCTGCTTCTGCATTTGCTTGAGCTTGAGCTTGTATGTTAGCTTGTTGAGCGGCTTGTTCTGCTTTGGCTTTTAATTTACGCCTTTTCTTAAGCATTTCATTAGCCAGTTTTAAGTTATTAATATTCCTTATATCTATAGCATCTTCTAGATCAATACCTCCATGTTGTAATGCCACTTGAATATTTTGCTCTAACATAGCTTTTTCTTCATCATCAGGTTCTAGTTCTAGAAATATTCCAAAATCATGAAGACTAGCGGTAGCTACTTCATCTAGCGTTGCTACGTTATGTACAGATATACTATCTTCTAAAGCCATTCTAGTTAGCGGGAACATCAAAGCATCACCAACTCTTAGAGTAATATTCTCACATGTTTTCAATGTTAGATATAATCCAGCTTGCAAAATATGTCTTGTCGCTGTATTTGAATTAGCAGCAGCTAATTTCTGTAATCCAACTAAAGCGTTTTTATCTGGAGTACTAGCATCTCTAGCCTCGTTAAGACCGGTGACATCTCTTATCATTTGTAAATAGTACTGATAAGTTTGTATTAACGATTGTATTTTTGCGCCACCACTAGAAGATTGTAATTCTTGAATAGGTACTTTTCCTCGATTCATTTCACCATCTTGAGTTAATGATCTACCAACAATACTACCTGTTTGGAAATACATGTTTAAAGCTTCAGCAGGATTATAATTAGTACCATTACCTAAATCAACTTCGGCTAAACCATCCATATCTAAATAAACACCATCTGGAACTACTCTAGATAATACTTGTTGCAGTTTTAAATGCGCTAATTGAATCATATCAGCAAACCCAGTTATTCTACTAACTAAAGATTCTATCCTACCCTTATACATTCTAGGAGCAGCAATATTATAGTTCATGTTAACTTTAGAAGTATTAGCTAAAGGTCTTGTCATATTTTGAGCTAGTTTCCATTCTAACATTTTTTTATGACCTAATATTTTAGCTCCAGTATATAATACTTCAATAGATCTTGACACTCTTTTAAATGTATCTGCTTCTGGAGGATTAAATGTATCTTGTTTTTCTAATGCTTTTTCTAAACCTGCTGCTGTTTCTTTTATTTTAAATACTTGATTAGTATAAGTTTTATATTCAAAAAACAAAACTTGAACAGTTTGATTATCTCTTTTACCATTCCAGTTTCTAGTATAACTAGTGTTTCCAGGGTATTTCTGAATCTCCTTCATATCTTCTGGAGACAAGTTTGGAAAACGTTTTTTTAGTTCAGGTATACTAATACTTTTAACTTCACCAACATAATACAAATCGTCAAAGTTTGGATCTTCTGTATAAGAATAAACTAAATTTACAGGATCTACATAATCTACACTTATACCACCAGCTTTACTAAAACTAGTTTTTACAGCACCTATACCTAGAATTGTTAAATCTTGATTTAGTCTTTTTCTAGTTAAGTGGTATTTATTTTTATCTAGTATTTGATTTATTAACTCTTCTTCAGCGAGTTCAATAGACTGTTTATAGTCTAATTGCATATGGGTGGCTAACTCTTCTATATTACTCGGCATATCAGCACCAGTTACTGACTGTGACATATCTTTTCCCCAAGTTTGTTTAATTGCCTCGTTGAATCTTTTTAGTTGAAGATCTCTAATTATGCGCTCAGCATATCTAGTTCTTTTTTGAGTTGATTCAGGATCTTGAGCATAAGCTTTTACTTCATAACTTCTTTGTGAAATACCATTAACAACTATATCTACAAACTTTGGTATAATTGGTACAGGTTTCCAATCTAAGTTTAAATATGATAAATCACCATTAATAGATAGCTCATCTTTATATTTTTGAATATTTTGTTCACCCCTAGCATATAATCTTAGGTTATGGAAATTATTGTAATTAGTAGCAAATCTATATCCACCACCATTGTAGTTATCAAACCATTCGCCTTCAATAGCTCTACCCACGGATAATCCGTACTCCCATGTAGCTTTCTCAGCATCAGGTACTACCTGGTCAGGAAATGAGCTGCTAGTATTTGTCTTAATCTGCATTTATTCTATTATTTTTGAAGTATATCCTTTGTTATCATATTTTCTAAAACCTAATGATATAGGATCTATGTTTTTAACTGCTGATGGTCTATATCGATTTTTATTACAAGCCATTATCGCTAAACCAGAGCTTATTGAAGCATCATGTTTAGTTCTTTTATTAATATCAAATCTTGCCCAATCTTCCAAGGTGCTTTGAAAATACATATCACCATATGAATCATTTATTAAACCAATGTAGGTTTCTATATATGATTCAATAGCTGCCGCGTGAGCTTGTTTAATATCTTCACTTGAATTAGGTATTCCACCAATTTCTCTCTCTGTCACGGATAATTTATTCCACAGTTTATCTGGTCTATTCATTGAAAACCCTCTATAACCTCTTCTTTTAAAATGATAAAGTAATCTAGGTTTATTATTTTCACAAAGTATTGGCATTCCATAAAACACACAAGCCATTAGAACATCTTCAAAAAATATCTCAGCCGTTTGCGGTCTTGATATATATTCTAAGAAAAATTGATTTGGTGGAGCGTCTTCCATGCTGAACTTAGTAAGTCCGTGTAAAGCTCCATTAGAACCTCTTCCGTCTACAGTTCCTGATATATCGTAACTATCACAACCAAAAGCTCCTATGTGTTCATTTCTAGGATATCTTACTCCACTCTTTATAATCACTTGATTTTGAAGGTTTTTAGGTGGAACCCAAGACACTTTAAATCTACCGTCTCTATTGGGGACGAAAATAACACTTGTATCTCTAATACCATTGTACCACTGAAATGACCCCTTAGTGATATTAGCAGCATTATTTATACCATCATTATAATCTATTTGTTGATAAATTTTCACTAAGTTAAATAAACTACCTTTTGTTTCATCTCTAAAAGCGTGAGCTTCTGTTCTAGGAAACTGACGATAAAACTCATTTAAACCATCTTGATCGTCTTTTAGTCCATCTGCTTCATTGTCCCAGTATTCTATAACACCTATTTTTATAGATATACCATCAATACCTATTGTAGGTTTTTTTGGAGTATCAAACACTGGATAACCATGCATATCTATATAACCCTCATAATTCCATTCCATAGGAATAAATAACGAATATAATCCAGATTTCGTTTGACCATTTCTATTTCTAACGGTAACATCTGAATTATTGTAAATATCTTTAAAATTTTGCCCACCTTTATCAAGTGCATTAGAAGTCGACCCCATCATACACTTACCAATAATTCTTCTACCTAATCTTAAACATGTCTTAGTTACCTTCCAGTTATTTTTAATGTTATCTGGTCTCTCCCATTTACCGCTTTCATCATGAGCTAATAGTTTTAGTTTTTCACCATCATAGCTATTATCTCCAGTATTTTTCCAATCTATAGTAGTATCTAATCCATCTAATTCTTCTAATTTCTCTCTAGAATCTAATTTTCTTCTAGTTAATTTAGAAGCTGGGATTCTATATGCCAATTCGGTTTTAGGACGATCCATACCATCTTGGATGGGTTTGAAAAAGAATGGATAGTTAACCGAGATGGGTACAACTTTATCCGTGAACATTTTCTTAGCATCTGCACCTGTTTTGGATAATACCCCAAATCTTGAATCGCTTGACATTGTGGCTTGATTAACAAGTTCTGCTGAAGCCATAAATGAAAATCCTGATCGTCTGTTTTTAAGGTAACACATTCCGTAACATCTAGTATCGGCTTTACAAGCTTCCCAGAAGTAAAAGAATAATTTGTTTGATTCTCTATAATCTGCTGATCCAACATCGATTTTTGACCACTGTAAATATGTGTAATGAGTACCAGTAATATAGTTAGGAACACCATTGTTATAGTACCAATATCCTTCTTCTCTTCTATTAAATTCTTCTTCGATATAATCAAACCATTGTTCTTTAAATTCTAATGGATACTCATCCCATTCAAAAGTACTTTTTATTCTATTTAGTTCTTTTGGGTATGGTTGTTTTTCCCAATATTGCTCTTCTTTTTTCTCACTTCTTTTAAACGCTTTGTTAACTGCTGGTAAAGCAATTCTGAGATTTTGAATTTCAATGATTTCTCCAATTTGTCCTGTTTTACTTATAACAATAAAGTCATAGTCAGGATTATAACCATACTCCCATTTCTTAAACCTATTGTTCTTTTTTAAGATCTTGGGATTAACTACGTCTTTGACTATTTTAAATAATGTTTGTTCATAACTCATTATTTAGAACGTTTTTCTGGTGAAATAGAATAAGATTTTTTTGGCTTAATATCTTTTTTAGATTTGTCTTCCAAAATTTTCTCTTCTTCCTCCATTCTGTTTAATATCTCAAAAGCATCAAATATAGCTAGTTTCTTTGTTGCTGCTGCATTCTTTAACCTATCAGCAGACACATCGTCTCCAGAGTCAACTATTGGCTCTTTAGCAACCTTTATTAATTCGTTAACTGCAACTTGCCCAGCTTGGATTATATTCTTTTTCGTTTCCTTCGTATTCATGCTTTACTACAATATTATTTGATTTCATACAATATAAACGCTGATTGTCTACTATAAATTCAAACTCTGATTCAGGTCTGAAAGTTACTAGCATCTCGTTTTTTATACCTATACTGTTTAGCTTTTTATTATCATATTTGACTATACCTATATGAGGTTCTTCTAAGTTTGTGTCAAACTGATTAGTATTACATATGGGTTTAACAAAACATCTGTCTCCAAAAGTAATCCAATCTCCAGATTGTTTTTTATAAAGATATATTTGATCTAAAGAGCATAAATACATATCTTCGTTTAAATATGATCTACTATTCTTTTCTTTACCTCTCATATCATAAAACCTTCTGAAGACGTTGTGATGAATCATTATTTGATCACCAATACTAATATCTGTTTTAAACGCCTTAGGGAGCGCTAAAACAATCCCTATATTGTTAACTGACTTGAAGTTTTCTACACTAGTATTGATTACAAGATCTACATCATCTACTTTTACTGTATTATCATATCTTTCACCTAGAGGTTTTACGATAAAATCGTACATTCCTTTCATTGATATTCTAAGTTATATTCTACAGATATAGCCATGTTTGAATTAAACTTTTTCCAAGGCAAAACTTCATCATCTTTTATTATATAAATATTATATGAACTATCATCGTCATCAAATATTATATCAGATATGTTATGTCCTCCATAAACTCCTTGACCTACAGAATAATGCATCGCATCATTCTTGTAATCAGAACCTATACTAATTTTCCTAATAACCTTAGACATTACTCTACTACTTCTAATTCTTCTTTTTCCACTTTAGTATATGTACCGTCTTCTATATCGATGTTAACTGATCCATATTCTGCTTCTAATTCTTTCTTTAACTCTTCTACTTCAACGTTGATCCCTGCAAACTGGTGCATTAATCCGTGTTTTCTAGTTTCTAATAAACCTACCTCGTGAAGTATAGCGTTTAAATCTTTTTGTTGAGTTTGAATTTTATTTAAATGTTCTTCTGAAATTTTCATTTTATTTTATTTAATTATGTTTTTAGCCATTCCTTTTTTTCTTACCTTAGAAGTAACGTTGGCTATTAAACGTTCTTCCATTCTCGCTAACTTAATAGCACATTCTTTATTTTCTTCTATCAATTGTTCTATTTTTTGTTCTAATGCTTTTATATCTTCTTTTAAATCTGCTATTATTGCAAAAAATACTTTGGTACTTAATTGTGTTTCTTCAGATTGTTTACCAGCTTTTATGTCTAGTTTCTTTTTCCAAATATTCCATAATTCTTTTATTCCTAGTGCAGCTGCAACACTTGCTATAATTGATAATAATGTAGTATCCATTAGTTTTCTTTTTTAAGTCTCGTTATTTTACCTAATTCAGCATTATGTAATCCACTTGGATTTTTAGTCACTGATATTTCTCTACTTAATTTTATTACATTATTCTTTGTTATAGTTATTTCTCTTTGAATAACTTCTAAAGATTTAATTATCTTATTGTGTGATTCTACTAAATCATCTTTAGTTATCATTGTTTCCATAGTGATCATTACACTGGTATCGGTTCACTCCAAGCCGGAGTCGCCATTAATTGTAATATTTCTGCATGTGAATAAGTTGCTACTGGAATTACACTACCATTTGTTATAAATGTTGGAGTATATCCATTAACCCATTTAATTACAAATTGCGTATCGTCTAAAGATTTTCTTATAGTGAAAACACTTGTTTCTCCTATTTGTGCAAAATCTATTTTGTCTATATCTGTTAATTCTATTACTGCATATGTTCTCATTGCTTTATTTTTTTCATATGTTATCTTGGTACTATATCTGCTGCATCCATGTTATATGAAAGCGCATTATTTAATGAATCAGGAGCATCTCCTATTCTAGTGTATATATCCATATTAGCACTAGTTCCATCATTACTTCCTGCTTGGTCTGGAATTGTCCACTCAGTGGGTATTGGATCAAATGTTGCTTCTTCTCCCATTCTATACCATGTTATAGGCGATAATGAAGTCAAATCCGATGGAGTTCCTCCACCATAAACAGCAGCTACATCAGTAGGCGACAGTGCTGTATCCCATATAGACACTTCATCAATACTACCTTGAATAGGGTTCGCTGGTACTGATGTTTCTGCGCCAATATAAAAAGATTGTGTTGCTGGGTTTAAAGTTCCAGTTACTGAAGTATCTGTAATGACTGGTACACCGTCTTCGTAAATTATAGCCGTTGTTGTTGAATTGTCCCACACTATACATAAATGGTGCCAATCTCCGTCACATAAATCTCCAACTCCAGTAGCTGACGCACCCCCAAAAGTCGCAAAAGGAATACCAGCGGTACCTCTTAATCTATAGTAGAATCTTCCTTGAGTCACTGTATAGGCCGCTGCGCTTTGGTAAATCTCTACGTGCTTGCCAGCCATAAGCAACCTTCCATAATCTGTGTAGACACTAGATTTAAACCAAACTGAAGCAGTTACAGAGGTTCCGCTATTTAAAAGAGAATAAGAGCCACAGTCTACATAATCACTAGTACCATCAAAATCCATAGAAAAGTTTGAAACCTTATCTTTGTTACTTTGCTCAGGCATTAATATTTGAGGTGATTTGAAAGTAGCATTTTCTCCACATCTCCACCATGCTATAGGACTTAAACTGGTTAAATCTGTCGGAACGCCAGAATTAAATATAGAATCTATAACTGGAGCTCCTAATGCTGAACCAAATAAAGCCACTTCGTCTATTTTGCCTTCTGTACGCTGTACATTATATTTTCCAATATATCCTTCTGTACCGTAAGCAATAGTTGCCGGAGAAGAAGTAACAGTGTTTTCTAATTGACCGTTTACATATATCTTCATATCTGCAGAGGTTCCTTCATAGGTACCAGCTACATGGTACCATTGTCCAGTAACAAAACTTGTAGTTCCTTGTACAGCCACCCATCCATAAGTTGCACCGGTATATACAGTAAATATAGCATTAGTAGTAGCAGCTGTTATCCATAATACATAACCATTAGCTCCAACTGATGTGTTATTTGCTAATATTACGTTGTTATTGGCTAAATCATCTATGTATATCCACCCTGATACTGTAAAAGCTCCAGTAGGTTGTAAAGTTGCATTAGCACCACAACTTACATAATCATCAGTACCATCAAACTCTAAAGCTTTGGTACTACTAAATCCGCCACCAGAACCACTACCCACGCTAGGGCGAAGATCCACTATTTTAGTACCCAAACTTATAATACTCATTTAATATAAAGCTAAGATATCATTAACAACTGTTGCACTCGTTACTTGTTTAACTAATATAGGTAGAAATATACCTGCTGGCACTAAAGTAAATGTTTTTACATCTGCAGCGGGATAACCATCACCTGAACTACCATCCCATTTAGCAGCTTCCATTATAACTGTAATATTAGCTGCAGCTGCTGCTGCTGGGCTAAAGTACAAGCAACAACCAGCTCCTTGAGTATTAGGTATATCTATATTAGTTACATCACATTCAAATCCGGTCCCAGCCGCAGACGTAGTTGCTGATTGAGTCAAACTGTCACCAACTATATAACCAGCACCTAAATTACTTGCTGTTGTTGGATCAAAGCTAAAATCTGTAACCAATCCATCACTATCAACAGCATCAACAGTTAGCACTCCTGGAACAGAACCACTACCAGCTGATAATGTTATAGTATCTCCGACTACATACGGATTCACTCCACCATCACCGGCATCTGTTACTATTATACCAGCATAATTCATTTTACCAGGAAATTTTTTATTTGTATTCCATGTATAATTAATAGCGCCAACAACTACTGGCCATGCATCGTGAGCAAACACTCTAGGTTGTTTATATTCTTGTCCTATTACACTCATTGTTTCTTTTTTTTTATAAAACTATTTTTCCTAATTTCTTAAGGATTATTAATATTAAGATTAAAAATAATCCTATATATATAAATTCTTTGTATTTTTGCCACCATGATAATTCTTTATATACTGCTTTTTCTATAGGGACTAAAGTCTCTATATATACAGTATCTCCTAGACATTCTACGTCATGGTGAATGACCTCTCGTAAAGTGTCGTAATAATATTTCAATACAACACGTTCATTATTGATAACGGTTGTAGTGTCGTGTAATCTTATTATAGTAGTAGTATCGTAATTATAATTTTCAACTACAACAGTATCTCTAACCACTATTGTATCTTTCTCTAGTAACTCCGGGTGATTAGTTAGTAATCTATTTAATCTCCTTTGAGGCGTACAACTAAATAATAAATATAATAGTAAGCATAAAAATACTATTTCGATAAAACTTTTGATAACGCTTTTTTTATCCATTCTTTTGTTTGATCAGCTTTAAATAAAAATAACGCTAAAGAAATACA
>Ga0209756_1003079_pt1 | contig 13776 bp, 13 predicted proteins | sample ETNvirenome_6_85_FD_184071 | JGI IMG/M metagenome (GOLD analysis project Ga0209756, IMG submission 184071) | Marine viral communities from the Pacific Ocean - ETNP_6_85 (SPAdes) (version 3) | ecosystem: Environmental > Aquatic > Marine > Oceanic | place: Pacific Ocean | collected 2013-06-19
CGCCGAGATCAATAGCTTTTCCAAAGGGATTTGTTTTTTTAGTGGGAACTAATCTTCCCGTTGAATGTTCGTAATCAACGGTAGCATCTAGATCGTGCGGGTCAGTCCGTGGTCGGAATCTTACATGGAAATGATTGTCGTGCCAGCGCTGGCTGCGGTCGTCGCCAGAAAGTTTCTTGCCATTGTCGATACTCACAATTCGACCACCCCCTACAAAAAGGCGTTTGTGTATTTCATTATCACTGGTCGTATCTTTCCCCTCTTTTTTACGTTGGGCAATGAGTTTCTTAGAATATTCTTCCGCTCCTTTAACGAGCGCTGGGCCTAAGATTACCCTGTCAGTATTTTGCTCTGCCATATATACTAGCATCTGATGCATTCTGCCCCAATCAACATCGCCACCAATGTCTTCCAATCTTTTATTAAGGCGCCATTGACCACGCTTCTTCTCATAAGGCGACAACATTTTCATGTTCTTGGTCATGGCGCCCTTAAATCTAGGTTGCCCTGGGTAAACACAATCGCCTGCGACACAACTGTGCGCGACAAAATTATAACCGTGAACCTTCTTGCCGTTCGGATCAGTATATACTATAGGGATTGGAATATCTGAGTCGCTTCCGACGCGGTGAGTGGCGTGGCCGGAAATGTGTCCACCAGACTGTTTCCCAGTGTCTTCTAGATTATGAACTCCGCCTACACGGCGATACATTCCCATTAAAAATTCCCTCTTAGCAAGTGTGACATAGTGTTTTTTTGCTTTCAGGACTGCAGGGTCGACTCTGAGATATGCCACTACGTGCCCATCATCATCGTAAATGGGCCCGGGCTTCATAGGAACAGTAATAAGAGGGCGCTTCAATTTGGGGGTGCGCTCGTGGCCGTCATCTGATTTTCGCACCTTACCATGTGGTCTCCAACCCGGGCGATGATAATCGGCGCCATGTCCAGGTGCGAACCAAGCTCCCTCGTCGGGAGTGAGATGACGGAGTTTGCCTTTTTCGTCGTGCTTCAAGACCAACTCCCATCCAGGTGTTTCTTCACCCGCGTAAGAGTCTTCTAGATCTGAATCGTACTTCCAACAGCCTTTTTGCCCGGCAGTCCCATAATCTCTATATTTCAAGCCTTCTGGGCATTTCATGTGACCACGGGGTTCTTTATACACACGCCTCTTAGGAGGTGCACCGTAAGGACTATCCTCTGCAAGTAACTTATTTACTTCTTCCTCTATGATATTATAAAGTTTTTCTGTCTCTATTTGCATATTACTAAATAGTTTCTTCATAGCCAATGTCATTCCATTCATGATAATTTAAAATGTGTTTTGACGGGCGCTTGGTCCTATGTCCCTGCTCTTTCATGTACAGGCAATAATCTATCCAATTATCTATTTTCCAATAATTTAAAATTTCGGCTGTGCTTGAATGTTTTGTATCCAATACACTAAATATCTCCTCCAAAGAAAAATTTAAATTAGACTCGTGGCTTTTATCTAAATAATTCGCTCTGAAATTTTCTAACAATTGGTCGTATTCTTTCTTGCCAAAAGTAAATCCCAAATACTCACCATCAATCACAGTTTTACCATTGTAAGATACAAAAAAATTCTTTTCCGTTGAAATTATAGATCTGTGTTGTCTCACAAAAGTTGGTCCATAATATCCATATGGGAAGGAAACATAAAATTTATTTGGACTCAACCAAGTGCTCATCTTAGAAGATATCTTGTTTGCGATATAAGAACCATGCAGTATACTCCACGATAAGCAGTCTTTTTTTCCCCTATCTCTAATGTTGAGGGGTACATAATAAATTGCAATTGGCTTTTTATGATCACCTTTCTTGGGCGAATATTCTCTCATAACCCAGACAGGATCTTGCACATATTCACCCAAACGATGCCTTATAAGAGGCTGAACGTCGTTATCACAAACAATCCATATCGTCTCGCAACCAGCGTTGGCACACTCGACAACGCTCCTTTCTACTGCCAAATAATTTGGACCAACAGGCATCATGGCATCGTGCCATGGCATGTTGAAATCAAGCGCCTGTCCTGCTACCGGTATTATTCCCGCAAGATGAAAACTCATTTAATATTTCCTCACACGATCTTCCATCAAGAATTATATCACCTTTTTTAAAACTTTTCAGGTTTTTAACTTTTTTAATTTCTCTCTTCCATAAATCAATTTTAATAGATAAAAACTTACCACGACCATTTTTCTTTCCCTTAATTCCAGCGTCTTTCATCATTTTAATCGCCTTCAATCTAGATATCGAATCAGAATATTCAATATCGTGTATTTGCTCTTTGTTTAAAAATGACTCGGCCACCATATCTTTTTTGTCTCGATTTCCATCGATCCTATCAGATAAATAAAAATAAATCTTTTTAACAAAGTCATTTTCTTCATCGATTATCTGATCAACATTGTGCCTCATCCCAGATCGCACATCAAACCAGTCAAACACACGATAGCCTTTTGCCTCTCCTTCATAGCCTGCAGGTAACCCGCCAACATTCACCGTATCGAATATTCGAAGATTATCATATGAAACCTTGATCAAACTTGGCTTCCCGACATTGATTTTGAGCATCTTTTCTTCTTCATCAACATGAATTTGCTTTACAGCAGAGCCCAAAGGATTTAAGCCCTTTTGATTGAGGCTGTAGGACATAAACTCCCATGCTTCTTGATCGCTAAAGCTTTTTAACCCCAAATCGCCAACAAGGCTTGCGGGGTCGTAAGCGAAAGGGCAATCCAGAGTATTAGGGATGATGTAACAACCCTTCTTGTAAGCATAGACAAGGGCATTTAAGTTTCCTCCAACAACTACTTCTTGTTGTTTGTAAACATGATTCCTTAACAAGTGCACCCGGCCACGACGTTCTTCTTCTTTTCTTTCTTTATTTTTTCGTGCCATTTTTTAAGGAGAATCAGATGTTTTTTGGGCTCAGGCGTGTTATTGGGCTTGTTTTCTTGTATACTTTTTATCCAAGCTTTCAGCCACTTTTCTTTCAAAGGTCCCTTTTGCCCAACGGGCATTTTCGTGGTTATTCGACGTAGCATGACATCAGCAGTTTTCTTAAAGTTGTTTTTATTGAATCTGGAGTGTTTTACCAGATCTTTAGACTTGGTGTCTAAAAGCTTAAGGGCGCGGACTTCTTTGGTACTACCCCCTTTCCAATGTCTTAATTTCTTGAGCCCTTTTTTCAAAAGCCCTTGCTTTTCCAAGCAATTCATAGTCAACACTATACCTCTTAAATCTTTAGGCACCTTATATTTGCGTTCTACCTCAATGAGATCGAATACAACAGTGGGCTTGATCTGAAGAGAATTTTTGTTTGGACAATTGAAAATAGCTTGTCTTGCTAATTCAAAATATTCAACCGGCTTCTCTAAAGTCGGCGTAGATACGGTCGCTGTGGCCATCAAAGTGGCAATTATAATTGAGTACATTTTTTATCCCTCGCAAGAGTACGAAATTCTGTCAATAAGTAGTTAACATTAAGATTAAAAGCCCTTTAATTGTCGATACCTAGCACATAATTTTCCAATACCATATGGTATTTTCTATCCCCTATCTTTATTTCTTCCACCATGGCAGAATTAACAAGAACTTTTGCGCTTTCATAAAGAGGAAGATCCACATCGTCGGACCAGTCAATTACGGTGGCCATGATATGTGGGTTTGTTTTGGCCTTGTACCCATCTGGTACAAGCACCATCGCGCTATCTTTCTCTTCTTGTTCAATTGGTTTTATTAAAATGTGTCGATTACACGGTCTCATATTTTCTCCATTTGTTATTTAATCTCACAGGCTCCGCCGGCACAAGCAAGCTCACCTGTTAAGTTAGTATTATCCTCCATCTCCACAACTTTTGTTAAGTTAACTTTTTGCAGATCCTGTACCATGTCTTCATAAGTCTCTTTTGTACAGTCTTCAAAGGGAGCTTGTTTGTATGTGTGTTCCGCGTAGGGCAAGACCGATAGACCATTATAACATTGCCTGTTTTCCCACATCCACTTTCCAACTTTCTCCCATTCATCCTCTTTGATTGTTATGGTTGCAGAGACGTTATGTGTGTTCTGTCCTCTCCTGTGCCCATCTTTAACCCACTCCTGACTCACTTTTTTAATCCTTTCTAATAAAGATTGTGCACTCTCTTGTCTGGTTGTGGCGCCGTCTGGAGATTTCTGTGGGATTGAAACAACAGCCGTATCGTGGGGCCTGAAAAACTCATCCTCTAAGAGTTCCGGGTGATATATGGACAAATAAGTATAAATCGCCTCGTTTTTATTAACTCTCAGGCGCCGAACATAATAATCGTTGTGCCATGCATGAATTCCGCTAGAGGTTCCAAGAGTTAACGATGTGGTGCCAGCTGGCTTTACAGTAGTTGTTCTTGCCGCTCTATTGATCCCTATCATCTTCGCAACTCGGGCATTCTCATCCTTGACCACTTTTGCTGCCTGCGACATATCCAGTCCTAAAACCTTTCCAGAAGCGATCCCAGTCATAGACACTCCAATCAGTGCATCTTTCTCTGTTGTTCTCTGCCATATATCTCGCAGATAGTGAAAATCAGTGTAGCCCGCCTGCAAGGTGCCAATAAAGGCTGCAGTCTTGACTCGGGAATCGTATTCCTCCTGGCTATTTATATCGCTGGCATTGACCTCTGTGAGGTTGCAGAACTGATATGGTCTTAATGCAATCTCGCAACAGGGATTGGTTCCCCAATCTTTGTCGTTGGTAAAATAAAACCCAGGTTCTCCCGCTCCAGACTCCTTCACTCTCTCCCATATGCTCATGAAAAACTTTCTCGTTATTCGATGTCTCATCAAGACAACTGAATTGTTTGCCCTACCTCTTTGTGGATTTGTTTCCCACCAGTTACCAACTTTTGCCGCGAGCATCTCGTCGTCATCGGCACTAAAAAGAGAAATAAGAGCAGCGCGACGAATGCCACCGGCAAGTACAGCGTCTGCAATATGACATATAATATCATGTACCTCGATGGTCGTAAGTTTGTCGCCATTTTCTTTCTCATCCAATATTCCCTTAACTTTAACTAAGCACTCACGAAGAGGCTGTGGTCCCGGAGCTTTACCGCCCGAAGTAATAAGTCGACTTCCCTTTGGTCTAATGTCTGAAAAGTCAAACCTGACGTCAGACATTCCCTCAAAATAACTCCTTATCAATACTTTTACCGAATCGGCCCAGCCCTCAATTGAATCACCAATCAAGTATCTTCGAGTTCGTTTTTTGTTGGGCTTTCTTATTTCTGGAAGCTTTTCTACGTGGTGTTTCTGTACCGAATATCCCACGCCTGTGCCTCCCAAAAGCAAAAACATCGTCTCGCTGAATGACCTCCAGTCATCGATTGGAAGGTATGCGCAGTTATATACTCTATTCGGAGCGACATCAACTGGTTTGCCGGCGAATTGCATTGACCGCATTGAGGGAAGGACTTTTTTGTCATAAACAAATTTATAGTTTGCCTCAATCTCATTTTTTAGCTCTGGGTATTTTTTTATATGCATCTTCTTGTTTCTTGTAACAAGTTCTTGCCAACTCTCTCTTCTGTTTTTCTTGGGCAAATACCTAGCATATTTCATATAAACCGTTATATCTGACAAAATCTTCTTTTCTAACTCCATTTTATTCCCCTTTATTATAGTTGTTTCGCAAACTCTTCCACTTTTCTTTCATAAACGAATCAAGTTCTTCCTTTGATGCAACTTCAGTTTCCGCCACGATTGGATCATCTGGATCGAGGACATCGATGAATACCCTCTTAGGATCCATCGAAACTGGATAGACTAATCCATCGGGGCCATTTCTATTTTTAGCTATGAAAATTCTGCCAGTGTTTTTGTTTTTATCTTTTATTGTTCTGGAAAGAGAAAATATAAAATCTGCAACAAAACATTTGCTGAATGCTTCAGAGATTGATTCCATTGTCACCACTTCTGCGTTTAAACCTGAACGATTTGTTTGAGATGCTGTCCATACCGGACATTCGAATTCCTGCGCGAGGCCGCGTAGGTTTTCATAAATAGACTCTAATTCATTCCTTTTCTCTTTATAAATTTTGTTGGGCCTAAGCAAATCGGCGTAATCTACTAATATTACATCGATTTCTTGATTTCTTTTTTTTAATTTTTCTAAATGGGAGCGCACAACATTCGGAGAAGCTGATCTTGTTGGATACTCCTTGATGATCAAAGAGCCCTTCACATCTTGCACCTTCTCATATACCAAATCCTTCATCGATCGAAGATCCGGCAATCCAACTCCACTAATACAACTATCGTATCTTTGCCCGGTTACTTCCTCAGACAACTCCAATGTATAATGAACTACGTTTTTGCCATCCTTTACCGCTTGAGCCCCGAGATGAGCCAGTGCCATAGATTTGCCTGCGCCGGTTGGTGCGATTACTACACCAAGCTCGCCCTTGCCCAAGCCTTTTCTCATTAAAGTGTCGACAATTGGCCATCCGGTACTGACGGGGTTCCTGGCCTTGAGCAAGTATCTCATTTCGAAATCCCTTTTATAGTCGTGCCCGCAGTTATTGTCAATACCAAGCTTCAGGGCGTCATCAATCACCTGCTTGATCTCATCAAATGATGAACTTTTAAGCAGGTTAATAGATTTTAAAATTGCATTTTTTAAATTCTGCTTTTTGCAAAAATCTAAAGAAGTGTCCTTGATGTAAGCTTCGCCTTCGACGCTTCTTATCAAAACTCTAGCAAAATAATCTCTAACCTGCTTTTGTGTTGCTTCATCCTCTTCTGTAAGACCTGCTTTTATTATAGAAGACATAATCTTTCTTGTGGGGTGTACCCCATATTTTTGTCTGTAGTCGTACACCTTACCAACAAAGACTTTTAAGTATTTTAACTCAAAAAAACCTATGTCAATAACCTCTTCAATTTGATCGCAAAAAGGTCTGTCTTCTAATATTAGCTGTGCTAACGATTCTTGGAAGCTTTTTCCATATTTTGAAAAGCTAACGTTTTCTTCATCCATTTAATCACCCTTTGGATAATATAGGATCGTTTGTTTGCTGGTCAACTACTAATTTGTTGAAGTATACAAACAATTCAGTGAAATTGATTTCGCCAAAACCATCCTGTACCATCATCTTAATAGTTTCTGTTTTGTTGAATTCGGTTTTGGCTTTTTGTATTGTTTCGTGAATAATCTTTTTAGAATTAATATCCAATATCGGCGTATAGAGTTGCATTAGCTTATAATTTCTTTTCAACACATCGCTATTGGAAACCATATTTTCATATGCTTTAAGCTTCTTGCTTTCAAGTTGTTTTCTTGAATGATCCAATACCTCAGTCAAAGTGATAGATCTTTCATTTGCTAAGAAAGGAAATCTTTTCGAGGCAGTGGCCAGTCCGACACCACCTACACCCTCCAAATTATCACTCTTGTCTCCAGCCATCGCTCTCGCGAGGGCAAAATTGTTTGGATGAATGTTATATTCATCAATTAAGTAATTCATATTAAGAACTTGTTTTTGTACTGGTCTGTACAGAACAGTTTTTTTGTCCAGCAATTGAAAAAAGTCTTTGTCACTAGAAACAATTACTTTCTGCCAATCCTCATAGAATTTGTGTTTCGATAAATAAGCGATAACATCGTCTGCCTCAACGCCACTGAACATAAATTGCACCAAAGGCATTGAGTTGAAATACTCTGCTAATCGTTGAAGTTGCCAAACTTTATTAGTGGCTTCTTCTGCTTCACTCAAAACGCGTATACCTCTGTTGAGGCGAGGGGGCTTTCTCCCTTCCTTGTAGTTTTTATTTATGGACTTTCTACGGGCCGAGCCGCCTTGTCCGTCCCAACAAATAATAATTTTGTCAGGCTTAGTCTCTCTTATAATTTTTTGGAGCGACTTTATCACCCCTTTTAGTCCGCCAATTGGCTGTCCATTGGTCGATAATGATGGATCAACTATATACGATCTAAAAAATAAATTTAGTTGATCAATCAGCAATAATCTTTTTGTCAAATCATCCTCTCTAGTCCCTTATCTTTAAGTCTTTTCTTTCTTTCTCTTTTTTTATCAAGTTCCGCCTGCTTTTGAGCATGAGTCGTTACTTGTTGAACGTGGAAAGAATAAACACCACGTATTTCTCTTACTTTATTAACAAGCGTTTTAACATATTGTTCTAACGATACGATTAAAGGAATAAACTTAATCTTTAGATAAGCAGCTTCTTTTTGTTTAGACACATCTTCAGAAGCTCTGGCCAGATTAACAATTGTGACCCCAGGTAGGGCTCGAATCATTGTCAAAATGTCAGTTAAAAATTCTTTTTTTGATGTGTTTATAACACAAACCGCTTCGTAAACGCTTTTTTTAAGTTCTTCTCTTATTAAATTTTTAAATTCATCTTTATTATTCATATTCGTGCCCCTCGCATTATAAATAGTATGTATACACACATAATTTGTATAAAAGCCCCCGACTTTCGCCGGGGGCTTTATGGAGGGTTATGAAGAGGTTTGTTCAGTTTTCTTTTGATATTTCCGAACAATCTCTTCTTCTATCAACTCTAACACTCTTTCTCGAAAACGTTCACTACTATCCACTTTTTCAACCCAATTTTTTGATTGAAATTTTTCAGTAGTATTGTCTTCATAGTGCAGAGTATACCAGGCGCCCGACTGAGTAAGACTTTCAGATCCTATTAGCGCTTCAAGCCAACTCTCTTTATCTCGGATGCCGACGTCGCCGGCGAACATGATCTTAAAGTGACAACGCCGGCCAGAAGTCCCAAAACGAGACTTTTCAAGCTTAACTTGTACTTGGTAGCCCACGCGGTCCCCATCATCCATAATAAAAGAAGATTTTGCTTTACGACCAGTCAACCATATACGCAGCGAATACGCATAATGCATAGCTTTTCCGCCAGGAGTGACATAAGGTGTTGTCATAATCTCCATTCTTTGTGCGGGGTTGGATGCAATATTTGTCTTCAACTGATTTAGCACCAACAAAGTCGATTGCGTGTTTGCAATTGGTACGGTAAGTTTTGACATACCTTTTGCCAAAATCCTAGCTTTAACCGCCATCGAAGACTGAGGGTTGAAATCACCCTCCACGTCTGTGATTGCAGGTGTCAGCGCTAGCGAGTCCCAAACAAATAACATTTGACTGTCATTAGATCCCAACAATTCTTCTATTGTCTCCAACACAAACTCTACGCTTGATGCTTGAACATACAAAAATCTATCTAAATCAATACCTAGGCGCGTAAGTAAGCTTGGATCTACTGCAGATTCAGAATCAAAGTAAACAACGTCAATGCCCATTTTCTGGGCATTGGCGGCAATCTCCGCGGCCATCCAAGATTTTCCGGCGCCTTCGAGTCCTGCAATTTCTGTGACCTTCCCCACAGGGATCCCAGCTCTGTGTCCACGACAAACGATACTATCAAGCCAGGTTGAGCCGGTTGGGATCCACTGCTTTACTTCAGTCGGATTCTCCTCCCGCAAGTCATGAGCGACGTCCAAACCGGCCTTCCTGTTGATAAGATTTCGCATGTCATCCATGCTGAGTTTTCCTAATTTTTTAGCTTTCCTTGCCATTTTTCCTCCTTGGTCCTCTAGTCATCGTATTCAATAACTTCAATTTCAAAAGTAAGACTTTCGCCTGCTAGAGGGTGGTTGTGGTCGAGTAGCACGCTGTCTTCCGTTTCAGAAAGAATCTTTGCTGTCAGCGGCTGACCAGATCCATTTTGCCCCTGAACAGTTGTGCCAACTGAGAAGTCAAAGTCAGCGGGAAACGCTGCCTTTGGAGTTTCTCGAATTGCATCGGGATTGACCTCTCCGTAAGCTTCTTCGGGGGGCAAAGTAAAAGTTTTTACCTCTCCAAGTCCCAAGCCCTTTACAGCACTGTCAAACCCACTGATAACCTGACCGGAACCAACCTTAAATTCTAGAGGGGTGCCTCTGTTTTTGGAATTATCAAATTCTGTTCCATCGTTTAATGTGCCTTTATAATGGACCTTCACATTATGTCCCTCTTTAATCAAACTCATGTTTTTTATTTCCTTATATTTGTGAGTTGAGGCACCTATAACCCGTGCCTCCCTGCGGTTTTATAAATTAGTAACAATAATTTCTGAAGACTCTCTATTGGTCATACAATATGTCCATGATGCGTCATGAATTTCATAGTCTCTATAGAGGTGCCTTATCTCATCACAATTGTTGTAAGACAAGATCCAGTTCTTTTTCTTTTTTAGCTCAGAATACAGAGCCAAATGAGGAAAAAATTTATGCATATCGCCAACATCTCCATACAGTTTACTACGTGCGTCACCTAGAAAATACGGAGGATCGAGATAAAATAAGCAATCATGATTCTTTAAAGATTTCTTGAAATCTGCATGCTTAACAGTAAGATTTGGAGCTTTGAATTTTTTTATATATTCAAGCTGGCTATCTGTAAAACGAGCGTATGATGCTCTTTCGGAAAACCCACCTGAAAAGGTGGCTCCGGAAAAACTGCTGCGGTTGATTGCATATACTTTAGCTGCCACATCAAAGTTAAATGGGTGTCCTTTTTGAAGGGCACAACGCACTTCTTCTCTTAATCTGACGAAAACTTTTTCAGGCAATCCACGTTTTTTAAGTTTTTTACCCTGATATTCATATGTTTTTTGTTTCCTATATGAGTCTGCTAAATTAGCTAGTCTTTCCGGATCTTTTAGTAGGGCTTGCCAAAACCAAACTATCGGCTCGAAACCCTCGTAACCATGGACTCTAACACCCCTCTCAATTAGCGCTAACTCAACAGAACCGCCCCCAAGAAAGGGGGAGCAAAGCTCCCCACAATCCTTGGGAACATACTCCAGAATCGATTCGATGGCGCGCGATTTGTCACCTGGATATCTCAATGGAGTTTTCATCTTAGTATCTATCCACCTTAATCAAATCAGAGCCAGCAATTGGATGCTCTTGTACGATTTGTGGTACAGCTCCGAGAACATTCCACGGCCTGTTATCTGGTGGATTAATTGAAACAATACCAGATAATTGACTGTTAACCAATTTAAAAGATAGTTTATAGAATTTTTCTAAGAACTCCACAGAATCTTTTAATCCGCTCCTGCATGCATCTGGATTGTCTTCTGATGAATAAAAGATGATATCCACTGGGTCTTCGCCATATTCCACGGCAGGCATGATGTGTCTGCACCAAAGGCGTTCGGTATACGTAACATCTTTAGTGTTGACTAACACATAATCACTTTTCTTAAGTCCCAGATGTTTTTCAATCCAAGTCTTCCATTGGTCTGTCGACTTTTTCAAAACAAGTGAATGAGTTTCTTTGGCCTCCGACATGATCTTATTAGTTAATCTTGTAATCTGTCCATTGATCGAATTATCATATACTCTTTCAATATTGACATCTTTATATAGCCAAGCATCGATTGCAGTTTTCTGATTTTGCAGTTGCTTGTTGTGAATCAAATATACACCAGCAGTCACATAATCTTCAAAGGTTGCCGGGGCCTGTGGCCGGTCTTGCTGGTTGCTAATCAACCCATTCGTTACCGTATTCTTCTTAGAACTGTCATTGCGACTATAAACGGCAGTGGGAATCCAGCGTTCGCCATTTTTCTTAGCAGCACAAATTCTTCCTCGACCATCTAGCCAATTTCCATCAGTATCTCTAGAAGGTGGCCAAAAAGTCATATCAAAATTGTTCTTGCTAAAAGAGTTTTGATAGGAGGCGATCCTATCCGAATCTTGAGCGTTTTCACGTCGAACACCGACATTCCAAAAATCTTCGGTATCAGTATCAACGGCTTCCAAATCCGTAAACTCAAAATACAAAAAGGTTGCATCTTTAAATTCCGGTTCATGGAGTCTAGTTAAAGAATCCAAATCTAGCTCACCCTGTCCATTAAATCCAGGTCGTTTTTTAACAACATTGCTAGGAATGCTTTTTAAAGCGGTCATATTCATTATTTTCTCCTTTGCCCGTAGGCGGTTAAACCCATTTCTACAGCTAATAGCTCACGAAACAGGATGAATATTTGAGGCACCTGAAGCCCGTGCCTCCCTGCGGCCTTGGTTTACTAACCAAGAAAATCAGCAAAAGCTTTATCTACAGAGTTCGTCTCTTCAGACTTTTTTTCGTAACGAGTCGACTCTTTAGAGGAAGATTCTGCGTCTTCTTCACCGAGCAAAAATTCATCAAGCATGGTCTGAACCTGCTCTGGTGTTTTTCGCTCAAACAAATCAGTGAAATCAGGAACCTGCTCAAGAAGCTCTTTGGTTTCCTTCTTTGTTTTTGTTAAACCAGACGAACGTCGGCGTGGCGTAATGCTGGTTTGTGGGAATTGAGCCCCTGGAGGCTTTCCATAGTTGATCACAAGATCAGTTCCATCCTCAACGTCGGTGATATCACCGTAGTCAGGATTGAGCACGAGGCTCAAAAGCTCTTGGTAAGCCATCTTACCAAAGCCCCAGACGCGCACACCTTTTTCCTCTTCGCCACGAACAAGAACGGGAGCAAAAAATCGCTGTCGGGCCATAAGGCTCTTTGCCATTTTAATGCTATCGTCAGTACCTTCGTTAAAAAGGCTTCGGACGAAACTATCAAGGGGATCATCATCACCAAAATTCTTTTTGGGACTCAAAAATCCAGGATTATTCCCTACGTTATAGTGAAACCAATAATCTTTAAACGGATCACCATCCTGTGTAGGGACAATCCGAATTGTAGTTTCTCCATCTTGAGGACGCCAGAACATTTCTTTGTTCCCTCCTCCGTTTCCGCGATTATTGAGCGCCGCGAGTTTTTGGCGCATCTTATCCATATCAATAGCCATAATATTTTTCTCCTTTTAAAATTATAGTATGTCCAGCAAATGTCCTAGACATCTAGCTTCTTTGAAATTATAGTAACAATTAATCAGACGTCAATAAAAAATTCGTCTTGTATCATTGAAGAGTTTGCAATTGTACAAGCGTAATCATTATCATAGTCTGCAGAATAAATCCCGAAATAGGATCTAATATTTTCATCTGACCTCTCTCTAACTTGAGTTGTTATGTGTCCCAAAAGTCCGGTTTCTTCCTCAAGTTTGTCTTGGTTTATCAAGTAATAGTATAGCTTTTCTCTAGGTTTTTGTAAATCATAAAATAGCTTTTCTTCGCCTGTTTCTACGTCACATATGCCAAAAGTCGATATTCTCGCAGTCTCCAGCGAATCTGAAAATGTATCGAATTCTGCATCTGTATTATTACAATAATTAACCATATGCATCGTCGACACTATCAATTCGTTCAGCTTGTCGTAAAAACCTACAACAGGCACATTTTCTAAAATTTCTTGCAATTTTTTATTGTCGACAACATACATTTTATTAAAAAGAGCAGAGCGTGTATACTGCTGCAAGACGTGAAAAACTAATCTCTCGCGCCTCTTTTTAATTTCCGATAGAAGAGAAATATCTGGACGTATGTAGAGAATATTCACACTTTTTGAATTTAACTGCTGCAAGATCCTTAGCGCGGCTCCGGTGATTTTTCCGCCGCCGGCCAAAACAAACAAACACTCATCGGTGATGTTTCCAAAAAACCTTTTAAAAGAAGGACACTTCTCCTCATATTCTTCATGAGTTTTTTGCAGAGGAAGAAGTTTAAATTTCTTGCCAGGTCTTTTTTTTGAATCTATGCGATAAACCTGATACTCTGAATGTTGCATAAATTTTTCTGCGACA
>Ga0209756_1003080_pt1 | contig 13769 bp, 8 predicted proteins | sample ETNvirenome_6_85_FD_184071 | JGI IMG/M metagenome (GOLD analysis project Ga0209756, IMG submission 184071) | Marine viral communities from the Pacific Ocean - ETNP_6_85 (SPAdes) (version 3) | ecosystem: Environmental > Aquatic > Marine > Oceanic | place: Pacific Ocean | collected 2013-06-19
GTCAACTGGAAGAAGAACGTTACAGGTGTGGATGCTACGAAAGATATGTACCCAAAACCTAGAGGAACTGGAGATGACTAATGCCGGGCTTGATTGGTTCACAGGGGGTCCGTCCGGGCGCTCTGAATATGAACCGCGTCTTCCGGGCGCTCCGATATCGCACCGAACAAGCTCAATTAGTCACTTATCATAGACCAGCCATTTACAAGACTGATGACTACGGGGTTCCATCGGGCACAGTAGGCTCTAATGAGCTCTTATTGCCTGATTTACCTGCTATAATAAGACCGGCCATCACAGCAGACTATTCCAAAGAGCGCTACGGTAATAACATTATAGGAGCAGCGCGTGTCTATACTCCGAACATTACTACAATCAAGAACTACACTAATTTTGACCAAGACAATAATACCGACTTTAATGAAATCGAGGGCTGGGATAGGCTTATTACTAATTACAGGACCATCTATTCTGTAGCCACAAGTGGAACTACAGGCTGGACCTCAGGCAGTGCGGATTACGCGTTTACTTCAGACGGGGAAAGTGTGACTGCTACTATGGGAGCGGATTATGATGGCTCATTCTATTTTACCACCTCAGCGGTCAACACTCTCGAAGCAGACCGTCTTCGCTTTAAGATTAAAGCAAGTACAGGCTCATGCACTTTTACTAATTTTATAGCATATAATGGGGGCACTCAGGATACTGATTATGCTACTACCTATGCTCCTGCTTCCTTGACCAGTATTCCTACTGGAACTTGGCTAACGGTTGATGTACCATGGATAACTGGAACAGTCGATGATGGAACCAGCATTTTTGAGTCAGGAACTCGCTATGCTACTACGGTCACATCCGGCAGTAGCTATGATTATGAAGCCGATTTGAGGGACTTAGAGTTTAATATTTCGGGAACCGCTGACGGGGACGCTATATACTTAAAAGAAGTGGAGTTCTATAAATCCATATCGTGGCACGTCCACTCTCTAAAGGACATGACCGACGGTTATATAATTTTCAACTGCATACGCACTAGTGGCCGCAGTGATGCTAAACGGAGGGCTTACGACTAATGCCTACTGATACTCCCGACCACCTGAATAATATAGAACGAGCTCTAATAGACAATTTGCGAGATGGAACTTACAATACTATAGCTGGAATAGGCTCGGGCTCAGCATGGGCATCTGAGGACGTTACAGTCTTTGGGCAATTTCCCACCACTGATGAGGCTAGCTATCCATGTATAATAACAGAAATGGTAGCTAACGGCATAGAGACTCAATTCATGGGGCAGAACTTAACGACTGGAAGCAACGAGGCTATAGGGGAGCTTTATGGAGTAGGCTTTAATATATATATTTCCGTTGACAGCGACAGCTCTATTACGATTACTAATACTACCGCTACGGGTAGTGTAGCACAGCCTTATAAAGAGAGAAGGTTGCTTAATTATCTCATGCTTAATTGCGCTAATGTTCTTATTGACTGCGATTTTGTGAACATTACCAAAGGAGTGGCTGGCACTCCTGCTCCTACTGAAATAGTAGAACGACATTTTAGTGGCTTTTCAGAAATGGGTTACAATGCCCAATTGGAGACTTGGACTAGCATAGCTTCGCTAGTTATTGTATTCAAGAACTCGAGGTAATTATGGGTAACGCAACTTATATGGGGGCAGACCAGTTTGGTACTCAAGATATTTTCCGTACTATCAGTATAAGTTTTCAACCATATATACCCTTTACTCAAGCGTATAGGATGGGCCTCGTAGGAGGTCAATTTATGCATGCCACTAAAAGAGGAACCACGGGTTATTTTCATTGGGCACCCGTTGCCGCTCTACAAGAGGAAGAAAATGATTTATTGGGGTCATATCCATGGACCACACGTTTAAAAGCTTATCAAGCCGAGGGAACAGGACGGCTACGGGGAATGAATACCTTTAATAGGAAGGAGGAAGCTTTACTCAAGGCTGCTAATGTGATTGGAGAAGCAGACGAAACTATTATGGGGAAAGGCTTAGCAGATGTATTGGATACTATGGGTCCTATGGATGTTAATTTTACCGAAAGAAGTTCCCGTATTATGCATGAGATAGAATTGGAAATGATAGTGGAAAGGTTAGAAGCTCAAGCTGCATCACAAGGCATCTTTTTTCAGGATTATAGTAGTTTATTACCTTCAGGAACTCGACATCCGCGTATTAGAGATAAGGCTAAATATACAGTCGGAGGGAGATTTGATGTTCAATTAGAACACCATAAGTCTTTTAACGAGTATCTTCGTGATGAATTGAATTTGGGAGGTCATACTGACCCCAAGACGGTATTCAGCTTAGAAATGTCTAGAGCGAAAGCCGGTTCTACAAGTAAAAAGGTACTTACTCAGTATCCTTCCGAAGATGAATTTGGGCAGAAGATAGATTTTACGGATGTGGTGTCTTTTAAAGACCACTGGAGCGACCATTTAGAGGCAGTGGTAGGCACTCTAAATAACAATATAGCTGTTGCGTGGGACCAGCTTGATAATCAGTTGAAGGAAAGTAGGGATGTATTAAATCAATTGATAGGAATACAAAATGCGAATTGGGCCGATGACCCCTTTGCTACGCCGGGGCAACTTACTAAGCGCGGTGTGACGGGTACTTTTGATACGCGCCCTACAAGGTCCGGTTGGGATAAGTTATCTCATTCAGCGCGGGGGGTATTCAAAGAGCGACAAGGAGATTTAGGTAGGGCTGCCACAGAGGAAGCCGCGTATAATGAATGGTTCGGGAAGCAGCTTAAGCAGTGGGAAATGGATAGAGCAGTCAGAGAAATGGCGGCCTTTGGGCGTGAAATGATAGACCGCCTTATTACTGATTTAAAGTTAGGCGCTTTAAACCCCTCATTAACTGGTCCTCCTAAACATTTATGGACCGCTCCTTTGGGTACTCTTGGTGACCCATATGTGGGGGTTACATTGTTTTGGCCTGATGTGATGGACAAGAACGCTCCTTACAAAGCCATATTGTCAGAGAAGACCTCCGGGGTTTACCTCAAAGGAAAGCCCGTGGGAGGTACGAGCTTTACATTCAAACGTGGTATGAATTTAACGATTCCCCAGATAGGATGGAGTAGGTCACATGTATGGGTTATAGGGGGAACACCCACTGGAGATATTTTAGAATCTTACGCTAATTGGATGAGAGATAAATTGGTTTTGAGTGATGCGGAAGTGCGTAGAACTTTAGCGGCAGCAAAGATATTAGCAGCTAATGATGCAGTGGCCACGATGGATAGATTGAACCGAATGGGTGATTATCAACTAACCAGAACCGGAATGGATGTTACTGCTCAATTGAGGTTGGCTATAAATGTAGATGAATTAATGCATCTCAGAACTACTACGGTAGCAGAATCCTTAGCTGCTCAGTTGAGAGATTATTATGAAAGCGGTCAAATGAAATCCGAAGTAAGAGCTTGGTATGACCAATTGATGTCGGAAAGTAACAGATTAACTCATAAGTGGTACGATTCCCTTCCGGCAGGGCCGCCCGTGAAATCAGGTAAACCCAATACAATGGGAACCACTTTAGGCTCAGAATTTGTACTTGGAGACCAATTGGGAAATCCGCGTAAGCATTATCTTGGGGTATGGAGTGGACCGTTGAAAAAGACATGGAGAGGAGAAGCTGAAGGAGGTAAGGGAGATATAGGTTATAATTTCTCCATATCCCCACAAATAGTTTCAAGGCGTAAAGGAGTGGCAAGTTTTAAGTGAAGAGAAGCAAAAGCTTTATATACTAAGTTAAGCTAAATAAAAACTAACGAGTGGAATGTAACGCACTGAAAGTCTAGACAACAAAAAAGAGGATAATAAAATATGGTATATTTCCTAGGAAGAGACGTCGATGTATTCGTAACCCTTGAGTGCGCTGCCGCAGATGTAGCAATAGGTACAGAAGACCCTGATAGTACAAGCGTTCCAGTAGCCGCTTTAATAGGCACAGGAACTGTTTCGGCGGGGGGAACTGTATTTGCTAATGCTATGGATTCTGTTGCTAATGTCAGTGGTTCACGAGTCATAGACTTGACAGGAGTTGACCTGTCTATATCTGCATCTGATGAAGATATTGGCCCCTTTATTGGGCAAGCATCTACTCAGAGTGTAGAATTGAGAAAAGAGACCGTTGTGTCACTGACCCGTAAAAAGTCAGATGAAGTGTGGGATGTTATATTTAACGGCCCCTCCAACGGTATGGAGTTCCAATACAGATATTTAGAGCAATGTGATTTAGCCAGTTCTTCTACTACACTAAGTAATATAAGTACGATTGGTAATGTAAGGGTGGGGCAGTATGTTGTTAATGGCAATATCCCAGCCGGTACAGTAGTGGTTACTGTTAATACAGGAGGAGATAGTTGTGTAATAAGTAATGCAGCTACGGCGACAGCCGCATCTGCTAATGTAGGTTTCCTTGACCAGCCAACATTTAAGAGACAAGGAGCTCGATATGGAGTTGCATATACAGGTTCTACAGCGGTCCTGAATGCAGGACGAGCAAATCCCAAACAGAATATCTCAGGCACATCGTATGGTAACGCTGGAGAAAGTGTTTATTATGGATATCGTGTACATTTGAGGATGAAGAATGGTTCCGAGAATTATACAGTTAAAAACTGTGCAATGACAGGTCACACCATTGCTTTAAATTCTGACGGTACTTCTGAAGAAACTTTAGAATTAACAAGTGGAGTAGCTGCGAGTATGTATACTGGAAGTTCCGATACTTTCTATACAACTTTAACGACAGTGGGGGAGATGTAAACATGGCTTACTTTATGGGACAGGATATTGAGGTATACATTACCACAGAACAGACTGGCTATATAAATAACTATGTAACAGTTACGGATGCTGGAGTGACTACTCTTGTAAGTGGCGCGGGAAGTGCAATTACTAATATTTTTGCGAGTCCGTTGTCAGGTACTTTGGGTTGGATTAATCCCGCTGATGGCGAATATGGAGTACCACAAGAAGAAGACTTGGTTGGACTTGATGTAAGTATCGGTGCTATGGATGAAGATATTACTTATTTTGGTTTCAAGCAAGTAACAAAGGCAGAAATCAAAAAGGAAACTACAGTTTCATTAACCAGAAAGAAGACTAATCTTATATGGGATGCTATTTTTAATGGTACAACTGCGGGAGGCACTACTGGTGGAGGCCGTTATGGAACTACTAGTGGGACAAGTAATCCAGAATTTCATGGTGGTTTAGTAGAACCAGATACACAATATGGATATCGTATTCATGTAGTGCTTCAAGATGGAACTGAGGTAATGAGTATTCCCGGATGTTGTGTTCAGGGACATACCGTATCAACTAACGTAGACGGGTCAGCTGATGAAACAATGGAATTTATGACTTATATAACTCCGAGTTTCGGTCAAACACCAGACCAAGTTAAGCTTGAGACGACAGACCTGTAGATATAATATTTATTTAGGGTAGGGGCTTGAGCCCCTGCTCTTTTAGGAGAAACAATGGAAGAAAAGAAGTTTTGGACAATGGACGAACTAGTGGCACTCACTGATGAAGTGCAATTAAAAGAAATAGAATATAGAGAAGGGTTAGTGAAATTTCATTTTTGTGAATTGACAGAGAAAGAAGAACCTAAATTCACAGGAGTAAGTGAGGATTTACCCGAAGAAGAGAAGATGCAACTGTATCAGGAAATAGGAGCAAGTCGTGTTCTTAAGATGATATTAAAAGCAAACGATAAAAACCCAGAAGGGCCCTGTATACAGGAAGAACAATGGGAACTTTTACCTACTACTCTTCGTTATACTATCTCTAATGAGATTTTAGGTTTAGAAGGACTCACTCGAGAAAATTTTCGGGACTGATGCAGGAATCGCCTGATGCGGTGTTTCTTTACATTCCTTTAATGAAAGACTTGGGGATGGATTGGAGTGAAATAAAAAATACGCCTCGATATGAGTTGGAATATTTACTATCGTCATATCACGAACATCAAAGATTCCATTCGATGGATGGATATGATGACAAGGATGTGCAAGAAATGGCTAAAAATAAGCCTCAAATAAGACGACAATATAGTGATTATCTGGAAACTCGGCGTAAGTATGAAAAGAAGATGGGAGTGAAGCGTAAAATAACATTTGGAGGTATAGGATAATGGGTTTTGCAGGACAAGTTTTTGCGGCGCGTGTAGCGATTGGTTTGGCTGTTCCTAGTCCACAGGCTCTAAGTAAAACGGGAGGAATGCTGGCTCAGGGTGTTTCTAATATAGCCCAGCAGGTTCGACTGGCCCAAAATAAACACGGCCTTAATAAGGAGTATTTAGGTCAATTAGGAGAAATGAATGCTAAGACTCTCTCTACTACTGATAAGATAAATAATGAAATAACTGTTAGAATGAAACGTCATTTGGATAAAGTAAATCAGCAAGTGGCAGGAAGTGTGGAAAAATCAACCGCTCAAACGGCGGGTGCCTTTACCAAATTAAAAGCTGTACTATCCAAACCCTTGGGAAACAAGTTAACTAAAGGTATGGGCGTGGACCCATCCATGACAAATGCCTATCAATTGGCTAAAAATCTTCAAGGCATGACCCGTCAAAATCACCAAGCGATTCTTTCTTTCCAGTCCGACCTTATTGATAAACAGGAACTGTTCATTGCCAACGAAATGGTAGCTCATGAGAAAAAAATAGACCTCGGTGACACCGCGAAAGGGTATAAAAAGGGTGAACGGGAGGCTGAGGAGGACCGAATTAACCAATTGAAAAGGGAATTAGAAATTGACAGGGAGTTGCTTGCTATACTGAAAAACAGAGTTGGTCTTATAAATCAACTCAAAGGAGATTATTCAGAATTAGCTCAGTATGGAAAGGAATGGGCCGAATCCACTGTAGACATTGTTAATACACTGCGTTCGAAATTTAATGCAGCCCTTCGAAATACTATCGCTTTATTAACTGCACTTACCTATAAATTAAATCAGAGTACCCAAGAATTGATAGAATTTGAAAGAGAATTATTAAATGCTAATTCGGTATTCGGATTGACCAATGACCAGCTTTTTGAAGTTGGAAATACAGTTGTAGAGTTTGGTAATCAGTATGGTATTGCTACCCAAAATGGGGCCGCAGGTCTTTATCAGCTTGCTTCAGCTGGTCTAACCGCCAACGAAGCAATGGAAGTCTTACCACATACACTCAAATTATCAATGGCGGTTCAGGGAGACCACAATACTATCTCTAAATTAACTGCTCAGACCATCTTCGGTTTCGGAATGGAGATGAGTGATGCAGCAGAAATCACTGACAAGTTCGCTTATGCTATCCAGAAGTCTCTTATTGAGTATCAGGATTTATCAAGCGCTGTTAAGTTCGCTTTGCCTTTCTTTACCTCTACAGGGCAGAGCTTAGACCAGTTGTTAGGGGCTCTACAGATATTGACTAATAGAGCTTTAGAGGCTGGTATAGCTGGTAGGGGTCTTAGACAGGCACTCGCGGAGTTTGCTGAGAGCGCAATGGACGCTGAGGCTGGATTCCGTAAGATGGGTGTCGAAATCCTTAATGCTCAGGGTGAGATGAAGCAATTAGATGAGATAGCTGCTCAGTTCGCTTCTTCTATGGGAGAAGATATTACCAATACCGAATTGCTAACTACTTTGATTCAAGACTTGAACGTGCGTGGTGCAACGGCATTTATCCACTTGGTTCAAGCTTCGGATGAATTTACTGAGGCAGTTAAGGCTACTGAAAATGCAGGGGGAGAGTTGGATAAAATGGTCAGGATTCAGAATGAATCGCTGTCTGCCCAGATACAGATATTGAAAACTAATGTCTTTTCTATCTTCGCTTTAAGAGACGCTGCTTATGAAGGAACTGAATATATCAATGGATTCCATGAGGCGGTGGTAAATGCTGTGGCGGGGCTCAGGGATATGATTGTAGAGGGTGAAGAAGGCGCCCAACAACTTACAGAGTTTGGTCAATCTATTCAAGATTTTGCTATAGACGCGGTAGAGGGGTTGATGGGCCTTGTAATGCAATTTATTGAGGTAATGAAAGATTTAGCGGCGACAGGCGCTTTTAATAAGAAAACTTTAGACTTATTACTTATTCCTTTACGGCTTCTCGCTCGTATAATGGAAATTACTCCTGATTGGGTGATGAACCTTTACCTTAAATTTCGATTACTTAATATGGTAATACCTATTCAAACCATGCTGATGTGGGGATTGGCAAAGGCATGGGGCGCTTATGGTATGAGTATGATGACTGCTACTGGAATGAGTGGTATGGGAGGGCTGATGGCTGGTGGTCCTTGGGGTATGAAGGTAAACAAAGCAGGTCGTTTTTATGTGCCCGGGAAGACCGGGGGCTATGGGTTTGCTACCAAGAAAGCATTAATGGCGAAAGTAGGAGGTCGAGGATTGGGAATGGCGATACCCGGCATAGGTGGATTAATGGCACTCTGGTTAGCATACGATTTAGCCAAGTCTACTAATATATTACAGTCAGGGGGTTATGTGAAACCAATGGCCCAAGGAGGGCAGATGGGAGGAAGTAGTCCTTATCTCGTGGGCGAGCAGGGTCCTGAATTATTTATTCCCGGCCAATCAGGTCAAATGTTGAATACGGCCCAGACCAATAATCTAATGGGCAACGGTATAGTCTTGAAGAATGTGACTATAGGTATTGACTCCTTCGGAGGGATAGCATGAACTGTATAACTGTAGGGAGGAACAAGTTCTATAAGAAACAACTCCTTGAGGACGTTCTCAATTTAAATTGGGATTATATGGACCTACCCTCATCTACTGGAGACGAGATAAAACTATCGGCTAGTGCTAATGCCAATTCTGTTCTAATGACTGGTAATCTACCTGCCTATCCTACTTATGGAGAGGCGGAGCTGGATGGTGGCTTTTTGAGATTATTTGCTGGTAGCGTGGATACTACAAACTATAGAGGTTCTACTGACTTGGTTCTTTATGCAATGAAACCGGGCATTCCTGTAGTCGAGGGAGGGTTTTCCCTGTCTACAGCAAGTGGTACTTCTTCTGCTCCAGTTCTGGGAAACAAGGTAGCCATTTATAATTCCGAACCTACTATGGGAGCGGCCATTTATGAGGAAAATTTCGACGGAGCAGGAGCTGATTTGGGTACTCTAAATCGTATGGGTGCTAATAATATCATCACTTATTCAGAACCCTATATCAATAAACATGATTTGTTAAGATTTATCAATAATTTTAATGGTACTGATTACACAAATCTCAAGTCCTCCTATAACCCCGGCGGCGGCCGCCATTTGGAGTTTTACCATGTAGAACAAAAGGCACCGAATCCGAATAGTACCTCATCGTATAACACAACGATGAACGTTGGTAGAAAGACCCAGTCTGGTAAGAAAATGATAGGGGATAATTATATAAAGGTACGGTTCAATAAAACCCATACTACTTGGTACGTTAAATGGAGTTCTAATAATGAGGAAGATAAGGGAATGGGGGGTAATGTAAGATGGCCCATTGAGTCGAGTTATAATGTGGTGCGATGGAGAGGAATCACGAGTGCTCCCGGTAATTTGGAAGCCAATCCTGATGCTACCCAAGGCAACACTATTTTCAGTGATATAGGGGCAACACGTCTTCATTCCAATCCCTATGATGCTGACGACGCTAATCCTCTCATTATGTCAACCATAGAATTGAGTACTGAAAGTAGTTTGAATGACGGTCAATCTATGAGAATGTATCATAACTGGGGATACTCCGACGATAATCAACTAATTCAAAAACTGATAGGGGCCTCGGGTAATTTGAATCCTCAATGCGCCAAGGCTGCTCTCTATAATTTACCATTTCCTCCTCCCAACTTCGATATCGCCCAGAATACAATAAGTGCAACTAATAGTACTCCTGTCTTTGGTAATCATCGCGGCGTATGCCCCGAAATACAGATTGGTATGAATATAACCAAACTGGAGCCTACTGTTGTAATTAATGTGGCAGACAATCTTGCAGGTTCAGATATTGCTGCTCCTTTTAGCTATTTTCAACAAGCTAATTTAGAATTAGAAAGTGGTTCTTATTATTCACAGACCTTTTTACGAAGTGCTGTTGTTACATTTTCAAATTACAAACCCAAAGAAGACCATACGACTGTAGATAAATTTATAGATTATGGCCTTAAGAGGTTTTATGCTGGGGCTGGGTCCCTCCTTACTATTGATAATACAGGAGCTGCGGATACGGATAGGGTCGAGGGCACTTATGTTATTGGGCCTAGTGATTATACTACTGATTTGTCTGGCTCGGCTGCTACATTTAGTGTTGGAGTTAGTGCGGTTGGGGCTGCTACTGTAACTATAACTGGAGTTGGAGATGGTTATGTGGTGGATGAGACGTTTACTATAGCCGATGTGGATTTGGGTGGTGGGGGCGCCGTTCCCCTTACATTCGATTGTGCTAGCGTTACTCCTTTTGATAATGTGGTAGGTGGTGTGTGGTTTTTCCGTCTGGGTATAGATGGTGACCCTCCTAATACCCAAGGTGCTAATCAGATGTATGCAATGCCAATACCTGTTACCGCTGTTGCTCAGGCAGATGCGGGCGCCATAAGTCCCGGTACCAAAAGTAATGTTTTAAATCTGGGAGGCTTAGCTCGATGTGCAGGAACCGGTACATTAGCGAATTTGGATATATTAACTTCAGGCTTTATTAATCTCGGTGGCCTTGTATTTCCTCAGCAGACTAATGGGGCTCCTCAAATAGTTAATCTCCCTATGAACTCGTGGTTCACAATGCGGTGTTTCTCTTCTACAGAATTTTACAATAGTACGGGAAGTATTGCTTTGCAGCCTTATGCGGTTTCTTCTAGTACCAACGCTACGCCGGGTGCAATTTCTCGTGGTAGCGCAATGAAGGTCATCTTTGATAGAGCGACGGCGTCACTAACAGCGCCGTCGAACTCTACTTTGCAGGATATGCCCGCTTTGGATATTCCCTTTCCAACATCTCCTAGTAATAAACCCGTTGGCCTAAATGAAGTTTATAATTGGGCGGATAATCCCGATTATTTTCCGAGACACATGACCATATGGTTGCAGAATTTCCCTTGGGTGAGCACTACCGATGCGAGTTATGGAGTTGCTGGTTTCTTTTCTAAAGGAGACAACCAAGTAGTGGGGAGTGGTGCATCCAGAGAAGCCGAGATGTTTATAGATAATGTTAAATGTGTCAATTATGCTCCCGGTGTTACTAACGTCACCGCTGATGCTAGTGCCGGAAGACTTTCACTTAAATCTAGTCAAGTTTATTCGCCGCTGACTACCATGATTAGTGGAGCTAAGTATAAGAAGGCGTGGATATACAGTAGTGGCAGCCTAGAGCCCACTTTAAATAGCCAAGACCTGCATCAATATAACACGGGACAGGCTGTGTGTATAGGGTTTGATAATCCGTACGACCTTCCAAATGGGGGCTACGGCACGGGAACTGACGATGCATATGGCTATTTACTTTTCAATGACTTTAGGACGACTGATTGGACCAGTGCGACTGCCGCTGCTAACGCTTATGATGAAACCTTCTTCAAGAGCGCGCTCTTCAAAGACCCCACAGATGCATCAGATGCTGGAGCTATAATTAGCCAGACATCATCAGCCACTAATGATACGACCACGCCAACTAGTAGACTTATTCGTTTAGGGGAACAGCTGTATGCTAATCAATATTATACAAGTGGAAGCACGGAAGCGGTGGAAGATTATGATTTCGTCTCTGGGTCTACGTTGATAATTGATACGGCTACCGCAGGGGGTGTGGATGAGGGTATCAGTCTTGGAATGGGTACTAATACCTTTTTATCTACGGATGCTTTCCGTCAGAAGGGGTTCGTCAAGGTAGCTTTGTCTGGAGCTAATTCCTTTGATAAGTGGGTGAAAAGAGAGAATATTCTCACTAGCACCAAGATAACTAGTATTCCAGAAACTCGACAGGCGGCAAGATTGAATAGCAATATAAGTTCGTATGGGCTAGGAACGGGTACTTCTCCCGGTATTGGGGTCAGCGACCCTAGCATTTTCAACACTTCCAATACTGATGAGACGTATCGCATATACAGGATAGCAAGTCTCATGAATTATGCAGTAGGTACATCTTTTGCCCCCTACATGAAAAGCGGTCTCAAGTTAGATAGTCGCTATCTAGATTTAGAAAATGGAATCATAACCTTTACTGAACGAATAGACCTAGCTGATGACGGTACCACAGAGTTGCTTACTGAGGAGAATTTACCTTTCTTATGGGTAGGGCCTGAAAAATATTGGGTGAGTATGTTATGGGATACCCCACCTACTATTACTGCCCGTAGTTACGCTAATGTATGTACTGTCAATGAGACGCCCGCTTCGGGGTCTTTGGCTACTCAAACAGGAAGTACCGCAAATGAATACACTTATAATTATGTTATTGGTGGAGACGGTGGGCTATGGGCCACAGGAGGAACTTCCGCGAGATATGGTAATGTCTGGGATTTGAGCGCTGGCAATTTTGATAATGTTTTAGTGCTAGACGCTGATTTTGGGTATGGGTCTCACGATGAGGAGACTGGCGAGGGAGGCCAAGTTACTTCGGGTCCTCTTTTATATAACAAGTATAGTTATTTTAATATAGATGGGCTCATCCAAAATGATGCCATGGATATTGATGAACGAGGAAGTATTCCCTTACTATGTACTTTAGGGGACTCGCTGGGGGTGGATTCAATTTCCATTTATACTGACGATTACACTACTACACCAAGTAAAACGCCCGCTTATTATATAAGATATCATGATAATCCTCCCGAGCTTTCTAATTTGGAGGTAAGAGCAACTGTCGATTTACTAGAAGAAGGTGTTAATTTATATGAACTTACTACGGAGAATTTGAATGCTCTTACTTTCACGTGGGGCGAGAATGACACAGGAGATATGTGGTATAGAATGCTTATGATAGATGATGTCTACATCACGGATAAATATCATAAGGTAAAGATGTGGATACCACTTAATGAATCCGGTGCTACATTGGACACGGTTCCCGCTTATACTGTTCACAATCTCATTGCCGGTACTACTGCGGGAGCTACTGAAGGTAGTACTGTGCGTGCAGTCGTTGAAGGTCAGGGAGGATATGCTGCTCAGTTAGATGCAAGCACTAATGGGAAAGTGACAGTGGCTACAGGAGACAATACCAACCTTAAAGATTTAACAGAATTTACGTTGTCCTTACACTGGACCCCTTCCTCAGCTGATTTAGATACTACATCTTATATAGCTACTGCAACTACGGACATTACTGAGGTTACTGGTAACTTCTCAGTGTTCAAAAATAGCGACAATAAAATTCAAGTGAAATTGGGTGCAGATATTGATATGACCGGGAGCACTATTATACCTTGTGACGCTTCAATTCCTACAAGCATCATCATAACATTGAATACTGCTACTGCTTCAAATATTAAAGCTAAATTGTATGTCAACGGAAAATTGGATGATACATCCACAAGCTCTACTTACGTCACCACTACTTGTGATTTCGTAGTAGGAGGGGTCTGGAATGTTTCTGCCACTTATAGAGGAACAACGGGCCTCATAGAGGAAGTGGTATTAAGCACGAAAGCTCATGAGATAGTAGAATCCTCAGGGGAATATGTTTACAATACGGTAGATAAATTGGACATTTCTGGGACCAAGAAT
>Ga0209756_1003083_pt1 | contig 13762 bp, 17 predicted proteins | sample ETNvirenome_6_85_FD_184071 | JGI IMG/M metagenome (GOLD analysis project Ga0209756, IMG submission 184071) | Marine viral communities from the Pacific Ocean - ETNP_6_85 (SPAdes) (version 3) | ecosystem: Environmental > Aquatic > Marine > Oceanic | place: Pacific Ocean | collected 2013-06-19
ACGCAGAGCTTGAACCAGCATACACGACCTTCGCTCCCATTCGACGAGCGTACTCACAAACATGTGCCGTTCCCATGATATCGTTTTCGAGATATTTCAGAGGATCTTTGAAGCTCGGTTGGATGCGCGCATGTGCTGCAAGGTGATAAATGACGTCAAACACTGTCTTCGGGTATAACCGCATGCGGTCTAAGTGCTTGACGTCTTCAATCAAGTAAGTCACACCATCGCGCATGTAGTCACGCGATGACGATTCGGAACACAAGTTGTCGATGACTGTCACGTCATGACCTTCATCAACTAACTTATCAACGAGATGCGAACCGACGAAGCCAAGACCGCCGGTGACCAATACTTTCATTTCTTTACTCCCTAAAATTTATCACTTACGTTCTAATACAAAACTGCCATTGTTTTCACCACGTCCTTCCCAGATAATATTGAAGTCTTTGGATGCCATAACCTCGATGGTTTTCCTAGAGAACGAAAATAGGTGAGCTGTCTGCATCAGAAACTTTTCTTGGTTTTTCGTATGCATTTGACCCACATTGAGATAAAGTAGTTTCCCTTTAGGTAAAACGTCTCTCGCAAAAGAGAAAATAGCATATGGATGGGCCATGTGTTCTATAACATCGCAGCAAACGATCTGATCAACCTTACCGATTTTCTTAAAATCATCTTCAGTAAATGCTAACACATGTTTTCGTATGTCTGCTGTGAGATCATAATCTATATTAACGTACTTTTCACATATGGATCCCAAAGTTCCGGAACCTCCACCAATTTCACAAGTATTTCCGGACAATAATTCAGAACTCAAAAAACCTGAAAACTTATCTTGAAATCTTTTTTTACCTGCGTCCAAACTGACATTGTAAAGAACTGAATACATAAAATTTAGAAATGTATGTGACGGTAACACCCGACTTGTTACAGCGTCGCAATCGTGACAACGATACATCTGATAAGTTTCATCTGGAAAGGGTGCCCAAACCTTTATGACATTAATAACATTAGCTGCCGGGCTTTTAACTATTGAACACCCACAAATTCTACAGTTGTGGCCCGCTTCAAACATAAACACTTTATTTGACGCCGCCAATTTATAATAGAACACGCCCTGATTATGACCTGTAAACAACTCCGTTATGACGACGTCATTAAAAATAAAACTATGTGAATATGTTCCATCACCATTATCTCGTAACTCTTCCGCGGATACCTGAATTTCAACTTTATTGGAGTTGAATCTAGAGTAATTAGACATTAAAAAACTCACCAGAATTTATTGCCTTATCGCAAATGAAAAAATCGTAATGAGGCTTTCCCATTCGTACATCGGAATACTTCGCGCCCCACCGATCCAGCTGTTCCTTCGTTAACGCACCCCAATCTAACCCTGTTGTTGATCCTCGTGCAGTCCAGTACACTATAATGTGACCTTCATCATAAAGCGAATTAATCTTCTCTATGTTTTTAACGATGGGTTTTGCCAGAGGATATGAACGACCATGATCATACTCACATATCGTTTCATCGATGTCAACGTAATAGATCACTCGTCATACTCCAGGTACAGTCCAGTACCAACAAGCAACATCGCAAGGGCTTCGTCGCCCTTCAACTTCATATATGCATACATCATCGCCAAATATCTCGTCAACAGCACGAACAACGCCGGGCTGACCTATGTAATCATGACCAGCAAGAATGCCGCCAGGTTTAACTTTGGAACGCCACGCCTCGATGTCCGCCACCACGCTATCATAATCATGGCTTGCATCAATGAAAACGAAATCCAACGAATGATCACCAAACTGTTTAGCCGCGTCCACTGACAACGCACGTATTGGGGTAATAATATCACCAAACTGTTCAATGTTTTTCATGAATTCCCCATGAACCCGGCGGGTGGGCAATGCCCACGCATCCACGCACCAAAGTTTTATGTTTTTTCCAGAGTCCCGAATCAGCTGTGCCATGCAAACGCTACTACGTCCCCTAAAACAACCGATTTCAACAAATTTCGCATCATCAAACCAATGAACCACCTGTTGATAAAACTCAGCATCACCAGAAAAAAAGGGGCCTTTAATTTTTCTATAATCCATTATCACTCACTACATTTTCTATAATTAATCGCCCTTCTCAATACGATAGCTATCACTATCAAAATGTTGAGTTGAAAACTCAAAAAGCTCTGTGTCCTCTAGTGCTATCATCTGATGTCTTAGGCCCCGGTAGACATGAAAATTATCTCCCGGGTATAGTATTGTTTCATTCGCCACGAGATGTCCTTTGCGATACATTTCGTCCCCATCTGAATAAATAACACGTATTTTTCCAGACTGGACGTAGAAAACTTCGTCTTTAAGTTTGTGATAGTGCCAAGAGCATTTTTTTCCCTTCACAAAATACAAGAGCTTGCCACAGTACTCGTCGCAATTGACAATCCACTTCTCGAAGCCCCAACCCTTCGACACAAATTTTATTGGAAGCGAAACGCTCATATCGAACTCACTTGTTACCAATGCCCAAAATCATCTTCTCTTTTGCAAATCTAACAAACTTTCTGTCTTTTGTATTCCTGTCAATTGAATTTTTCCACTTAAAAGATTCAGGAAGCAATCTTCCAAACGTAGATATGATAATTTGTAAAAACGGAAAACGCCAAGTTATCGGTAATTGCATGAATTGCTCGGAACGTACGTTCTTCATACCGTGCATTTTCAACAATGCATATATCGATCTTTGAGTAAAGGGCCTAACATGCGTTGGATCGTCGTAAAAATTCTTCATTTGCGTGTGCCAATCCGGGGTTAGCAAAACAACACACCCGCCAGGCCTAAGAACTCTGCACACTTCCGACATAAAGTTTTCGGTGTTGTAGATGTGCTCAATCACAGATTTCGAAAACACAACATCAAAATGTTCATCTGGGTATGGTAAGGGTTCTTTTTCTAGATTGCAAGACTTCGTTTCTATTCCGTCCGTTATTTCGTCATCAACCAGCAAATCCACACCGTGAAACTCACCAGGTAGCAAGCGTGAGAATATTTTTAAGTGTGTCTTTTTTCCACACCCAAGCTCCAAAAAGCGATTACAATCTGTGTTATAATCCGAAAGGTAGTTTTCGACCAGATGTGTACATAAGCGTATGGGATACTCGTTTACTCGCTGTTCAGGATACATCTGCGATAGGTAGTTTTTCATGTTATAGCCCCTTAACCGACCAACCACCGTCAACAAACAACGTCTGACCTGTGATGTAAGACGACGCATCCGACGCCAAAAAACACACGGCATCCGCAACATCGTCGGGGGTTCCCCACCGTCCCAGCACCGTTCGATCTGATCTTGCCTGTCGTTTGCTTGGATCTTTCCAGCTATCCCCAGTCATGTCAGTCTTTATGTAACCGGGTGCCACGGAATTAACCCTGATACCATGTTTTCCCCAATCGACTGCAAGAGACCTGGTCAAACCCGCCAATGCGCTTTTGGATGAAACGTATGCAGGGTTATCGGGAAACCCCAGCGTTGCGTTAAGGCTCGTGATATTGATAACGCTGGGCATTACTGAATTTTTCAAAAACCTTAGAGCCTCGCTACATAGCCTGAAGGGTGCGTCAACGTTGATATCAAACGTCTTTCGCCAATGCTCAATGCCTTTGCTGTTAGGGAGTGTAATACCAGCGGCGTTAACAATTACGTCTATGTTTTTATGTTCACTACCAATCTGACACAGTAGTTTCGTAATGTTTTCGCCGTTCGTTAAGTCCATCTCAACGCGACGAAAAAGCGATTCATCCGTGTATGCCAGGTCGGCACCGTATACATGCGCACCGCTATTGCAAAACCTGTCAGCAATGCCACGACCGATTCCACGTCCAGCACCGGTGACAAGGATAACCTTGTCTTCGAAAGAAAATTCACACGTCATCTTATGATGGTCCTGTTAAGACGTGCTTCGTCAATAATCATGCCACTGTTTAACGAAAGCGTATACACAACGAACTTTGCCACTTCAGCAGGTTCGATGAACGTAGAATAATCCTGCCGAAAATCGGTAGCACCCATCTCTGTTTTCATGGATCCAGGACATACGGAATAAACGGAAACGTTTGTACCCCTATTTTCCAAGAAGGATGATCTCGTCAAACCCAAGAGGGCGTGTTTCGATGCGCAGTATATTCCTGTATCAGCAGAGCCTGCGAAGGCTGAAGAAGATAAAACGTTCACAACCCTGCCGTATCCTTGCTTGTGCATTTTGGGAACGTACTCTTGCATGAAACGATACGGAGTTCTTACATTTACCTCAAAACAACTATCGAAATCTGCGAGTGTTGAACCTTCCAAATTCCTGAGAGGGAAGGTTCCCGCGTTGTTAATCAGAACCGAGACGTCCGGACAAAACTTGACAACCTCGTCAAACCAACCTCGAACCAAAAAATCGCATTCCAGTGTCTTACAACCCATGGACTCGAGGGCATCAAGCTTTTCCCGATTTCGTCCTAGTGCATATACGTCATATTTTTGTTCCAATAGAGCAATCGAAAGGGATTTTCCCAAACCTCCCGATGCACCGGTAACCAACGCTTTGAGCATCAAAGCTCCTCGACAAGCTCAATCAGGTTATTCTCTGGGTCCCTGCAGAACGTAACACTCACCTTTCCTCCTGGTGGGCGTTGTGGTTCCGCCATGAACTCGATTCCTTCGTTCGAAAGCTTTAGAAAAAGATCATCCAGGTTATCAACCGTTAACGCGAAATGGGATATCCCACACTCGTTTATCATGTTGCGGTTCACGAAACTTTTATGACTGTGATACTTCAAAAGCTCGATGAGCACTTCATCGCTTTCATTTGAAAGCTTCGCGGTTTGGACTTTCACATTCAACAATCCGGAAAAATTATCGATATACTCACCTCGCTCGACAGCAATTTTTGCTCTGGAGAACCCTAAAAATCTTCGATAAAAATCCAGCATTCTATCAAAATCTGTTACTGTAATCCCTATGTGACGTACCCTAATCAAAGCGTATTAACCCTACGAAGCTTGCTCGCGATCGCTACCTCCGTATCATGCACGTTCTTCTCCGAAGAACCAAACGCCTTTTCGATACCACGAATATACCGAACTAATTTCTCTAAACCCGTGAGTTCCAATGATGCTGCCTGATCTGATCCATACATTGCTCGATCCAGTGTGATGTGTCGTTCGATGGATGTGGCACCCATCGCAACTGCAGCACAACTCACAATAATACCCGCCTCGTGACCGCTATACCCAACGTTGCACTTGAATCTCTCACGAAGCGTTTCCATCACTCTCAGGTTTGCACCCTCGATCGGCATCGGATATGTGCTATTGCAGTGCATCAATTCAAATGGACAATCGTGCTTCGTAAAAATTATAATTGCCTTCGCAATTTGTTCGATGCTACTCATACCGGTTGAAATAAACGTGTACTTTCCCTCGGAGGCGATTTCTTCGAGTAGCTCTTTATGGGTCAACATAGCAGAAGCGACCTTGTTGTGTTTAAGATCATATTGTCGCAAGAATCTTTGGCTCTCAATGTCCCAAGCACTAGCAAACCACTCAACACCTACGCCTCGACAGTACCGATCAATTTCATCATACTCGGTCTTTTCAAACTCAAGACCGAACTTTTGTTCACGATTTGTTGTGCCCCACGGACTCTCCCTATAACGATCTAGATCCTCCTTCGTGTATACAACATTGATTGTTCTCTTTTGAAACTTAACCGCATCACAACCAGCCTCAGCAGCACCGTCAATTAACTTTTTGGTAACGTCTAATGACCCGTTATGATTAATCCCAATCTCTGCAATAATGAACGCTCGATCTTTTGACATTAGTTCTCCCTTACTGTCATACCATAACTCAATTTATCAAACTCAGTGCCAACCTGAAGGTTGGCAATCCAAAAATCGAATTCATCATCAATGTCTATAATCTTTGGGCTAACCTTTCCATAGATTATATCGCCGAAGGTACACTTGTTTTTGACGAATCTTTTTTTCACAATATCGATGTATCCATTAGGGGTATATGCGATTGAAAAGACTTGAGAGGGTAAATTAGTATACGATTTGTTTCCATGGAAATCTGAAAAAAACCCAGAGCAGACATTGTCATCATTCAACATGAACATCTTGTATGGTGAATGATTAGATTGTTGCATCGTCCTAAAACCCGTCCATTCACTAGATCTGCACATACCGTTAAATTCAATGATACATTCATCGATAAAAAGAGGGTCCCTAAACGGTGACGTCGGACGAATTAGGGCAACTTGATCGCACTCAACTAGGGAAAAGAAATGAGACAAAAATGCATCATCCGACGATAAGCCGGTCGCCATTTCACTTGGTCTCATGAAAGGAACTTCAGCCCCATAATCTCTTGCTATCGAAGCTATGTTTTCGCAGTTGGTAGATACAAAGACTCGATCGATTTCATTCGCGAGAAGACATGCTTCAATTGAATATGCAATCAGGGGATGATCACCAAGAGGCTTGATGTTTTTGTCTTTGACCCTCTTGCTACCGGATCTTGCAGGTATTATCGCATACATTTGATTAAACTATAGGCACAAAAAGTTTCGTTTACAAAAGTTACTTACGAGACGCAAATGACACTAAATCTTCAAGAATTCTTTTGCTGTTGTTGGAAGAGAAAGTAATGCTTTCAATCGGTGGTGCTTTTCTGTTATCGCTAACAAAAGAATAATACGCATCCTGCACTTTTTCATTAACAGTCTTGCAAAGCTGAGAATTGTAGACATCATGAAAGTTAAAATCGTCTTTCACCGCGGCGAAGCCATATTCAGCACCCTTTTTGTGTATAGTGTCTAGATTAATACAAGGCTTTCCAAAGTGCCCTGATTCTATTACACTGGTACTATATGAGGAAATGTGTAAGTCAGTGTTCAAAATCATGTCTAGTGAGGTAGAAGGAAACCCAGCTTCGTCACGTATAACTTTTACATTGTCTGTCACAAAACTATCTTGAAATTTCCAAGGTGTTTTTGGGCGTGTTTTCATATAAAATGTGATGTTGTTTTCGATGCAATGTTTTGCAAATGACTCAAGGTCACGCTGTAGCGTTTTTGATAATCTGTCTTGTAATCCACATAAAAACAAAACAGATCTTTCATACTCTTTTTTTTCTACGAATAAACTGTGATCATATAGTGGGCTCCCTATGCTTTTGTGACGTACGTCATAATCGGGAAAAAGACGAAAGAAATCATCACGAAATCTTGCGTCCGGAAAATACAACACGTCTGGACGTGGTTCTGCTTCATATTTCAGATGATTTCTTCTTAAACGATTTGCGTAATGAAGAGTGTCAAAAAACACACCGATCGAAAAAACATTCAATCCGTGTGTTTTACAAAAAACCTTTCCATGATGTTGTGCATCTTGACATACAACGTTGGAAATCTTTTCTTTTCTCATAATCCGTAAAGCATCATTCTCATCACTAACAATGAATGCTTCAAATTTGAGATCCATGCCTTTCATAATTTCGTAAACACGATCGTGATCTAAATTATCGTGTGTTTTTCCCTTACGAAATCTATAAAGTAGCAAAACAGGTAAGACACCAACGCTATTCGCAAAAATCGCCAATGGAATCATTGACTTCATAAAGGTCATACCCTGTATGGCTATGCCAAGCTTAAGCATTTTATCTAGACACCTTCACCAATTACACTAACTTTAACAATTTTTGAAAACCACAGCCATTAGACATTTTGGATCTGCAGATGGATCAACATAGCTATAATTGTGATGCCTCCACTTTTCAGAAATACGATGTACATCCTTAACATCTTCATCATAACTAAAAAAATCAAACATTTCTTCTGTAAAGAAAACTACACTTAAATCTGGGTTTGATGTAATTTCATCCAATATATTTCTGGGTCCTAAGTCGCCAAAAGGTCTCTTGTAGATATCATGAAAAGCAATACACCCTCCGGGACGTAGCTTACTGTATGAATTTTTAAAATCACGCTTTGTCTGTTCATACTCATGAGATCCGTCTATCAAAATAAGGTCGTACTCAAACGATAAAGCCGGTATGACATCACTTGAATCGCCAACATGAAAGTGAGCAATTTTATCCAGCTCAAGATGTTCAAACAAAAAACGAAGACCCTTTTCTGACACTCTATCGCAAATGTCAACACTATCAACCCTACCATCTACAACAAAATTATGTATTGCGCTTGAAAGATAGACAGCTGAAAACCCATTTCCGGTGCCAATTTCAAGAATATTTTTATACCCAAACTTCCTAATGATCGCATAAAGAACTTGTGCTTCGCATATGCGTATCGAACCTTTGGTGAGCATACCCATGTCTTTCTTGTTTAGCCCACTATCATATAAGTCCACCAACTCATTTTTATATTCAGTTATAATTTCCATTAAATTAGGTAACATTTGTTGTCATCTCCTTAATAAATGAGACCCATTGAGGTACTCCGATTCTTCCAGGTTTTGAATATGTGCCTCTCGTCTTTGGAACACCTCTTCCTAAATGCATAAACATCACATCCCCGCTAGAGTCCAAACACCTGTCCACCTGAAAAGAACGATACGGCTCTGGCAAAGAATCAATCAAAGTTGTGTCGTTGAGAGTGTTCTTATAACAAAACATGTTCAAATCATTTTCCCTACAGTAAACTGTTATTGAATCACCAACATCTAATTTGTAGATTCCAGATGAATTTGGGCTCGGCATCATATCACACTTTTTTAACAACTCAACATCGACATAATAGCCTGATTGTCTAAATGCATGAACTCGACCTGGATCTATGGATGTGCCAATCAACTTACAACCCTTATTTCGTTGATCAAATAATTCCTCAAAAAACGATGAAGACGTTATGCAAATATCACAATGAGCAACAAAAACATATTCATCCATAACATGCTCTAAGCCCTTTATTATTCCTTCTGCGTTACCAACAGAGCCCGTGCACTTTTCTGCGGATGGGTTTTGAACCCATGTAACATGTTTAGCTGAAGCTAGAATCTTTTTTTTGTAAGATTCGTCACTTGAATTTTCCACCACAATGTAGTGAATCTCTAGATCTGCAGGTTTAAAGAATTCAAATGAACGAATTAATTCACCCACCAACTCAAAAGTTCGTAAAGTCGGAATTATTATTGAAAACTTTCTCACGATTGTTCCTCACTTTCATCATTAAAATCACATAAGACATCTTTAATATACTTAAAAACATCCTCAGAATAAAGGGGAGACACCCCGATCCAAAAAACTCGATCAAGAACCTGATTAGCATTTGGGTACTTGTCGTAATCATCTAGATGACGATACGCAGGATGTAAAAGTATATTTCCCGCAAAATAGTTTCTTGTTTGTATTTTCTTTCTTTCAAGATGTGAAACCAAACGTCTCTTAATAAATTTATTTTCACAAACTATAGGCAAGCCAAACCAACTTGTTTCAGCCTTAGATAATTCTTGTGGTATCGAGATCCCATCCACTGTTTCTAAAAAAATCTTTTCGAGTTTCTTTTTATGAAGACGTCTTTTTTCATGTATCATTTCTACTTTTTTCAACTGCTCAAGACCCATCGCACCCTGTAAATCTAGTGGCTTGAGGTTATATCCCATATTACTAAAAATGAATTTATGATCTACAATTTCATCGTATCCTTCTAACCATCTGTCAAACCTCTTTCCACATGTGCCACAAGATAATAGATTTGCAGCTCCCACACAATAACAATCGCGTCCCCACCATGCCAGGCTACGGGCTATCTTTATAACATCGACATTATTTGATGTAACGGCACCACCCTCTCCGGTGGTAATATGATGAGCCGGATAGAATGAGTAGCTGCTCGCCTCAGCATAATCTGACAGTAATTTACCGTCCCACTTAGAACCCATGCTATCACAGTTATCCAACACTAAAATAATATTATGTTGTTTACAAAGGGTCACAAGCACATCAAAATCAGGTGCATTTCCAAGAACTGGCGAAACAAAAATTGCTTTTGTCTTTGAAGAAATTTTTTCACTGATCCTGTGAACATCAAAATTTAAAGTATCAAATTCAATATCGATAAAAACTGGAACCAGGTTGTGCTGGATAATAGGGGCTATCGTGGTGGGAAACCCCACTGGTGATACTATAACCTCGTCAAAATCGTTCCAACCTAATGCCTTCTTTAAAGCACCTACCATGACTAAATTGGCAGAACTACCTGAATTTACCATGACGCCATGAGCCTGATTGTATAATTTACATAACCTCCTCTCAAACTTCAGGACATTCTCCCCGGAAGAGAGCCACTTTCCCGTTAAAAGTGTAGTAATAGCAGCCGCTATTTCCGAATCATCCCAAACAGGGCCAGAATAATAAACCGGGGTTTCCCCAGGTATGAACTTCCTTTTATTATAGGCATACCTTAAAATATCATGATCTAGAGTTAGTTCGCTAATAAAATTTCGAACTTTTTTATTCACTTCTTTACTCATGTGATAAAGGCTCTCCCCAGTTCTCTATGGTTTCCTTAAGGGCCTCATGAAATACAGTAGCAGCATTTATACCCAGGCCTTGAAGGCGACTGGTGTCTATTGAGTACCTAAAATCGTGACCGGGACGATCTTTCACAAAGCTAATGCTATCTTCAAAGTTAATTGATAATATGTCTGTCACATGTCTGATTAATTCTAGATTGGTCATCTCATTGTTGTGGGTGACATTATACACTTCATTTTCATCACCCCGGAGTAAAACCGCATATAACAACTTGCACGCATCTTTAACGTATAGCCAATCGCGAACATTAGTACCATCTCCGTAAACAGGAATTTTCTCACCATCTCTCAGTTTTCTTATAATAGTAGGAAGAAATTTTTCCTTATCCTGACGTGGACCAAAATTATTGCTCATTCTTACCATCTTGGTCCGCACCCCATGTGTTACTGAATATGCATATGTTAAGTGTTCTGCAGCAGCTTTTGTAGCAGAGTATGGATTTCTAGGACTTAGTTGTGACGTCTCTTCAAAAGACCCTTGTGCTATTGTGCCGTACACTTCATCTGTAGATATTTGCATTAATTTTGTGCCTGTCTGTCGACATACCTCCAAAAGAGATTTAGTTCCATTTATGTTGGTCCTAATAAATTCATCACAATACGTTATAGAATTGTCGACATGGGTCTCAGCAGCGAAATTTATAATCCATCCTGGGCAGTGCGTCTTTGTAATCTCGATAATATCAGCCGTGTTACAGATGTCTTTCTGATAAAAGGAAATTTCGTCTATAAAGCCTGACATGTTTCTTGGCTTTCCGGCATAAGAAAGACAATCTACGCCGATCACCTCATCTCCCATATGCAAGGCTTCTTCAACAAAATGACTGCCAATGAATCCTGCACATCCTGTTACTAAGATTTTTTGCATAGCTCGCTTATACCCATTTTAAGCGTCACCCTTTCTTCAAATCCAAGAGCACACAATTTTTTAGTATCCAGTTTCATATTCTTTACCTGCACGATTTTATGGAAATCAGGAGGTGCCATAGAATCTATTGCGCTGGTAGAATCCAGCTCCCTTACGGCCATTTCAATAATATCTTTAAACAAATAATTGTTCACCGATCCGATATTGTAAATTTCATCGTATTCACCCTTGTCACAAATCAACTTAATAGCACGGCATGCGTCAGAAACATGTATAAAATTTCTATAGAAATTTCCACCTTCATATAACGAAATTTTCTCATTTCGCTTCAATTCATTAATTAAAAATTGTAGTGCATTTTTCTTTTTAGATACCTTAACATCTGTCGTTCCATACACATTTCCAAGCCGAAGTATCCTGTATCTAATATCAAAAGTTTTGCAATAGGAAACCAATAACTGTTCCGCACATCTTTTTGTTATAGAATAGAAACCTTTTGGATTGCAATGTGATCCCTCATGTGCAGGTAACTGTGTTTCACCGTAAACAAACCAACTACTGATAAAATTAACTACACCAATATTTTCATCTCGACACTTATCAAGAGTCTCCATTAGGACTCGTAAATTTGTGTCGATGTCTATAAACGAATCATTTAAAACATTGTAGTTGTGAGTCGTACTGATGAGATATAACACATCATTGGATTCCGGCACCCGAGTGTTTCTGGGTATTTCAACAACCTCTTGTTTATATAGATCACAAAACACAGACCCGATAAAACCAGTTCCTCCAAACACAGATATTTTTTTCATTTGTTTTTACGAGTCAAAAGTCTATTAGCCAAGTGATAAGATTCGAATGTACCCGCATCCGTCCACCAACCATTCAAGATGCCAAATGACACATCACCATCAATGATATAACGATGATTCAATTCAGTTATCTCATATTCCCCCCGAGCTGATGGATTTAATTTTTTTATTTTTTCAAAAACAGACGCATCATACATGTATATGCCAGTTATACAGAAATCCGAAATTTTATCCTTGGGTTTTTCTACAGCACCCACAAGATGACCGTTCTCAATAATTGCTACACCGTATCTTTCAGGGTCAGGAACCCTTTTGAGCAACAAAAAACATGAATGATTAGAACCCAAATAATCTTGGATGTATTGATCTAAACTATCATCAAATATATTATCACCCAACAGCACAACGCACTGCTTATCGTTAATGAAATCCTCACACAACGACAAAGCACCCGCAATACCGTTCGGTTCATCTTGAACCTTGTACGTTATTTTGCAATCATAAGACCGACCACTCCCAAGCAGAGTTATCATGTCTCCCATATGTTCCGTACCCGTCACAATCATGATATCACGAATTTTTGACTCTGTGAGTTTGTTGATCGCATGAATGATCATAGGTAAACGCCCAACAGGCAATAAGTGCTTGTTTGTGACTGTCGTAAGCGGGTGTAATCTTGTACCAGCCCCACCTGCCAATATTATCCCTTTCACTACCTCATCTCCAAACTCAGTCTTTCATAATATCTCTAATATGTTTACGACTTTTTCTATACAGGTTTGCCAACTATACGGTCTTAAATCATGTGTATGATTCGAATCTTTGGCTACATTCTTCAATAATCTTATTAAATCTTCTGTTGTTGTATAGCGGTTTTGCTTTCCAGAAAATTCAACAGCGCCGCCACCGTCTTGATGCACTAACGTAGGTAATCCCGCTGCGATACTTTCAATGATATGATTGGGTCCCGGATCAAACCTGGAGCCACTAACGTAAATGTCATACCTTCCAAGTTCGTCACCCAAAGCTTGACCAGATAGAGGTGGTATCAATTTACTGTTTTGAAAAGGCCTAGAATAGCGCCCAATATAGGTAAATGTGAAATTCTCATCGTCACCCACCCACTCATCTAATGCATCATAAACATCTGCACCCTTTAATGGATTGTCAGACCAGTGATGTGTAACAAGATTAATTTTTCCATTTTTAATTTTTGGTACTCGCCTAAAATGATCTTTGTTCACGCCATTATAAACGACTGATGTGCTATCACACTTCCAGCCCTTCTCCAAATGATATTGACGCATCCATTCGCTCACGAAAATTGTATGATCGGTGTATCGACTACATGCCTTTAACAGTTTATCCATGTCATGTGTGCCCTTTCTAGCATCACATTCATTAACCCGGTGAATCACCTTTGTGTTGGGATTCTTACGTTTGTACTCAATTATTTCATTAACAGAT
>Ga0209756_1003084_pt1 | contig 13760 bp, 14 predicted proteins | sample ETNvirenome_6_85_FD_184071 | JGI IMG/M metagenome (GOLD analysis project Ga0209756, IMG submission 184071) | Marine viral communities from the Pacific Ocean - ETNP_6_85 (SPAdes) (version 3) | ecosystem: Environmental > Aquatic > Marine > Oceanic | place: Pacific Ocean | collected 2013-06-19
GTAATGATTGGGTTGGATCCCTTTCTATGTAAAATTACATTTCTTCCGCGGGGCCCAAGGGTTGATGCCACATTATCCGCTAAAGTATTGACGCCCTTCAGAATATCATCGTGAAGTGGTGAGTCGGAACAAAACTTTTTTGTCATTTTAACCTCTAGTGTTTGTATACATTATAACAATTCTTCTTAAAAAGTAAAGGATTATTTTTCAGCTTCTTTTTCGACCTGGCCTGCGGCTTGTTTCTCGATGACCTGTGCGTTTTCAACTGCCATCCTGCCGCCGGCGATTCCCTTATCCCTGTCTTTAGATACGAAATAGGTATTCAAGTTTTCAGAAAGAGCAGAGACAGCTTCAAAAAGGTCGACCACTGATTCTCCCAGAATCTCCAAATAACCAGAGGCAGTAGAATAAATCCTTTCAGGGGAAATCTCAAGTGTGCCGAGATTTTCGAAAGCTACAAGTTGGTCTACTTTTTTAGTTAACTGCGCAGTGCTCAAGTTCCACTGTGTTTTAGCATCTTCTTCGCCTTCTGTTAACAAGCGATTATCCCACTGCTGGCGCAAGGACTCGGCCATGACGGTCACTGGCTCTTCCTCCTGCTCTTCAGCTTCAGGGCTATCATCATACGCTGCAGCCATGACTGCGGCATCCTCTTGTCCAGGCATGGGCTGAGACTCTGCTGTATAACCTGCCGTGTTGCTCAAGAGGGCATACTTTTGCTCCCAAGAGATGTCAGGGCTCGTAAGCAACTCATATGATTCTTCATATGTTTTTCCTGGTAACATTATCAATTTCCTGCCGCCGCTGTTAATAGTGATGGCTGGTATGAAGTTTTCTCTATTAAAAACAAATTGATTCAAATCAATTGCTGAAACTTCTCTGTCTCCTCCCGTCTTATATACCACCACGTAAACCATCCTTTCAAACTCGTCCAATGCGTCCACTAGATTGGTGTAACTTCCTTTTACCACGGTTGATTTCTTAAGAAGCTTAAGGCTCATGGGAACCGGTGTGGAACCTCGGAACTCTGTAAAGGCTATAATATCTTGAATTGGGAGATTACCCTTGGCGGATACTTCGGCTTCCTGTACTCCACCTAACAATGCGGCCAAGAACCCCTCAAATACAAAACCAGCAGTTGGTGCGCCGAAGCTGTTAATGGTTGCGTTTAGAGACTCTAACACAATAAGGGTACTAATAATACGGCGGGGAGAGGTTATCTTATTATCTGGCATCTGAAGGCGCTTAATAAAGGCGAGCTTTCCCGGGAGGCTCGCGCCTCCACCTATAGCTTTAAATATCTGATTTACCTGCTCGCGCTCTAGTGACTCTGGTTCTCCCCAATTTTCGGTCGGGGAAAAGCGGGGTAGTGACAATATAAATTTCTTCCCAGCTTCAACATCCACTGGTGAGGCTTCAGCCTCTGTCAAGAGCTTGGATTCCAGGTTCCCCATCTCCTCATTAATCATTTTAACAAGCTCAGGAATGCCAAGCGGCTTCTTTTCCTTTGGGGCAAAATATTTTTCTATTGATTCTTCGATACTCATAGTCTTAATTAGTCTTTAAATCTCTGTATTTCCTAAACAATTTCGTCAGCTATTCCATATTTTACAGCTTGCTCTGCTGTGAGGTATACATTGACTTTTTTGTCCATCAGTTTTGTTAATTGGCGCTTGGTCATTTTGGTTTCTTCAACTAGACATTCCATATGTCTCTCCTGTATGTGCCTGATCTCGTCCATCTCGTTTTCAAGGTTGTGTAGATCACCGTGGCTGCCAGCAACGACGCTGTGAATCATAACTCGACAATTCTTTGCAATTCTACGCTTGCCTTTTGTGCCCGCTGCCAGAAGAAGTACTCCTGCGGACATTACCTTTCCAAGACCTAACGTATTGATATCACACTCCTTTCTAACCATGCGCATGGTATCATAAAGCGCGAACATTTCCGCGCCTGCACCTCCATGGGTTGAGATAACCAAATCAATTGGTTCATAAGCTGTAACCACAACCTCTTTCTTCTTTACTGTTTTGGTCTCTTCGTACTTCCCCATTTCTTTAAGGACCATCAAAGAGTAGGTGATATCTGAGGCTCTTTCCTCGTCAATCTCGCCATACAAAGAAAGCAGCCTTATTTTGGGCTGCTCTGGTTCCGACGCTGAAGGGTCGAGAAGCAAAAATTGACTTAATTGCTCGTCAAGTTCTGAATTGTTTTCCTCTTCGTTTTCGTTTTGTAGTTTCTTATTTCTTGTTTTTTTTGTCATCTTTATATATGGTATCCAGTTCGTTCATTGCAGACTGCCAATCATCGTACTTTATTAAGTATCTGTAAGTTTTAGGAAAGTTCGTTAACATGAGCCCAACCGAAGTATTTTTCCAAATTGAAAAGGCCCGTTCATCTAATTGTTTTATTTCTTCAATGTTTTCTTCTGAGATGTCAGATTTTTCAAGATTCATATATTTTAGCTGGCGACTAAAACTAACATCCTCCGCTACCATGCCCAATAGTTTTAAGCACTGTTGATTAACGGATGTGACAAAATTAGCCATGTGGCCATAAGCCATGACAGTGGTTATCGCTCTATACGTAAAGACGCCAACGAGAAACCAAATCATATCATTATATTTTTCGAGCATAAAAGACCTCTAAGTTTAACCCTACCAGGTTATCATAATAATACAATTTTGTCAAGCAATATTTTAAGACTTCTTAGAGAGTCTATCAAAAATGCGTTGGGTAAGGGTTTCTGCCAAGTTTTCTTTTTTTGTATTGTTCTCTTTCATACCTTGAAGTCTTGCGGAAATTCTTTCTGCAAGTTCAGCAACCAGGGCATCTCTCTCTCCGAGGGAGCGTTTCTCACCGCCGCCTGCTTTAACAGCCGCAAGGTCTTTCTTCGCCTGCTTTTCTTCTTCCGGAGTGGCGGGCTTCTCTTTAGGCGCTGGGCTCAGGCCGGGTCGTCTGGGTCGGCTTTTTCGAGCGCTGCCTTCTTCGAGGTCAGCATCGTCAGCTTCTTCGGTTACGGGCTCTTCTTCGACTTCCATCATAGGCTCTTCATCTTCCATGCCCATGTCGCCTTCGTCGCCCATTTCAGGCTCCAACTCGGGCTCCAACTCGGGCTCCAACTCGGGCTCAAGGCCTTCTTCGCCATCGGAGGATACATTCATTTCTACTTCAGGGAAAACTTGTTCAACAGCATCAGCAATACCTTGTACTAGCTGAGCGATTTTGTCTTCGGGGGCTCCTGCGGCTTCTTCTTCGCCCATTTCAGGCTCCATATCCATCTCAGGCTCCATGTCTCCTTCCGGAGCGGGAGGAAGCTCTTCCTCTTCGTCTCGGTCATATACACCGCCCATTTCCTCAAGCTCTTCTTCCTCTTCCACCTGTTGGAAATTAGAGGAAACAAAAGTTTCAGCAATTGGTGTCAATGAAGCCAGTTTCATAAAGCGGCGGATGGTGCCTTCGTTAAGCAGGTTCTTGTCTTTCATTTTAATACTCCTTGAAATAGAAATTTACCTGATATAAATAGTGTCTAAAACCTTAAAACACTAAAATTGTTTGTTATTTTAATGTAGGCGTTCCTTGCGGAGAAGCCTCTTGTTTAATTTTTCCTGTGCTTTTGTCTCTATTTGTTTTATTCGGACAAAGCTCACGCCCATTCTGTCCGCCACTTCTCTCAATGTCATCCTTCCGTTTTTATCGACAGCAACCATGGTGCAATTTAAATCATCGGGATATTCAATCCAGTATCTGCAATCTTTAATTGGACAAGCAACGTCCTTTGAAGAACATAAGTCAAAACATTTTTTCATATTTCTGGATTCTCCCTTGCAATCATATCAAAGATATCTTCAATCTCATTTTCGTCAAGGCCAAAAATTCTTTTTGTTTCCTCTCCCTTTTTTATCATCTTTCGCAATTTGTTGTTTTTTGTTTTGCTTTGCGTTTTGTGCTTATCCAAAAAATTTAACAAATCATTATCTTTCTCAATGTAACCTGTAATCATAGCTCTAAAAAACTCTCCTTGTTTTATATCATCGGCGTGTAGCCTAATTCTCAAATCGGCATGTCTCTTATCTGTTTCTTCAAAACATATCTTTTTGAGAGTGTTTCCATATTCACTTGACATCTCAACTCCTCAAAATGTGAGTAGAGCTTTCAACTTGCCCTGCACTGGTTTGTTCTATAAATCTTGCTTTGGCATGAAGCTCCTCAATCGACCGCGCACCAGAATAAGAAAATCCTGATTTTATTCCACGGACCAACTCTCTCAATATCTTTTCGACCGAACCTTTATAAGGTATCGTTGTTGATATACCTTCCAACGAACTAACTGTTCCTCTCCAATCAATCTGCGCTTCGCGGCTGGCCATACCTCTGTAAACCTTGTACTTGTTCCCTTTTTGGGAGGTATACACATCCCCCGGGCTTTCATCGGTGCCTGCCAGGAGAGACCCCAGCATAACAAAGTCTGCACCGGCAGCCAAGGCTTTCGTTATATCTCCGCTCGTTTTGATACCACCATCTGCAATAAGTTTTACATCGCGGTCGCTCTTGGCGCACTCAAGCACTGATTGGAGGGTGGGCATGCCATGGCCGGTTTGTATTCTGGTTGAGCAGATCGATCCTCCGCCAATTCCCACTTTGATGCTGTCAGCACCCCAGTCTGCCAAGTCATTGAAAGCCTCAAGTGTTGCAACGTTACCGGCCATGAGGTGGGTGTTCGGATACCTGTCTTTTAATGTTTTAAGGGCGCGCTCCATGAGGATATGGTGTCCATGGGCAATGTCAACACACAAAACCGTGGCTCCGGAGGCGACACAGGCCAAGGCCCTTTCCTTAAAATCCCCTGAGACCCCAACTGCAACTGCAACATCCTCCATCTCGCGGCGGAGAAGCTCAATCATCCTTTGCTGGTCGTCAATCGTATTATATCTGTGTATGACGCCTAGGCCGCCATTCTTGGCCATGGTGCGGACCATTTGTTCCTCGGTAACCGTATCCATAGGGCTGGAAATAATTGGTATGTTTAACTGGTGAGGGCCTAGGTTGTTTCCAATATCAACCTCTTGGCGACTCTCTATGTCTGAATAATTTGGTACTAATAATGTGTCATCAAAACTAAAAACTTTTTCAAAATTGCCGGCAACCTTGCCGTCTGCGTTAATTATCATTATCTTTGTTCTTCTCCTCGACATGCTTCCTGAAATCGTTAATTGTTTTCAAAGCAGAGTTCCAACATTCTGGACAATACAAATTAACTTTCTGCTCTTCTGAACGAACGACCACATTCCAAGACATTACCATGTCCTTGTTGGTTTTATCAAATGGTTTCTGACAAACTAAGCAGCTTTCTGATAGGCTGTCAAAAAGACCTAGCTTTTCTTGTAGATCTTTATTGTTCTGTTTTGTTTTTTCTCGGGATTTTTTCCGTCGGATTTTTCTGTCAAATGAGTTTCCCATTACCGCCTCCTTTTTTCGCGCAAGACTTGAAGGGTTGCAATTACAATTGTAACACAAATCATGGCAAGTGAAAAGCCAAAAATGAAATCAATATACATTTTTTCCTACCCTATTAGTCTCAGGTTGTGATAAATGGAACGGGTAGAAAAGCCCCACTGCTCATTGTAATCTAGCGTGCCCATATAAGGCCGGTTGATATAGATCTTATCCCTATCTCGTACACCCCAAACCCTAATCTGAGTGGAGATATTGTTTGAGTCAATGACATTCAAGATCCAATAGTCTTTTCCGTTTTTTGTCTTCCGTTTGATAACCTCGCGGGGGATAAACCACACCGCTTCACAAAGCTCTAGGTCGTACTCGGATATAGGCGGGATAAACATCTCGTCGAGCTTGTTTCTCGTCTCCTCCTTGAGGACCAAGTGCATCGGAAAGAAGCCCGTCAACTCTGACAAGTAGAGAATCTTCTCTTCAATCGAAAACTCCCCTTCGTTTCTGTAGTTCTCAATGTTCTCTGCCAACTTCTTGGTGCTCTTTGGCCGGTCAGCAATAGCCGCTGACCACATGTGTTTCATACCAGAAAACCTTTCGTCTATTAGCTCATCCAGAGCCCCAGAACGACACATAACATCCAGCGCCTTCTTGTTGAGTTTGCTGTAGACTATCTCCTCGCGAAACAAAAGATCCTCAATCGTATTGAACGGCCTGTTGCTAAGGATCTGCTCAATGGCTGCGTCTCCTAGGCCCTTGATAGAGGTAAGAGGCTGAATCAAAGTTTTGCCGTCCGCGGAGATCTCCCAAACTGTGCCAGAGGTATTGATGTTTAGTTTTTCAATACCAAATCCAAGAGACTTGGCGATGTTGAGTGCTTTTTCTTTTCTGCTCTCCGGCTCTTTATCGAGAAAAGCCGCAACCCACTCTGAGGGATAGTAATTAAGAAGCCAAGCGCACTGATAGCTAAGAATGCTGTAGCTAACAGCGTGGGACTTATTAAAACCATATCCTGAGAAGTACTCGAATTTTTGCCATAGCTCGTTCGCATCTCCTCGGGAGAGGCCCTTAGCGGTACAACCTTTGACGAACTTCTCATAGATTTTTGTTTTCTTCTTTTCATGATCTCCAGTGCCCTTCTTAGTTAGTAGCTTGCGTAACCCGTTGCCCTCGTCTAGACTAATGCCCTCGCCCAGCTTATGGGCAAGAATAGCAATCTGTTCTTGGAAGATTAGGTAGCCATAGGTTTCTTTCGTTATGTCTTTTACAATACCGTTGACATACTCAACTCCACCGGGGTTGTTCTTTGAATCAACGTAACTCTGATCAACGCCTGCCGACAGTGGGCCCGGGCGGTAGATAGATGTAATGGCTGAGATGTCGATTATGCTTTTTGGTTTTGCTCTTTTGCAAAAGTCTTGAGCACCACGTTCGGTGAACTGGAACACTCCTGCCCACTTGCCCTTGTGAAAGATATTTTTATAAACTTTTTGGTCGTTTAAGTTAATCTTATCGGGGTGCAAGTGCTCATCGTAATAGTCTTTGACGTCATCAAACGTTGGGTTCGCGAACCCATGATGGCGCACAAGAATATGTCGGATGGCGTCTTCAATCATTCGCAACGAGGCGAGGCCCAAGATGTCAAACTTAATGAAACCTAGCGGCTCAAGGTGGCGAACGTTTTGTCCTTCGCTCCATGGAGTTTGTCGAACACCCCCGCTGTTCACCAGCGGCATCCACTTATCGAGTTCTTCACCAATAACGACGCCGCCTGCATGTCTTGAAACTGAACGGACTTGTCCGAGGAGAGCCTCAATGTGTGTCTTAACATGTGGATATTTTTGAAGAAAGCTGCGAAGGCTGTCGGAAAACTCCATCACCTCTTCGAAGGTAGGCACGTAAACACCTGCCTTGATGTTGTGTTTCTTTTTGGCAATCGGTGTAGCCTCGGCAATCATTCGGCCTGTGACAGTGTTGACTTCCACGAAGGGGATGTCATAGAACTTAGACACGTCCTTGATCAGAGATCGCAACTGCAGCGTGTTGTAGTTGGAGATGGGCACAACAGTTGTGTCGCCCCACTCTTCGATTAGTACTTCTTTGAGGGCCATGGGGTTTGAGACATCATAGTCGATATCAGGATAGTCAACCGCATCCTTTCTCAAGAAACGAGAGAACAAGAGCCCGTGTTTAATCGGGTCAATCTGCGTGACCTCCAAAACATATGCGACGAGAGATCCCGCTGCTGAGCCGCGGCCTGGGCCAGTCAGTTGAAGTGAGCTAGCTTTGTCTGCGACTGCTTTCATAGTCAAAAAGTATTTCGCGAAACCACGATCCTTGATAACTCCCAGTTCTTCTTTCAGACGATCAACATATTCTTGCTTGTCATTCAAACCCTTGTCCTTCAGGCTGGAAACACACTTCTCTGTCAAGGCTTGGATGTCTGTCTTGCCAGCAGGGACCACAAACTTTGGCAGTCGAACTTCGTTGTCTGGCATAAAGTCCTCGATTCTATCGTGAGCGATGTGATCGGTTCTCTTGATTGAATCCAAAACAAGTTCATCGTCGTAGTCAACCTTGAGTAGTTCTGAATACTTGCGATAAGACTCAAGCATCTGCTCGCCGTTCTTCGGATAAAGTTCATATCCAATCTCTTCGACTCCATCAGGAAGGTCTGCGGACATGTATCCCGGTAACCCTCCCTTACCAAGCCAGCCGATTCTTTTGTAAAGCTCGCGGTCTTTCCAGGCGTCAGGGTTGGGGTAATGACTGTCTGCCGTTGATATTAACTCGACATCAAGTTCTCTGCAAACCTGAATTATGTGCTGATTTAATTTATGTTGGTCAGGGATATTATTCCACTGAATCTCTCCATACCACCGGTCTCCGAAGATCGCCTTCATTCTCCGTGTGGTCACTCGCATTGCCTCTAGAACAGCGTCTGTGCCAGCTTCTCGATTGTCCCAGTAGTCACCAGCATATACGCCGCCAAGACAAGCAGAAGAGGCAAGAACACCCTCGTTATAGTGTGCAAGAAGATCGTAATCAATACGAGGATAGCGGTAAAAATTATCACTTTTGTAGCTCTCCGATACTAGCTTAAAAATGTTGTTCAGTCCTTGCTGGTTTTGCGCAAGGAGAATCAGGTGGTTTCTCTTTTTAAGAATGTCCTTCACCTTTTGTTTTGAAGCCTGCTCATCCTCGATAGAGAGTCCGACTTCGTTCTTGTCTCGCTTCCCCTTCTTCTCAGCTTGGACGCGCTCATACTCCTCTCGCCAAAGATCTAGCGAGGGAAGGAAGTAGGCCTCGACACCAAAGATGGGCTTAAAGCTCTTACCATCGGCCATCATCTTTTTGGCATGCAAAACCTGGTAAGGTAGCCCGTTCATGTGGCCGTGGTCTGTTAAGGCCAGAGCCGTTGAGCCATTGTCGTAAGCGAACTTCATGTGGTCTTGCGGGTAGCCAAGGCCATCGTTTAGGCTGAGTCCGCTGTGGGCATGGAGTCCAACAAAGGGTATTTTCTTAGTCATTATCTTCTTTCTCCTAACTTTTATATACCTACAATAACACAATAATCATATAAAGTCAAGCATTTTCTAATCAGTAGCTACCGTATTTGGCAAAGCTACTGCTCGAATTATTATCGGAGGATTTTCATCCGCATTTGTTCCTCCATAGTACCAATAGTGCCCGGTTGCTGTACCTTTCGTACCAATATAATATGTGTAGGCGGTACCGGCAGTCAGGCCGGTGACGTACCAACTATGAGTTAGCATAATATTATCGTCTTCGTCAGGTTCAAATATTTGTTTTTCATATTGAGCCCCTAGCGTATTATATGTCGCATTATCTGATAATCCCATATAAACATAGTTATTGCCTGTTGCCGCAGACGCCAGGTACCCTAAAAATTGTATTTCTACTTTACCGCTAGCCGGGGCTTTAAACACAACTTTCCAATCAGCACTAGGCACAACATAAGAGGTAGTAATAGTATAAGATGCATTACCTGCGGCGTCACCATTATTTAGCATGGTATAACCAAGAATTAAGCCGCCCATTTCATAAACATCGAGTGGGACTTTTGGAGAAGTAGTGCCAATTCCCACCGAGCCGGCTGAATCGATAACCATTCTATCTGTAGTAGAAGCCGCTCCATCTGCCGTTGTAGCGAAATATAGGGCGCCCGGCATATCGCCATCTCCCGGAGTAGTATCTACTTTCGCATAAATCTCGGCTGCTGTCTCAAAAGTGTCGCCATCATATGCATTAAATTCAACCGATCCGATAGTGTCTCCGCTTGACATAACAGTTGGCGAACCTTCGGTACCCTTCGATTTGGCCAAAATTAATTTTGCTTTGGCGCCGGCTGAATTGTTATTTTTTAAAACGCGTGCGGTGCCGATAACCTGCAGTTGTTCTTGCGGATCGGAGGTGCCGATGCCTATTTTTCCATCGGCGGCGATCCTCATCCTTTCGGTTGCATCGGCGTCGTTTCCGACTCCCGTTGCCTTCGTACCAAAAGTGAGATAACCACCCTTGTTTGTCGCAGAGTGGTTTTCAGCCGCGTAGCTTATAATGTAAGCTCCGGAGCCAGTTGGAGAGCTTGGTCGGGTTGCAACAGGGTCAGCCGAGTCGAAGCCGATTCCGCCAAGAAGATTATTCGTATAAACCGCTCCGTCGTAGCGAATAATCATAATCCCTTGATCTGCATCCCCGCCTTCATGATGAATTTCCAAAGTGTTGTTTGGTTCTACAAAGCAACCAAGGCCTACTCTGTCGTTTCCAGAATCAACCCATAAGGCGTAAGGTCTGCTGTCAGACTCCACTCTAAAATCATAGGTTGGGTGACTGTCCTCATTGAAAGTCGTGGATCCGGTAACTAAAAGGGTGCCGGAAACCGATGCATCGTCTCCATATGTAGATGACATAATAATCTTCTCCTGTTGCTCTCGTAATTAGTCACCTAATTCAGGTTCTTCACTGTCTTGGCCAACTCTATTGAATTCTCGATAACTAAATAATAATTTTGATGGTCTAGATATTTTATCTTTCTCTCCAGACCCCAAATAAGAACAATAGTTTTCCCAGTTGTCTATCCTGTGGTACCAATCGCAATCAACAGTTTTGGTATTCTCGTTTTCTAAAATCCCAAAAACTTCTTCGAGGGAAAAATTCCTCGCGGTGTATCTTTCATGCAAAGGCAGCTTGTCGCGAGGAATCGAGCCATCCAACGTGGACTTATACATCCCCGTAGAACTCTGTCTGAAGTGTTTCCGAATAGCAACAAAATCCTTGTCCGTAAAAGTAAAGCCCAAATATTCTCCGCCTTGAACTGTCTTGCCTTGGTGGCGCAGCATAAACCCTTCGCGGCTGGAGATTTGTTTTCTATAATCTCTGATAAATTCAAAAGGATAAACGCCATACGGGAATGATGTGTAGTATCTGTCTGGCGTTACCCATTTGCTTATCGTCAGGCCCACACTATAGGCAGATGCTGCCCCATGGAGAACACTCCACGCTAGACAGTCTCTCTTGTCTCGGTCTTTTGGATGTATCGGAACGTAAAATATGGGAATCTGCTTTCTATTCTCGGAAGGTCGAAAGTCGTGCTTTCTGGATATCCAAACTGGATCGTTGATCCAGTCCCCTATTCTATATCGTATGAGGGGTTGCATGTCGTCGTTGCAAACAATCCAAATTGTCTCGCACCCAGCATACGCACATTCTATGACACTTCTCTCGACGGCTAAAAGGTTTTTTGCGATTGGCATACATGAGTCATGCCATGGCAAACCGAAGTCCAGTGGCTGACCAGCGACAGGGACAATGCCGGCGAGATGGAAAGAGTCTATATTTTTATCAGTCTCTTCCATAGTAAATCATTTTATTGATCTTCTCCGCATATCGGGACTCAATCTTTTGACTGTTTTTTAATATTTCTTCTGGTTGTCTGTAATCAAAAACTAGGCCATTTTCATTTTTATACTTATGCATCTTAATCTGTTTAACATCGCGATGGGCAGTTTCTATTTTCAAAGCATAATATTTATATTTCCCCGGTCGATTGGGGTCTTTTCCATTTCGCGCACCTCTTATGCCGGCTTCCTTCATCATCGCCAGAGTCTTGAAGCGTGCGTAAGTATCTGAATACTCAAAGTCTTTTAGCTGCTGATCACTTAAAAATGATACTGCTACCGCGTCCTTCCTATCCTTTGAACGATCCATCCTTCTTGAAGGGTAAAAATAAACTTTATTAACGAAATCATCTTTTGATTCTAAAACGTCATGCTCGTGTGCCATACCGGACAAAACGTTCATCCAGTCTAAAACCATATAGTTCTTAACCTGCTCTGCCGGTTCTCCAAGGCCCAATATTTCTTGATCGTCAAAAACTCGCAAAGACCCAAATTTAAATTTTGCCAGTCTTGAATTTTCTGTAACTACTTTTAATATTTTCTCGTCCTTATCAATTCTTATTGCGGACACGTTTTCCTGACATGGCATCAAACCCGACAAGTTTAAAAGGAAGTTTGTTTTTGCCCAGAGGTCAACAGTGTGGGGCTCGAAGAACAGGGGTTTTTGCGGCTTGACGAATATAACTGGCTTAGATTTGTGCAAGGAATAAAGTAGTGCGCTAAGGCTTCCGCCAATAACAATTTCATCATATTCGTACACTTGATCTCGCATTAACAACCAGGGATGTTTTCCTGCACCTTTCTCAGGATTTTTCTGTACAATTTTCTCACTTTTCGAGAGTACCTTATACCGCCCGGGCTTTTATTTTCACCTTTACATCTAAACCCTGCAAAGTAGCCGCACAGGCCCGTCTTAATCCCTCCTCTACCATATCTGTGAACCCAATAATCTAAGGCCTTCGCGCCAGCCCAGATGCTGGTCTGAGGATTCTTTAGTTGTTTACAGGAAAGCTTCGGGTTCTTGGTATACTTTGGCAAAACCTGAGTTAAACCACAGGCGCCTGATGAGCTTACAGCGCCAGGAGTCCAGCGGCTTTCATGGTGAATAAGTGAAATAAGAAGCTCGGGCTCCAGTTCGTAGTGTTCCGATGCCTCCACCACCACATCCATATATTTACAGGCCACGTCTGAATTTGGCATACCAAGGGCCATGACTATAGTACATAAAACTTCAGCGTACATTATTTCTCCTTTAGTACTCCAAAAACATAATTTTCAAGCAGGAGATTGAAAACCTCATCTCCAACTTGCATTTCCTCAATCATTCGCCTTTGTGCCAAAATGACATCTCCTTTCGAAAGGACCAACGAACAGCTTGGGGAGCACTCAATAACTCTCGCTGTTACATACGGGGATTTCTTAGCAGCGTATTCTTCTGGTAAGAGTATACCCGTGGCTGTAGCTGGCTCTTGTTCTTCTATTTCGTTTTCAATTGGGTTGATAAGTATATATCGGTTTCTTGGACTAAGCTTCATTTAATACTCCTGTGTTAGTGCTCTACTATTATACCACTTTTTTTGAAAATGTCAACCACATTTTGCATAACCACAATTTCTACACGTTACGCAACCCTCGACATAGATCAGGCTATCAGTTTCACATTCGGAGCAAATGTTGTCCGTTACACTGGTGCCATCTTCTATATAATTCTTTAAAATTCTGGAAATGCACCTAGCGAAGCTAAACATATCGCTGTCCTTATCTTTTTGTAGTTGTTCCACAAGGAAGCTGGGCTTGGCTCCATATCGCAACCCTAGGGAAATCATTCTGGTGAAAGCTGAATTGTCGGGGTTGTCAAAGACCTTAACGATGTCCTTTATAAAGACCTCATCGCCATTCTCGCCAAACACAAGGTCATAACGATTGTTTTTTGTTTTAAACCTGGTCTTCTTGAGTGTTCCCTTTGTATAACGCTTCGGAATCTCAATCAGGTTAGATAACCCGCCCATAACCTCGTATGGTTTACCATTAAGAATTCCAACCAGAATAGTCCATTTTTCACCCTTAATCGTGGTATGGTGGATATCACACTCTAATTTGTTTGGTCTTGTCGGCGCGGTGTTTTGGGGGAAGTTCTTCTTCTCCTCGTTGTTCGTTACCAAGACTCCGGTGCGTGAGCCATCGACATAGACTGTTATGCCTTTAAGGCCCATTTTCCAGCCGAGAAAATAAAGTTCAGCTACAACTTCGGGCGGGGTGTCTTTGGGCAGGTTAATCGTAGAACTAATAGAATGGTCCACGTTCTTTTGAATGGCCGATTGAATCGCGACTCGTCGCTTCCAGTCTATTTGCTCGCTGGTAACAAAAAAGTCTGGAAGTTCGGGTACGGAT
>Ga0209756_1003087_pt1 | contig 13753 bp, 13 predicted proteins | sample ETNvirenome_6_85_FD_184071 | JGI IMG/M metagenome (GOLD analysis project Ga0209756, IMG submission 184071) | Marine viral communities from the Pacific Ocean - ETNP_6_85 (SPAdes) (version 3) | ecosystem: Environmental > Aquatic > Marine > Oceanic | place: Pacific Ocean | collected 2013-06-19
CGCAGAGATCGATCGAAAGAGAGGGGGAGGTAAGTAATGGAATTCTTTGACAAAAAAGAAGATGTCCTTGACGTCCAACTAACTGAATATGGCAAAAATCTTTTAGCCAACGGTAATTTAAACCCGGTTTATTATGCCTTCTTTGATGACGATATCATGTACGACGTCTCCGGCTCCGGTTATTCCGAGATACAAAACCAAGCCGAACCCAGGATCCAAGAAGACACACCAAAGCTGAAGATCATTCGTACCAGAACTAGCGCCGAAACTCGCGTCAATGAGTTCCTAAACAACTTAGAGACCGCAATCGGCAGCACGAACTCAGATCCAGCCAGCAACGTGGCAGTCTTCAAGCAGCAGCGACCATTCGCCGAAAAAGGCAAAGTTGACGCATATCCTCTTGGACGATCATCGCTAAACTCGCAGTACAACCCAGCCTGGCAGATTGAAATTCTTTCACAACCAACAATCCAAAGTGCCCAAAGATACTTGAATGAGGATGATTACATTGATAACACCCCTCAGATTAATATTGACATAGATTATCAAATATTGTTTGGGCAAGGTGAGATGACAACAGAAGCAATCAGTGGATATCTCGGAGACACGAACGTTTATTTGACGATGAAAGAGAACTATTTGATGATGGAGATCCTGGAAGACAACACAGATTTCGAAAAAGAAAACTTTGAGATCGAGGTATACCTCTCCCAATCCGTACAGGGTTATGTACAAAAATCATATATGATTGATAACCCCACTCAATTCGTCGAGCCAACCACAAACAACGTGGAATACTATATGAACCTATTGGTGGACAATGAAATACCACCAGAAATTATATCTGAACTAAATATATCAGATAAGGCAGTGTCAACAAACGCCTCGCGTCTCAAGTTGAACCGCGATCTATACGTTACAGAAAACGAGGAGCCGTGTGATTAATGTCAGTTTCTGCTGGACCATATAATAGACTGATTCCGTTTGTTGGTGCCGATGAGGTACTGGTAAATCAAGACTCTACGTCTGATAATCTAGAGATTACACTCCAAATATCTAATGAAATCGGACAGTTATCCAATAAAATTATTAAGTTTGGAAACTTTGTTTACCTGACGGCAGATGCCAAAGAGGCTACAGAGTTGTGCACAGACCCGCGCAAACTCATCGAAATGATATCAGAACCTGCCAAAGAAAATAAATTTATGTTCTCCTTGTCTGCGAAAGACTTCGAAACAAAACAGATTTCTATTGGCCCACGTGGATCCCTCCAGCATATACACGCTCAAAACCATAGAACAACCTTAACAATTGATAACACCCCGGATCTGTACCTTGTTGTGGCAGCCTTTAGAGTGTATAAGAACAGAATTAGTATTGGTAATGTCATTCGCGAAACCCTATTGCGAAAAAAGAAGACCCCAACCACCCTAACACTTTATCGTTTAGCCGAGTCCGTCCCGGGATATGGCTTGGAAGGCTCAATCTGGCCCGGTTCAGTACACAAATCGGGCAAGAAGTTAATGGCTGGGAACATTCACATTTCAAAGAAGCATCCAACGCTCCGCGCCGAGACTGTGCCAAACATCAAAATAAAAGATATGAGAATCCTGCAGGCTGCAGCTAATGTCGCTCCGAGCTACTCTGCAGTCAAAATGGGTGTTCCGTGTGTGTCGGCCCTTGAGATTTCCCGCGGATCCCTAGGGATGGCAAATGGAATGTTTTCGTTTGACATATTAAGCTTTATGCGCATCAACTCTGCGCTAAGCGGGATTATGACAAATCAAGACAGTATCTTGGAGTCCTCTGTATTGGATGATGTGATTATTTACCAAAAGAAGTCCGGCTTGAATCTGAAAGGTAACAGTCTGACACCAGTCCCGGTGCTTTCTTGCGGCCTAGGCAAAGTTAACGGTTTTAAAAAGGTAGCATCACTCAACGATGGCTGTGAGGTCCTAGACACAGCCAATAACGGCGCCGCTATACAGGATATCTCCTTCATTGATGCTACGATAAAAGGAATGCAAACCGGTTTTGCTGAATATAAGGTCGAGATTCTTGTATCCGACAAGTCGAAAGAGACAATCCAGGGGTTGGTTAGAAAACTGGACCTCTATGCCAAACAAGCAAGAGAAAAAATGATTGATTCGTCAACCGATACCTTTGATTTCTCCCTAGCCTCCGCCTTAGAACGCATGATTGATCTATATTTAAGATCACTAGAATATCTTTATGGAGAAAAGATCTTCGGCGCCACTACTATGGGATACTGGAGAGACAACTTGGTGGCCACAACCTATGATACCCCGGGCTCCAGCCGCGGCAAAATGAACATTCTAAAAATCGTAGAAGACTATACAAAGGATCTTAATGCCCTAATACAAAAAACCGGCCGCAGCACATCATCTTCCGCTAACTTCCGCTCTGTAATGGGAATGAAGAAGAACGATACCGTTCTAACTCATCGACACACATTTGCAAATAAACTTGAAATTCAGGGGCCAGCAAGTGTCGGGATGGGATATATAGATGACATTATTCCAGACCAAAAAGCGATTACACCACAGATTAGTTTTGACAGTTACAACACCCGAGCGGTCGCAGAGGTAAATAAATATAATATCAGCAATCCAGAATCCAAAAAGGTTAATAAATACGGCTTCTTATCTCCATCTTTTGTGGGACTAGGAAAGAAAAATATCATTAACACTAAGGTGCTTATCCCTGATTCTTCCAAGTTCTTGCCTCTCGTAAGAAGCCGGCTCGGCACCGAACCGTCCCAAAACAACAAGCCAAAAAACGATGATGCTCTGAACAAACTACAAATCCTCCAAGATTCAGGTGTGGCTGTAATTCCTCTTAAGGTATCGTTAAAAAAAGAAGTCATCGCACCTTCGGTCACTAATCCCACCACCACGCCGGCTTCTGGATACCTCTCTCGGTCCTCAAAATTCTATCTGCAGAACTTACAAGCACTACCGAATATAGGTAGTCAGAAATCAATTGTACGACGAAAGGGAAGAAAGGACTTAACAAAGTCCCCACTGGTTGATAAACTCATAAACAGCACAATTACAAACTTCAAGCCACAGAAAGAAGTAAAGAATACAAACTTGATCAACGGTTCAGTTGCCCTAACGAAAACAGAAGAAGACTCTGCAATCGTTGCCAAGTCAGACTCTATGACTGCAATCGTAAACTACGGATCAATGACACAGGTACAATATTTGGAGCCCTACAAAGAATCTGAGGGAATAAAGAAGCAAAATTGGAAAATCCTGGACAACTATACTTTTGAAAATGCACAGAAAGATAAAACACCCTTGATCTGTCGTGTCGTAAAGGTCACCAATACTGTGGCAGCAAACCAAAAATTGGGAATGAAGCCGCTTTCATCTCTGTTTACACTCGGCGACGTAAAGACCAAGAAACCGAAGAAGTCGCATCTGATTGAAAAAGCCGGCCCGGTCACTTCCACGGCTAGCTTAGTGGCAGGATATGGGGAAGAAATATTGTACTCCAAGAACGTGCCGCTTTCGAAGAGTTCCAAGCCACTTGGTGAGACCGACAAGGTCCTCGACATCATGGAGGCGAGCCCTCCGAAGGCCCGGGCCCCTAAGGTGCGCCAAAAGACGACAAGAACTCGCCGTCTGCGATCCGAGAAAGGCCTAGGATACTGATACCATGGTAGCCAACCTAAACAGGGCATTCCGCGATATGTACATACTCACCAACTCAGAGCAGGTGGGTGCAAAGGAACGTACAAAGAACAAATCTAATTATCACCCTCTAATCGGTGCAGATTGGGAAACCGCGGATAAGATTCGAGGACTTCTCGGCACATATAAAACAGTATACAGGGGTTCTAAGGGCCCCGCGACCTATAACTACGCTGCAGCCCTAAATCAAATTCGCGAGGGCCATCTCCCTGGCGCTTATGAAGGAGGCAGGGGCGGAATAAAAAGACTCAGGAATCAGTTAACTGGACCTAACGGCGGTACTAATATCGTATTCGACTATAGTGTTGTCCCCGGCAAGATGACACAATTTCTTGTTCTTTCCTATGGTCTGCAGGAACAGTCAGCCTGGAATAGCTATGCCAATCGATCACCTTCTTCAACAGAATTTCTATCTAGCGTTAACAGCACTAGGGAATATCTACACGGCACCTATAACGTAGGGAACAATTCATATGAAGGCTTGCTTAACGGCTTGATTAATGCCTCTCTGTACGATCACGCTAGTACTTTTTATGCCGCATCATCTGACCTTGATACACGACTTGCTGGTGGCTATAACCTGGGAGTCGAACCAGTTTATAATTATTATGCATCAACTACTCCTCCCTACGAAACAACCATTGGGGTAGGCGGATATGGCAGAAGGCCGGCCACGAACAAGAGGATAAAAGAATACCATTTACCAAATGTCTATTATCTTCAGAGCGAACTAAACAATACTGGCAGCGTACTGCTGGCAGAATATCATCTTCCGGCGCTAACTCTGGATCAAAACATAGAATGGTTTAATGTCGCAAACCAACAAAATGTCACAGAATTAAATGTGGATAGGTATTATGACCTATACGCCGAAGGCATCGCAGGTCTGCTTGGGGACTCGGCAGTGTATGAGTCGGTCGACCAAGTACTGAAACAAAACAACCGAAACTTCGTTGTCCTTCACACTGATATCGACGCACTAAAAGAAGATAGAATCAATGCCACCACAATTCCCTTTTATAACAAGATAACCATTGGATACGATGCCTACGCCAAGACGGGCAAGGAAGTGAATGTTTCGATCCTTCGCGAGCTGTGTGCAGACCCGGAAACAAAAGACTTTGTGGACATGCTCCAGATGCAGGTTGCAATGAAACTTGCAGGAGACACCCCGACAAGAAAGATGGGGTTTATGAAAACCCATAAAAAAGTCAACAGCAGTACGGATGCCTCAGATTATACTTTCACAAGCACCGATCGACCGGTGGGATCACTCTATGATCTAGAAGAGTTATTCGAAACACTTATGACAGACAACCAAGATGTCAGAATAGCGTCAATAATAAACAACTTTAGTAACGGAGTGGACCCCCTATCAGCTGATATTGAGGTTGATCTAAGTACTCTGCCGTTTAGGATGATACGAGATTATAATCTTTCCAAAGAACAGTTGGATGTCGACCCGGTACAAGTAGAAAATGCACATATTGATCTTTATGAAGATACAGCTTCGTCTGCCAACTTAGCTAGAGTCACAAGGACTTACGAAGAGATATTAGCCGGAGTGACAGCTCACACCGAAACCTTGATGTATGTGGTAAAGAAGAAGCACGCTCCGACGGGCCCCGCGATACAAACATTTTACATATCAGCAGAGCTTGCAAATGACCGTCCGACAGTATTTTATGATACGCAAGTAAAATACGGTACAAATTACCATTATGATATCGACCGGGTTGTTCTGGTATTCGGGAATGAATATAAGTATGCTGCCCCGCCAATCGTAACACAGGGCACAAACATCTTAGGCTTACCAATTAAGAGTAAGATTGAAATAACCAACAAGCCGAATGTAAAAATACTGCTGCTCCCTTATGTTGATGGCACCGGTATTCAAGCGCTTATCACAGATAAACCCCCAGTCCCGCCTGAAATTCGGTTTTATCCATTCAAGGGTATAAACAACAAAATCAAAATTCTTTTAAATTCAAGTACTGGAAAAATGACTGTGCCGCCAGTCACTATTGCAGAAGCTGACCAGCAGTATTTTCTTGAAGAATATAGAACTCAAACCGGTCAATGGCATGCCTCGTATGAGGATATGATTTCCTCCGACGGCAAGATCTCTTTCCGATCGGACGATCCAGTGGACGCATATGAGCTGTTTCGACTAGACCGCAGACCACAATCGTATAGATCATTTCAGGGCGAGTCAATCTTAATCAATCCCGTCCGCGGAATCCCCGGCAGTATAACGGACCCGGTGGTTCCTAACAAAAAATATTATTACTGTGTCCGGTCGATCGATATGCACAACAATATGTCAAACCCAACACACATATATGAAATCGAGCTCGTTGACAACAATGGCCAAATGTTTTTAAACCAAAACGTCCTTCGTGTTCAACAGCCTAAGGAAGATTTTATGAAAGAGGGCCGCCGATTTTTGTATATCGAGCCATCGTTTAGGCAAGTGGTATACGATGACACAGATGTAGGCACACCAGAAATCACTAGTGCACCACTGTCGAGCATCTTGGGTTATGCTGACACGGATAAAGTGTGGGGTAAGTCGTTTAAGATTAGACTGACTAGCAAACAGACCGGCCGAAAAGTCGATTTAAATCTTACATTTAAAAATTCAGGCATCGTAAATGCGAGCGAATAAAAGTTTTGAACACTATTTATAGGAGAAGAGGATAACACTATGGGTTTCTTAGATAATTCAGGCGACATTATTTTGGACGCTGTTTTGACCGATCTTGGCAGGAAGAGACTTGCTGAAGGTAACGGAAGGTTTCGTATTGATAAGTTTGCTTTTGGCGACGACGAGATCGACTATGGTCTATATGACAAAAATAACACTAGCGGCTCCGCGTACTATGATTTGAGTATTTTGCAGACCCCTGTGCTGGAAGCGTTTACTAATAACATGTCAAGTATGAAATCTCGGCTCATCTCCTACACTAGTAATGACTTGCTGTACTTGCCAGTTATCGCACTTTGGAACGCCGGCTTCGCTGCAATCTATGCCGGCAGCCCCAATATGAACACACACATTGTATTGGTCGACGAGCAGACAGTCAACGCTCTTACGGATAACAGTAATGAACTTGACGCCGGCCTGCTTAACGGCTATGCCCCCGCAAAGGGACAGAACATTGTCGCAGCCGACCAGGGCATCAACTCCGGCGAGCTTTCTGCAGACGAGGTGATCGACCCGTCCCTGTTAGAAACCCAATACTTTGTCCAGATTGATAATCGTTTGGGCACCATTCAATCCTCCCGCGGCGGAGATTCGAACGACGCCTTCACGCCTAGCTCGATTGATGACGACAACATCGCTACATATATTTTTACTGCTGATGATGAGTCCTCTGTGGTCACGGAAATCGCCCCCTCCGCGGCCAGCGCAATCGTTGGCCCGCGGGGAACCCGGGTCTCTTTCAAGCTTGCTTCTTCTTTAGATCTCAAGACAAATACGTTCTTATTCAATCAGATTGGCAGCCAGGGCACCGCGGATATTGTCAGCGGAAAAAACACCCTCACCGCAGCAAATCACAAGTTTATTGATTCTACGGTCAGAATCTCAGGAGTATCAACTGGATATACTCTCGACATACCGGTCCGGTTTATCAAGGACATAAGTTAATAAAAGGATATTATAATGGCCACCTCATTCAAAACATTTAACCCCGGGAAAGACTCTGTTGTAACCAGAAATCTACTTCACGAAGCGATTCCGATAACGGGTTCTATTATCTCAGGTACGTATGATGCTGATAGCAACATCAAGAACTATGGTCATGGTATGTTCCAGTCTGTTTACGACTACCCATACCTCAGCTCCTCGGCAAATCATATATTTGATTTGACTTGCGGGTACGCGGCGACCTCGTCGCTCTCCAAATCAGATAGCTCTGTCGTCCAGCAATCTAAGAAGATTAATCTTTATAACCAAATGGCACAAGTGCTGGTGGGGTTTGACGAGAACAACGCCGTACGCCGCTTCGACGAAGACGGTGATCTAACCTCTGGTACGAAGATCGATGAAGCATATTTCATAAACTTCACCAGATTGTTGTCTAAGGACGAGATCAAAAAGGGAAGTTTCTCTCTCACATTGGGCGTCGGAGCACCAGGAGTATCCGGATATACAGATGTATTCGCCAACTCTCTGACAATCACCGATAAGAGTGGGTCCAATGGCTACAAAATCAACTCTCCCGCAGGCGAGTATGGCATCTTATTTGCCACCGGCTCCGGTGAGGTTGTCGACGATACGGGCGCCATTACCGTGGACAGAGGCTATGCCAAGGTTGGCTTAATTTATTACCAAGCCGGCGTAGCAGTCATCTCTTCATCTGTATTCGGAAGCCTCCTGTCAAGTTCGGTGAGCATGAGCCGCACAGACGGCGTTGATACCTACGCCAGCGCCAGCGTTGATGGAGTACTAAGCGGCTCCACCATCGAGGTTAACTCCGACGATATCAGACACAGAATCAAGAACGTTTCCTTCAACAACAGCACTGAATTGAACTCTACTGTCTATTTCTGCAGAGCAGACAACACAGACTTCAACTACTCGGCAAACCCGACGTACTTGAGCAGCAGCAAGATAGTAGTAAAGAACAATTCTCAAGATGTACCGATTTCTTACATGACGTCAGTGGGCCTATACTCAGCAGACAACGAGTTGCTAGCGGTCGCCAAGCTCTCTGAACCACTGAAGAAGGATCCAACGACAGAGTTTACAGTAAGAGTTCGTTTAGATTACTAAAAAGTGATGGTATGGTTATGTTATGGCTTACTATAGATTCAACAGGAATGATGTTTACAACAACACACTAAAGTCCTATCCGAGTGTCAAGTTTGTAATATACAGCGGCTCCACCTTTTATAACAACAGACCCAACATCGGAGGCGCCTTCGCGAATCCCATTCGCCTGACCGATGCGGGCAAGATATCTCTTTACGAACTAAACATCGATAGAGTTAGTTCCTCAACAGGCAGATTCATCGGTCCCCGAAGTGTTTCCCCGGACCAAGAAATAATTGATAATGGTTTGGTATACTCCTACGTGGTGAAGAATGGCTCCCGGATAGGGTTTAGAACATCCACTGTTTCTTCATTCGACAACTCAAGTTACGGAGATATAATCACCAGCTCGTATCCATACGTTTCAGGCATCAGCAAAGAGTTTTACAACACCACCACGCCGCGAAGCAGCACATCTTATGTGTCGCACCTGCTGGCCCTGAAAAATACGATAAACCATTATCGATATATAAGCCCCCACTTTCAGTACTCCTCTTCTGCCAGAGACTTAGACACAGCTCAGACGGGTCTGATTAATATTCCAACGATCTTTTACGGCTCTCAGATTAAAAAGGGAACCATTAACTTAAAGTATTATGTGACCGGCACCATGGTCGGCCAAGCCCAAGATTCGAACCGAGATGGGGTCTTATATTCGACTTACGGAAACGACGCTGGCAGTGCCGTCGGGATCGCTCTGTATAGTGAAGGGTTTGTGTTGCTCACCGGTTCTACAGAGTTGGCAATCAGCACAGATGCTTATACGAGTTCCTATGCCCCCGGGGCCACCGCGGCCCAAGGAGATACACCAAAATGGATTTATTTTGGGCAGTCCATGTCAGGATCTATAACCGCTCCAAGTTCATCTTACATAATGGAGATGAGTGGCACCTCATATAACAGCACCATGACGCTGTTTGCCACTGCACCAAAGGGCCAGCTAAACCAATCTAATAATCCCACATTTGTGGAGTACACGACTGGTGACTTTGCTGCGACAGGATCGAAAGCATATCTTGAAAACGCCAAAAGAAGTATAAAAAATACTGTAAGCTCATCTTATGCAGACCCTACAGGATCATTTGAAAAGGTGACATATATCTCAAAAATTGGTATCTATGACGAAGATCGAAATTTAATTGGCTTAGCTAAATTGGCAACCCCGGTAAAGAAAACGGTCGAACGAGACTTCACGTTTAAAATTAAGCTCGACATCTGATAACATAGCAGGATGATTTTAGGCTTAGACATCTCAACCAGCATTACTGGCTATACAGTATTAGATTATGAAGGCAATATCATTGTCTGCAATCACATCGACCTCCGCAAAGAAAAGAACTTCTTCAAGAAAATCCAAATCGTTAACTCTCGTCTTGAGAATATTGTGGAAGAGTACGAGGTTGAAAGTGTATACATCGAGCAGTCGCTCCAATCATTCCGATCAGGATTCTCCTCAGCACAGACCTTATCACTTTTATCAAAAATAAATGGCATTGTTTCGTGGTTGTGCTATAATCTATTTTATGGAGAGCCCAACTTCCTTGGCGCCACCTCCGCCCGCAAAGAATGCGGTATCAAGGTCCCCCGCGGACAAAAAGCAAAAGAGGTCGTCTTGCAGTTTGTGCTTGACAACGTACCCGAGTTTGATGTAGAATATACAAAGTTCGGTAATCCTCGTCCTGGATATGGGGATCGTGCCGACAGCTACGTTATAGCAAGGGCAGGCTGGATTCGTGAGAGACAAGAAACTAAAGATACTGACTGAGATTCTTGGGCGACCTTACAAAGCCCGAGAAGAACTCCTATTCCATTGCCCCTATTGTAAGCACCATAAAAGAAAGTTCTCCGTCAATCTGGAGAAGAACGCATTCAAGTGTTGGGTGTGTGATACACGCGGCAAGAATATCTTCCGCGTTATCCGCCGTTTTGGCGAGCACCGACACAAGGCGCTGTGGGGCGATTTAACGGGCGAGATTGAGTTCGACAGGCTGGAAGACCTGTTTGGCACCGAAGAGCCCGTAAAAGAGACCCTGGAGCTTCCTGAGGGATTTGTGAGCCTTGCCAACAAGGATGTTCCCCCCACCGGCTTCGCTGCCCGCAATTATCTGAGAAAAAGAGGCATCCGCAAACAAGATATTGTTTGGTGGAAAATGGGCTATTGTTGTTCCGGAGATTATGAGGGAAGAATAATCATTCCATCCTTTGACGAAGACGGTGATCTGAACTACTTTATATCACGGTCCTATGACAAAGCCTTTTATCCGAAGTACAAAAACCCTCCAGCTAGCAAGAACATTGTGTTTAATGATTTGTTTGTGGATTGGAGTTCGAACATTATATTGGTCGAAGGGGTATTTGATGCGATTATTGCTGGCCGAAACGCGGTTCCTATCCTAGGCTCTACTCTAAACGAACACTCGCTTTTGCTCCGCAGGATCGTGAAAGAGGATGCCGGTGTCTATATCGCCCTCGATCCGGACGCCACAAAGAAAGAGCTTGAGATTATCAAGACGTTACTTGATTTTGATATTGAGGTTTGGAAGGTAAATATCGGCGACAACGAGGATGTTGGCTCGATGGATAAGGAGCAATTTCAGAAATGCCTGGAAAATGCTACTCTTATCACTCCAGACAACTATTTATTGTTGACGCTTGCGATGTCAACCTGAAGAATGAAAGAGAATTATTCACATCTACTAGCCGAGTTCAAGCTGCTGATCCGGCAAGAAATGTGGAAACGACAACTCATTCGTGAAGCTAAAGATACGTTCGGAAAAAGGAAGAAGCCAAATGAAGATAAGCAAAACAAGACTTAAAGAGATTATCAAAGAAGAACTGAGCACCCTAATGAATGAAAAAGATGAGAATTGGGCCCAAGAGGCATCTGCAGACATCAAGGAAAAGGGCACCGAAGGCGAATTCACGAAGTATTGCGACGGAGATGTAACACAGGCTTGTGTTGATCGCGCAGCAAAGGGAAATTCGACAAAGCGAAAGCGTCAGGCTGCATTTGCTGCCAACATCAATAGTGATGACGACTTAGTATACCCCAAAGATGAATCAAGCGAGGATCAATAAAATGAAAATAACGAAACAAAGACTCAAGGCTATTATTAAGGAAGAACTAGCAGAGGCAGACATCGCCAGCATTAGAGCCGACCTGGACCGGCCGCCCGGAGAACCGCGCCCCTCCGGAGAAGAACAGCGCGCCGCCACCGAACGTCGCCGTCGCCTAGGCGACGAAGCAAGATTACGAAGCGTTGCTACGACATTAGGCGCCGGCCCCGATTTTGCCGAGAAGATAAAGGAAGGCATTATGAATGCCGTCGCCAGCGAGGGGATGGGCTATTCGCACTCCTTAAATACAATTCTTGATGCCCTAGAATCACTTGGAGCCACCGGACAATGAAAATCACTAAACAAAGACTAAAAGAAATTATTAGAGAAGAGCTTTCCCGCGAAGGGAAGCGAACAGACATGTCAATGCCAGCGCTAACCGACGATGACTTCGAGCCTGAGTTGCCCACATACGAAGGCGAACCCTTTGGAGAGTACGACTTAGAAGCAGAGAATGAGAAGGGCAGGCTTGCTGCAGCCGAAGCACTAGGGATAGACCCGAAAGATCCATCTCTCTGGGAAAAGATCCTCGCCGCAGTTGAGAAAGCTAATCTGTTCCCCCGAGCGGAGCAGTAAAATGAAAATCACCAAACAAAGACTTAAAGAGATTATCAAGGAAGAGATATCCACAGTTCGCGAGAGCGACTGGTATGATGACGAGAACGAGACGCGGGCCGACAGGAAGTATGCCGACCGCGACGCCGGATTGGGAGACCTCCAGTCGGACGAAAAGTTCACCGGCGGCTCCCCCGAAGAGCGGCTGCTCATACTTATGAAAGCAAGAAAAGTTCTTGCGGCTATGAGCAAAGAAAAGTTGACAGCACTCAGTAAGAGCTTGGATGCCGAGCAGGTTGCTGTGCTTCGCCATATCCTCGCCAACCCGATGTATGCTGCTCAGGCCAAGTCCGATGACGCAGCGTGGGAAAAGGAAGTGGGCCCTGGAGGCAATGAGATGGAACTGGAGGAGGGCATCACTCCCGGAGTACAGCAGCTGATGAAGCACTACCCCCACGCAGCAGCCAAGATTAAGAAACTCGCCGGTAATGGCTATCGTGCGAGTCAAATTAAGTCGATGCTGCACTTACGCTAGGAGAATAAAATGAAGATTTCAAAAGCAAAACTACGACAGATTATCAAGGAAGAGCTTTCCTCTTTAAAGGAAACCTTGTGGGACGACCGTTATGATGATGTCGAACGCATGCGTCCGCGGCGCCAACCACGGAATCCCGAGCACGTCAAGCAGGACGAGGAAAGGCGAGAGAAAGACCGCGAACACAAGGCGTGGCTCCAGCGACGGAAGGACAGGGGTCTGGATGAAGCAGAGGAAACAGCGCTTAATAGCCCACGTGAGGCTGGGAGGCAATGGTCTTATGAGAATCTTGCTAACACCGTGGGCGACTTGGTTAGAGAAGCACTGGAAGGACACGGACTTGACGCCGATTCTATCCGCGATGCTATTGCGGAGGCTCTGGACGAAGAGCTTGGACCCGTCGAAGACAAAGGTCCCCGGTTCACATCAACCGGACCTTGGCCGCCGGAATATAGGGATAAATAAAAATAACGCTTGACACCACCTACCCATCCTGTATACTAGTATTATAGTTTGGGGACAACTGTTTGTACAAAATAGCACACATTGCGGACACGCACATAAAGAATCTTAAGTTTCACTACGAGTATAAGATCGTATTCGATCGATTATACGAAACACTACGAAAAGAAAACGTAGACTACATCGTACACTGCGGCGACATCGCCCACACCAAGACACAGATTTCACCAGAGTTCGTTGAGCTTTGCTCCGACTTCTTCGCAAATCTAGCGAAAATCGCACCAACCTACATCATCTTGGGCAACCACGACGGTAACCTAAAGAACAGTACCCGTCAGGACGCCCTGTCACCAATTGTGAAGGCTTTAAACCTACCCGACCTACATCTGCTCAAGAACGCAGGAGAAGTCCTTGTAGGGCCGCACATCGCCTTCAACGTGCTCTCGGTTTTTGACGAGGATAATTGGGTGATGCCAAGTGATCCTGATAGAATTAACATCGCACTTTATCACGGCTCTGTGTCCGGCGTCAAAACTGACACCGGCT
>Ga0209756_1003089_pt1 | contig 13748 bp, 7 predicted proteins | sample ETNvirenome_6_85_FD_184071 | JGI IMG/M metagenome (GOLD analysis project Ga0209756, IMG submission 184071) | Marine viral communities from the Pacific Ocean - ETNP_6_85 (SPAdes) (version 3) | ecosystem: Environmental > Aquatic > Marine > Oceanic | place: Pacific Ocean | collected 2013-06-19
CACTCTGCGTATCTTACCCTTAGTGGGTACTGTCAACGGTATCTCGACGAACGCTGTACCGACTCCAGCCGCAGAACCAGTCCTTCGCATTGTTAGGGGTTTATTAGGTTGTGTCATCTCTCTCTCCGTTATTCTCTAGTTGTGGGTTGTCTACTCATTTCTTTCAATGTCTTCAGTTGTGCTTCATAAATATTAGTACGCGCTCGTACAGCAGAAGGGTACGATAATGTTGTACCACCTAACATATACATAACCCAATGACCTTCTGCATCACGCCTTGGCTCTGTCCCCTCTGGCACAATACCCACCCTGATGGCAGAACGCACGTAGTCTCTAAGGTTACGCTCAAGCCCCGTCATCAATAATAACTGCTGGAACCCAAGATACCTAGACCTAGACTCTGTGTCTTTGAACCTGTATTGTTGGCCGTCGAAGGTAGGCATGTCGGGGCGTTGTTCTGATATTGGCACCGCCTCAAGCCCAAAGAATCCCACTGCTGTATCTAGTTGGCCCACCGCCGCGAAGGTGTGGAGAAAGGCAGAAGGCATATACCCAGAGGGTGCCTTGTTGTTAGGCTCTAGATTCATCCAGTCCAATATGTTACCCAGTCTTGGGTCTGATGTGGCCCCCTCTATACTAAGCCCCATGATCATCCTTGGTAAAGCCCTCATTCTTGTGTCTTCGAGACCCTCGGCATTGGCAATGTTACCCACCATAAAGCGCATGGCTTGATCACCAGCAAAGAACATTGACATCCAATGCTCCATCCAAGGGATCTGTATACCCAGATTGATAGTGTTCCACTCTCTGAACTCTTCACCTAAACTATTGAAGAGCCTCTGCTTGGAGGAGTCATCCTGAAGTACCCACTGCTCCATATCCTCGCGACCAGCGTTCACCATCTGACCAACACGGGACATGTTTCTAAATGCCCTACCATCACGCAGGATGGCCATAGCTGTTTCTCTAAACATGTTGTACTTGAAAGCAAAGAAGGCCACATATTTGTGCGCCCAGTCCAAAAGCACGTCTGTCTTACCAGAGCCCGCTCTCATCGCACCATAGTCAAGCATTGAGTTACGAGCTAACACTGCGGCAGAACCCTCCTCCATGCCGTTCTTTAGTGCAGCCCTGAACACTGCCTCGCGCTGGATAAGGTCAGCCTCCTCACCCATCATAGACCAGATGTTCTTCTTGTCTGGCCTCAAGAACTCCCAGAACTTACCGCGAGGTATTGTCTCGTCAGACCAAGGTAGCCTAGTATAGTCTCGTATCGACCTGCCGTTTGGCCCCATGTGTGAAGCACGTACCCAGTCTTGAAACACCTGAGCTTGAAACTCATGGCTCAACTGAGAGTATCTCAGGTTGTTACGTTGAATAGCTTCGTCGAACATCTGCTTCGTCCAGATCTCACCATCAACTGTACGGAACATTACCTCGTCAGGCTTCATTACATAACGCGCTCTCTGGAAATCATATACGTCGTCGGACGCAAGCCACCCACTTCTCTTGGCTGACCTCAGAAAGGATTGAGCCAGAGCATTAGGCGTGTTCCTCATCACCGTCATGATGTACCCAGGGCTGGTTACTGCTGCTATCATCCAGTGACCCAGAAGGTTGTTGGACATGAACCTCATGTTGGGAAGAGGAAACCCACCCAGAAGACCCGTGACTGTCATCCTCTTGGTTACGTCCAGCATGTTGAGAAACCATTGGTTCCTTTTCTGGTCAGAAGGTCTGTGTAGTTTGAGAGCCTCGGCTACCTTCTTGAGTTGCCCAGGTTTCTGTAGCCTACCAAGCAGGTCTTCCATTGAAGCGTCATGGAACATACGACCGATATCACCGAAGTCATCGAAGCTGGGAGCTAAACCAATCGTTGGCCTCATTGCCGCCGAAGACTTTATCCCCATAGCAGAGAACCTAGAGCGGATAACATTCAGATCCAAGTCCGTAGCCGCCTTCAGAACAGCAGGGTAAACCTGTCTAACCAGATCATCGACGCTACCCAGAGAAGGGTTAGCAGCAACTGTCTGTTCCAAGACTTTTCTTATGCCCCAGAAAGAGGCCTGATGTCGCATTGCAATCTCTTTCAGCACATTGTCGGTGCCAGCAATCTCAGCAACACCGTGAGTAATAGCATCGGATATGCGACCCAAGTCGTCTCCAGTCGCCAGACCACCCCGCAAGAACAAGTCCTTCATTACAGCGTTGACTAGCACTCGACGGTCACTGTCAGCCATATGCATAATGCTACTGAAGTTGCCCTTTATCTTAGAGAACACAGAAGCAGGAACTCCGTTAGCCGTTAGCAGTTGATCCAACATGGTCAACCTGCCCTGAGCTTGAGTTGAATCTGGAACGCGCATGAAGATGCTCGGTACTTTCTCGGCTAACTCATCGAGAGACTTGGCCCATACCTGCTCTTTCATACGGAAGGCAGTCCACGCAGCCATCAAAGAATCAACATCATCAGCATCAGTGAGGTGGGTAACACGCCTTACCTTCAGGGCGTTGACCTCTAGTTGAGCCAGCTCGTCTCCACCAAAGGACGATCTAATGGAAGCAATAGCATTACGAATACCACGCTCTGTTACCTTAGACCCGCCCCCCCTAATAGCCTTGTCCATTATAGCAGGAGGAACCTTACTTATATCCTTCCAGAAGATCTCAAGTATCTCTTTATAGTCTTGAGCTACATCCCCACTAGAAACATTGGCAAACACTTTAGCAAGAGCTTCGTCTCTAGTAGCAGAGTTCTGAACCGCTGAACGAATAAGATCCTCGGCGTTGCGCTGTATCTCCTTCAACCGATTGATAGTCTCTTGATGCCACTTCCTGAAGTTGGGAGGTGTATTCTTAGCGAAAACCACTGGGTCTGGGCGGAACATTCCTCCCTTCTTAGTACCTTCAAGCACCCACGAGTAGTCGCTCTTGCCACCAAAGAACGCACGTACTCCCTTGTACACACTCTTAGCACCAATCAACCTACTCAACTCTCTGCCAGTAGTAGCTGCTTCGGCTAACTTAGCGGTATAGTCGGCTGAACGTACAGCAGAAGGAATGATATCCCTGACTACCTCGCCACGCACAATAGAGTTTACCGTCCTGTACTCAGCAGCATCAAGCCTTTCCCCGTTTCGGATCTTCCTTACGATAGGTCGCCAGTGTTCCCCGTACTGCTCACCCTTGAGTCCTCTCTCAAGAAGGTCTGCTACCTCATCGTTGTGCTTGTAAGTAAACAGAGTTCCTTCTCTGCTTGAAGAAGTTGTGGCATCCGCTAACCTGCTGTTGACTTTATTGATCTCATCTTGATGATTCAACCATACAGACTCTTTGACTAGGGTGGCGCCGTTACCACCAAACACCCAGCCTTCTGGAACATGCTTCTGAATAAACATGCCGAGCTTATCATCAATCAAACTATTCATAGCAGATTGTATCGCTACCGAGGGGGGGGCATTAGATGGTGTGGCTTGCCAAGCCTCTTCAAGATAATGAAGTATTCGTCGGCCTTGAGGGTCTGCCCTGAGATCGTTGAGACCACGCTTAGATTTATCAGCCAAGTCTCGGATGCGCTTTAGCTCGACAAACGACTCTTGGACGATGTTGTCTAACATAGACCCTGGTTTTAGTGTAGGGAACACCCTTCTCAGATCGTCAGCATCTGTAACCCCACCAAGCCTTTTCGCGAGATCACTACTCATTACTCTTCTTATGCGGGTGCCAACAGCCTCGGCGCCGTCAAGAAGACGACCAGCCATGCCACCAGCAAAGCCCCCTTCCTCCGCAACATCTTTGGCAAACTGCTTGAGCCTGAAGACTTGAGATACTGACTGACCCTCATCAGCCGCCATAGCTATCCATCTAGCAGCATCAGCCACTCTCTCGGCTCTAGCACCATCAGCAAGCGCCGCAACAGCGTTCGCTGTGAGCCTTGTGCCAGTACGCGCCGTTGACGATACCGCACCAACAGGAACTGCTATTGCAGTACCAAGCCCAAAGATGTCATCATGCCAGTTCCAATAGCCGCCTTGAGTCCGTTGCAAATATTGAACAGAGTTCAGGGTAGCAATATCTGAACCCTCCCACTCACCCTGTGCATGGGCGATGGCGAAGTCTCTTATTACATTACCAGTTGATATAGCTTCTGAATCAACATTACGCGCACCAGATACAGCCGCAGGTAACAGCATTGCGTACTGAGCTATGTTGGCGAGGATACCGTCATCAGCTTCGAGCTTCGATAGAACACCTGAAGTCCACCTGTTCAACCGATAGTTCAGATCGTTCTCATCTAGGGGCAATCCTGTTGTTGGGTCTCTCTCCCATGTTGCCGCTCTAAAGACTGGGTAGGTGATGGGCCTACTGAGTAAACCCAAGTTACGAACCGCAGCTGACCCTATGGTCTCGGTAACCTCACCCGTTACATCGTCCCGACCACGCCACATTCGATGCCAGGTCTGGCGAACATAGTCTCCAGTTGTAGCCTCTCCCTCTCTTACTCTCTCAGCAGACATAAGAAGGGGTCTCGACTCTGCGACCTCACGAGCTGGCTCGAATACTGCGCCACCCTGTAGTTCTACCTGCTGGTCATCAGCGAAGGCCGTAGAGGTTACGATATCAAACGACTGCCTTGCCCTTTCACCAGCTTGTAGACGAAGGCGTGTTCCAACCTCTCCCTCTGGCAAAGCACTGGAAGGGTCTAGTCCGTTCTCCCTCATTACCTCTTCACGAGCTAACCCATACATGTCACGGTACATCGTATTCATACGACGAGCCATGCGCCGCCTTGACTCTTCCTGAATAAACTCGGAACGCTCGGACAACGGAACCGCTTGTTCCTGCAACACCCACTGCCCATCTACCATGCGATAGCCGTCTGCTAATCGAACGGCTTCCCCCGTAGCACCACGCACCACCTCGTTGCGTAGAGTCTGCATCTCCCGTTCTTGCAATGGAGTCAGTTCGTCTCCACCAACCTGAACCACTTGAGGCAGCAAAGACCGATACAAAGCACTCAGGGGGCTGGCGGTACGAAGGTCTTCAACCCGCTGGCCAGACTGTACATCACCTTGCGCCGTCCTTGTTAGATCACGAACACCCTGAACCTCTTCAAGAGCTTGTTCTCTAGCACCCTCAAACGAACCCTGCTCTTGAGCTATCTCGAGCTCAAGAGACCCAGCGGTGCGCGAGGCCTGATTTATAACATCAGTTTCTGTGGCGACCTCTCTTGGAAGAATAGGTCTCGACCCCGAAGGGGGGGGAAGAGGATCGGCGTAACTGCTACTGACAGGAGTGGATGGTTGGACAGGAGCAACACCCCCTGTACCAGCCAAGATCTGGGCTGACACTGGGTTGCCCACCCCATACAAACGATTGTAATAATCTATTGCTGTTTGTTCAGAAGGCGTTGGCACTATTAGATCCCCGCGCGCTCTAGCATAAGTCGTTCTGCCTCGGCTTCAGCAACCGCAGCATCGTGGGCATTAGTTGGAACTGATGGAATCGTTTCGTTGCTGTTCAAGAGGTTCTGTAGTCTTTGCCTTTCTGCATCTTCCCTGCGTTGTCTGTTAGCCTGTGCCTCTGGACTACCATAGCCCCGATCAAAAGCCTCCTCGGCCACCTGCATTAGGTCTCTAGGTGCGCCTGATGGATATACGCCAGTTGCTCTGCGCTGATGTGAACGGGCCATACCCAAGATTTGCCTGTTCTCTGACTCTTGCTGGGCCCTATCATGAGAGGTTCCAACATCTCGAATAACCACACCACCCGAAGGTAGCCCCCCTGCTCGCAAGTCATATTCACTTATGACAACGGGTACGGTGCCGCCTTGTGGGTAGTACAACCTTGACCCTGGAGGCATGCGCCCCAGTATGTCGTTGGCTATCGTAGCCTGATTAGGAGTTCCCCACGCTTGAGATAAGATCGTGTTCCAACGGTTCTGGTTAGATAACTTCTGTTCAGGCGATAAAGCGTTCCACTCTGTCGATGGGTTCACTTGTTCTTGAGAAGCGACAGGCGCAGACAGTTCTTCGGAAGCGGGTGACACCGATTCATATTCGATGTGAAGATGATCCCCTTCATCCATAATCTGTCCAGTGAATATCCCCCTGCGTCGAGCCTCTTCAAGCAACTCCCTTGATTCTGTCCCTCCAAAGTCTATTGCGTTGCCTCGTTGATGATCCGATATGGGGTTGGCTGCAAGATAAGCACTGGCGTTCGTTACCGCGTTTTCTGGATCAGATTCAGAAAATAACCTATCAACCTCCCTAGCAGCAGCATCATTAGCGTAAAGGCCAACAAGGTACTCTCGTCCACCATTATGACCACCGTGGGACTGCCAGTCATTATACATCGCCGAGGCTTGTTCTTCGGCTGTACGGCCAGTAGATGTTACCCTTGGTCTTGGCACACCCATCTCATCGGCTAATAAGTTTAGTTGATTGATAAGAGCATCAGTAGATCCAGTGGCACCAGCAGCGGTAGGGGCTGGAGTTGCAGTTGCAGTTGGGGTTGCGGTTGCAGTTGGGGTTGCAGTTGCAGTTGGAGTCTCCCCTCTCGCCGCAGCTAGTTGTGCCGCCGCACCAAGCCCATCTAGTTGAGACGTGTAGTCTATGTTGCCTGTCTCTGGATTGAAACCACCAACAACTCCTTCATGGCCCCTAGCAACTAGTTGAGACGTGTAGTCTATGTTGCCTGTCTCTGGATTGAAACCACCAACAACTCCTTCATGGCCCCTAGCAACATCTGCTCCTGTCATACCTGTATCGACTCTTCTCCTAGCCCCTTCAGCCCTTGACCTAAGAACACGCTCGTCCTCTTCTGGAGTACGGAGGTTTGTTGCACCAGTGTGCTGATCCTTCAGGTAAATATAGTTGCGAAGTATCTGGTTGCGAACATTATGATCGCCATTAGAATACTGTCCAGCCAAGCTGACAAGATCATCGTTGCCTCCGATTGAGTTGTTCTGAGCCATTTGAAACATCGTTCGAGCAGCGTTCCAAGAGTCTCGATCAGCTTCAGGAGCGTTAGCACTAGCATCAGCACCCAATGAGAGAGCCATCTCTCTGGCTTCACCGATAGAACCCATAAGGATACGCTCTGACTCAGACATATTCTCAAGCTCTTCTCTTCTTCTGTTGTTGCGCCTACGACGATGCTTCCTTCTCATCATGCCGATGAAACCACCACCAAGGTGTGCGCCAGAACCAATGCTACCAGCCCTTGCACGGAACGCCGCCTGAATCTCTTCCTCCCTGTTGCGATCTGTTTGAGCTGTTGTCTGGGCATCTAACTCAGTCTGCACCTCGCCTCTTCTAGCTTGCATACCCTGTAGCTCGGCCCCAGCAGTAATCTGCTCAGGTGTTAGACCCCACCCAGCGGCACGTTCTTGTAATGCAAGAAGTCGGGCGTTTGGATCAGAGGTTCCTGATGTTGCCTCTAAAGCCTCCACGCTAATGCGGGCCAACTCATTATTGTAGTTATCCATAGTTACTAACGAAGGATCTCCTAAGCCAGTAACGCGGGCTGAAACTGCTCGAATAACATCTTCAGGTATAGAACCACTAGGCCCACTTACTCTGCGTAGGGTCTCGGCAATACCTACCGCCGCACCAAGACGTTGCGCCCCAGTAGCTTCGCCACCAGCACCAGTACCAGCAATGTTGTACTCAGCCAAGAAGCGTCCCATCGTATTGTCTAGATTGATCTGTGACACAAAATGATCAACCATCTGCCCAGCGTTCATGCCTGACGAGTTTGCCAGTACATCAGCCGTAATAGCACTGGCACCACCCTCACCAGCCATAGCCTTTCGAGCATCAGCCCTCGGAGAACCAATGCTGTTAGTAACTATCTCAAGCGTTTGGTCTTGAGATCTACTCAACTCTTCACCCTGGGCCATCTCAAGCCGTATCAAAGCCATCTCATTCTGTATCTCACGCTGCTCTTGGGTGTCACGCACACCACCCCAAAGACGGATTTCGTTGTCCAGTCTAGCCGCCTCTCTTTCAAGCCGCACAACACGAGCCTCTGCATTAGCATTGGCGGTGTCCCAAGCCTGAGTCTCTTCCGCTAGGATAGTCCCAAGAGTGTTTACCGAGCTTTCAAAGTAAACATTTGATAATCGTTGTCCGTTGTTTGGCATCTTTCACTTACCTCTATAATACAGCTTGGTTCTGTCTGGCTTGCAGTGCAATGTTGAACTGTTCTTCTGTCAAGTCTAACTCTTTTAGGGATTCTATATACTCTAGCGCAGACTCTTCTTGATCCCCAAGAGCCGTAGCCTGAGCATACGACAGACCTGCTTCCTGTATTGCGGCCAGATTCTGCTGACGAGTTAGCTCTTCCTGCTGTATCTGTGCGCCTTGTAACGCGGCTAACTCTGCTTCCTGTTGTGCGGCCTTCTGCATGTTCTCTTGCTGTACTTGGTTAGCTAACTGAGCCATTACCGTTTGCTCACGTTGTGCTTGCGCTTGTTGGCCCTTAGCGAACGACCCAGCTCCTAAGTCTTGTGCGCCCAGAAGCGCGGCCTGTTGCTGTCTATCGGCTTGCATCTGTTGTTGTGCTTGTCCCTGTACTGCACCAAGACGAGTGTTTATCTCCTGATCAGTAAAACCAAGGGTTCCCAGCTCTTGTCTGCGCTGTAGCTCTTTGAGTCTAGCAAGACGAGCCTGTTCTGTTTCCGATGGCCCCCCCATTATCGCACCACCGACGGCACCAACACCAGCCCCAATAACTGTTCCTAATCCTGGGTTGATGGCTGTTCCTGCCTGTGCCCCAGTTGTGGCCCCCTGAAGGGCGCTACTCCATCTACTTGCCATCTCAAACTCCTATAAGTAATATGCTTCCATGCTAACAGACCAGTTCACTAAGAAGGTGTATCTTCCTTTACAAAATCCCTGTAACCCAAACGAGTGCTTACCCGCCGCTAAGTTCTTTGCTACATAGAACCCAGACCAAGAAGCATTAGCACAACCAACTGTAGGCATTGTTCCTTGAAACCTAAATGTAGTGTGTAGGGCATCATTTATTACACTACCATCTAACAACATGCGGCAATCTGTTTCTTCGATAACTATTGAACCCAAGTCAAGAGTTGGGCTTATAGGGGAAGCATGGAACTGAAACATTACATCAGCGTTGCCATCTAGCTCGAAAGTTATGCTCGTCTTTGGAAAGTCAACCGCTGTTTCTGTAGTAGGGTTGTCCCTACCAGTAGGGCCGTTGCCAACAAAGGACATCTCAGTAGATGTTGACATGCGGCCAGATTGTTGCCCCGACGCAAAGCTATGCTCATTTACTATTCCGCTATAGTGGCCCCTCATTATGTGCTTGGGTTCACACCAGTTAGTTGCGCCTAAGTCTGCGGTAATAACAGAACCATCAACATAGTTCTTCATTCCATCTAAGTTACCCTGTACGTCAGACGAATCAATCGTACCCGAACCTACTGCTACTGGTACATAAGCCATTAGCTATCCCCCCTAAGAACGGTCATTGATAGTTGTCCCTCACCAAGATTGAATGTCCATGAAGTAGGCCAAGCAACATAAGGAGCAGCACTCCAGTCAGGTACACGTATCACCTTCTGACTCGTACCTGTGTCCCACTCATAGGCTACGGGGCCACGACCATTCAGCCTAACCTCATTGATAACCATATCACCACCCGTATGCTTGTAGTAGTACGCGCCATGTACTGTGTTCCTGCAATCGCAAATACCGCCAGATGTAATCCCCTCCATCGAACACCAAGCAGAGGAGTCGGTTCTCAGATTACCATCATCGAAAGCTATAAAAGCAGGAGCAGCTACATTGGTGTTCAGAAGAGTCTGATCAGGAAGTACAGAGAAAGCACCTGCACCACCAGTTTTCCAGACGGGAAAGAAAATAACCCCAATAGATAACGTGGGGCCACCAGTATAGAGAGGCTTGAAAGGAGCATCATTATGGTTCTTCAGTCTTATCGTAAAGTTGATACGAAGAAGGTCTCCTGTCTTTATGGTAAAGTTTGGGGTCAACAACAGGTCGGTGCCGTGGTTCACTAGAAATACAGACTCACCAGTCTGAGTGGCATAGTTTCCATTAGCTGTACCGTTATCAGTATATGACATGTGTGCTAAAGGCTCGGCTCTTGAGGCCGCTAGGGTTCTGCGGGCAACACCTTCACTTCTAACATTATTGACATCAAGACTACCTGTCGCCGTAGCAACATCAGTAAACTTAGCGTCTACAGCAGTAGAGGAGATCACCTGTCCAGCAGGGCCAACATTAGTATTGTTTATAGTTCCCATTATCTGTACCTATTGAGGGCTAAGAGTGAACCACCACCGTAATACATCATACCATCTGTTAGTCTACGGCCATTCCTTGACTGCAACCTCCACGCTATTTGAAGCTCATGACTACCAGTAGGAACGGGGATATCACCCACAAGATGTACCTGATTTACGTTCTGACGATAACGACCGCTTACTATAACAGGGTTCCCATCCATGATTACGGCAAACTGTAACCAGTTTTGGTAAGACGTATCATCAATCTCCTGCTCATTTAGCCAAGCCCAGCAGTTGAACTCAATATGGAGCATCCCCTCTTTGAGAGAAGTAACTAAAGGTTGTGCAGAGTTTACTGTCCACCCAGAAGAATACACATCGTAACCAGTCGCTAGATAGTTCCAAGTGAAGCCTGTTCCCGTATCTGTATTGACTCTAGCTGTACCGTTCTGAAGATATATGTCAGTTCTAATAGCATACTTTAGAAAAGCTTTGGCAGACAGGTGTGTGTCGCCCACCGAAGCATTAGGCAGGTTCTCCCTGTCTAACCCCCCGTTGATAACTCCTTTGACTGAGTTGTAAGCCTTATCGAACGTCTCCGTATCTACGATATTAGCTTGACGAGTCTGTGCTTCTGTCCACTTGAACGGCATTATCGCTTACCTTTGACTGTAGATGTATTGGTTGCGGCGAGTTCCACCGAGTACCCAAGGAGAACAAGATCCTGCGAGGTCTCGATTTTGAATGAGAAGTGAGAACACGAACCTTGTGCAATCGGGTAGCGCAAGCAAGTAAACATTGGGTTCTCCCACACCGAAGCATCCCATGTCGCCTTCCCGTATACATTCTGATCAACATGATCTGCTCTCTGAATCTTTACTGCGGCTGAAGTCTTACCAGTATAGTCAAAGTCTGTATAGTAGGTGATTGGTATGGCATTATCACCAGCAGTCATCACATATAGATAGACGTACTTGACATGCTTCTTCTTCTGAGGTGCGCCGTAGTCAATCCAAGGCGATTGATAAATGCTAGTAGGGGGCGCGTTGGGCGTAGCTGATACAGGATCTGAAAGAGCATTGTATGTGTACCCGTCTGTTCTCTGGCGAGAGATTACAAAGAGTCCAGTATCGCGGTGACCAACGCCAGCAAGGTCACCAATAGAATGGCCAAAGATAAGGTTGCCGTCTTGATCCACCGACAAAGCTCCGACTGGAAATCCTTCTCTCGTTGACCACGAGTTCTTATCAAGATGAAAAATAAGACCCAAGGTGGGACGATCACCACCATCAGCAGGAACATAACAATGCCACTCCCTCCACTTAGAGCTATAAGCAGCGGTGGCTCTAGCTAACAGGTTACGGTTCAGGCGACCCATTGTCTTTACTAGTGTCTTACTTATCTTCTCAAAGACCAACTCAGCCCCACCATCTAGACCACCATTCAAGCGATACACACCGTCTTCAGATAGGAACACAAGCCCCACACTAGGAACCATCGTAACAGTACCAATAGATTTAGTGCCGACTCCCTGTATAAACGGGGCCACACTGAAACCACCAGAAGTATCACCACGTATTATCTCTATGGCTCTTTCTCTAAAGACAAGTAACTGATTGTAATAAGGGGCAAACCCCGTGATATCACCCCCCTCTCTAGTTCCTACATCGAAGTAGCTAAGGGCTGAGAACGAATCAGGATGAAGGCCATTGCTATAATAGATTCTACTTGGCTCTAGTTGTCCACCGTCTAGAAACAAGGTGTTGTTGAATGTAGCCGCGAACCGACAGGCAGGAGCAGGGAATAAAACAGACTCATCTCCAGACGGAGCTAGGTCTGCAAGAAACTGGTCTGGGGTGTAGTCAACATATGAGACCTCAGTATTATTATCTATCTGACCCACATAGTAATACTGCTCTGGAGTAGCCTCTGGCCCTATGTTCTTTGTTCGATAGATACGACGCGCAACAGTTCCGTCGGGGCCAATAGGCATATCTTCTAAATACACAGCATGACGACGATTCCAATAGAGTTGTACTGGAGGTGGCCCTGCTGGTGTAGCAAGTGTTGTCCATGTTACTGACTCTGACTCAAACGACAGGGGGCTTTCAGACCCAGACTCAGACACAAAGGAGACCTTCCACTTATATCTATTTACCGCATCGCTGGTAGTGTCACCCAAGCCATAAGACTCTACGTCAAAGGGAGAGGTGGTGTCCTCCCAGAAAGCGAAGTTCTGTGAGTTTGTGCCACCAGCATTAGTAGGATCAGGTGTCCAAGGTGATGGAGGACTGGGAGTTCTAACCCAACCGAGAGGCGTTACATGGTCACCGTCAAACTTCATTGGAAGATCGTGTCCGTTGACTATTATCAAGTAACGACCAAATGGTTCGTACTGGGTCATCGGTTCATTCTTTGCGGGTAGGTTCCTGAAGGCATCTACTATAGTCAAGCCACCAGCACCCGCAACATTACCAAGTGTGTATTGTAGCCTACTCTGACCAGACCAACTATGATCCGATTCAAACAAGTGATAGGTGCGAGCGCCGTTATGTGTGTTCCAAATATATAAAGACTCGATACGCCCTAAGCTATGGAAGGGTTCCCAAGCTGGTGCAGCAGGAAAGAACTTCTCGTATCCAATACGGTTGTCCCAACCACCTGTCGATGGGTCTACTGCCCAGTTCTCAACACGGGTAGCTGACTTCTCTTCTTGAGGTAGAAGTTCGCTAATACCTCCAAGTGGGGCATACTCTTTCTTGTGTTTGGGGTTCATTTATCCCAACCATGTAAGGGTAGTGTTTGCTCTCGTAAGGTACTCGCTACCCGCGAAAGACTGCATCTCCCACGAACCAGCACCCGCCGATAGATAGTTGTTCTCTAATCTCAGAAGCTCTATGTCTGCTTTGCGCTTGTAGACCTCTGAGTGACTCAGGTTATCGTGCTTCACAAACAACTCCTGACAGGCTCTATAAACTAGATACCTGTGATGACTTGGAGGAAACTCTGGTGTATCTGAGTCTTCAATCAAACGAGGTGGTTGGTAGATGTACCTCAAGGAAACTAAGTAATCAGTATCCTGTCTAGGGTAGAGCCTTATCCTCTTGTAATGTCCACTGTTCTCTGGAAGCCTGTCCTGACTTATCAGGTACTGAGTCGGAAGGGTTAGACTCGCTACAGTTGTTGTAGTCTCAGCCACATCAGCTTCTGACACATGATAGTAAGCCTTAGTCTCAGTTGTGCGAACATAGAACCTTTTAGTGTAGCCACTGTTAAGTCCAGTGTCCTGCATACCAGTAACTTCAATCTTCTTGCCACCAGCCCCAAGGGTTACAGGTGACGCTGGAGACGGGGAGCTTTCTCTGTTCTGATAGATAAGGGTATACTTCACATGGTACTCACCAGCTATCCAAGGCCCAGCAACATCCTCTTGAATAGTTGGGGCCAGCACTGGAGACAACACTGTCTCATC
>Ga0209756_1003090_pt1 | contig 13745 bp, 19 predicted proteins | sample ETNvirenome_6_85_FD_184071 | JGI IMG/M metagenome (GOLD analysis project Ga0209756, IMG submission 184071) | Marine viral communities from the Pacific Ocean - ETNP_6_85 (SPAdes) (version 3) | ecosystem: Environmental > Aquatic > Marine > Oceanic | place: Pacific Ocean | collected 2013-06-19
GCTTCGTTTTTAGCCATTCTTTGAATTCCCTAGCCTTAGTTTGGTTGAATTTTCCAAAGTCTTCTTGGTTTGTAAATTCTTGCCAAAGCAATATTGCATTTTCATGAGCAGAAATAAAGCTGTGAGAAGGCAGCGCTGTTGATTCTTCCAAGTAGGAGAAGTAGCGCTTCTTGATAAGTTCGTTTGTGTATTCTTCTTGTGACATAGGGTAGATATTGTTAAGTGGTTTATATGTAGACATTTAGGTGTATGTTGCTGTAATCATTTAATCATAGTTGTATTGATCCAAAGATTAGAGTTAGTGTCATTGCGATTAGTCCCCATACTTTTTGTTTTGTTTCGAATTCCATAGTTATTCTTTTAGCAGGTGAAGCTCACAGTAGTAGGCCCCATCTGAGTTCTGATAAAATCCTCGGCCTTTGCAATCCTCCTCGTTGCAGCCCCCTGTTGGAGCGTAGAGAAGTCTAGCTAGCCAGTTCAAGTTGTCGAGCAGTTCTTTTTTCATATATCACTGTCACAATATTTGCATGGATCCTGCATAGTGCAGCTCTCTTGTTTGTTCACACATAGCCCGTCATCTAATTCTATTTCTTTATAGGCCTTGTCTACCCGTGCTTGTGATTCAGCTCGTTCTTTCTTTCTAACTTTCTCTCTAGCTATAAGCACATCAGCAGGTGGTTCGTAATACGTGCTCTCACGCATCTCTTTATATTTCTTTTTCGGCATAGGTATCAAAACCTAAATAATTATCTAGCTCATACTCTGCATCCTCGTCCTTCTCCTTTTGAGTAGGGTTATGTTGTGACTCCCATGCTGCTTCCTCAAACGGGGTAAGACCATTAGGAGGTAGTGATGGTCCTATTCCACCGAAGATTAGATCGATAGACTGTTTGGTTAGCGGTGTGCGTTCTCCATTCATGCGTGTGTTAAATGAATGATTATATCTTTATGATATAGCAGTGTTTACTTTTTGTCAATATCATTATCCACAGGGTAGGGCGCATCACAGTGTTTACAGTCCTGATGTTTATCTACTCTGGGATCTGATCCTTGATCTCTTGTATCTTTTTTTCCATCCATATTTTATAGAATGATTCAAAGTCTTCTGGCTTATTAGTTGTCTTCATGTGGTATACGTAGAGTACATTACGTAGGCGTGTACTCAAACTCTTCTCTTTAAAGGGGGCATCGATTCTCTCTGCTGTATCAACAGTCATGTCTTCAGGTAGAACGATTAGTGTTGCTAGTCCCTCCATATCGAGCAGCTTCATCTTGTGCTCAGTGGTCAGTTCACCAGTACCAAAGGATAGTACTGCGCTTCTGTCCATTCTAAATCTTGGTGGCCGTACTTCAACGGCTGGTATTTCAACTCCCTGGGTAGAGTTCTTCATAGCGTTTTCGTTTAGATTTATATGCTTTATAGATATGTTGATACTCATCTCGCTCCATTGCATCGTATGCTCTGTGCAATGCCTTGCTCATACCATGTAGGTACTTCACCCAATGAGCCTGGTTACGTGGAGAGGTGATATGGTTATGGCACTTCCTGCATACCGTATTCCCATTCCACTCCTCGTGTCTATGAGGAACGTATGATGATCTCCTAAAGGCATGGTCAATATCATTAGGCTCAGACCAACAGAAGATACAACGATTATTATCTCGTTCTAATATCTCCTTCTTAACTTCCTCCGTGAATCCATTCATAGTTCTATTACTGAATTATATTCATATAACTCATCGAATAACTCATTGGCCTCCTCCTCTGTAAGAGTTACCTCGTTGTAGGTAGTGAACTCCGAGTCCCGTAGACAGTACTCTAGTGCGCCACTGCTGGTTCGGAATGTATCATACTCACCTTCGCTGTTCATACAATCAAATTCATTATACGCGCTACATCCTGAAAGGAGTAGTACTGATAAGATAATAAGTTTCTTCATAGTGATAGTAGATATAAAATTAAATACTCTCCTATAAGGAACAGCATAATTCCTATTATAAATCCCAGAACTCCTATTATAAATCCTAGGATTGATATGCATGATAGCTTTAATAGTTCTTTATTCATGGTCGCAATTCCAATGCTCTTGTTCGTGCTCCTCGTTTCTCTCTTTGATTTTATCTGCTACGCTTTTTTCTTCCATAGGTGTTTAGTTAGTTATTGCAATGACCGCACACTGTGCCATCATCGTGTAAATATTGAGGGTGTCTCCTTGGGGCGTGTAGCACACAGAATCCAAATATTATTTCTTTTGGTGAATGTCTGCACTCCTCCTCTTTTTCTTCCATAATTAGAATTTAGTTTTATATATTACTTGGTATCCGCACTCGAAGCATTGAGCTATTGTGCTTCCATCTTCTTGGTCTATGTATTCCCAGTTATTTTCGAGGCATTTCGGGCAATTATTCATACTCTTTCTATTGGGTTAATTAGTTATCCAATCTTCTATTGGAGTTGACCATGGTTGAATACCATATTTTTCTTGCTCCCCTCTCTTGGCCTCTATTGCAGCTTTCTTCATGCGCTCAATATTCTCTTCTCGTGTATATCTATTCTTGGGCTCTGGTAGCTCTGGGAAGTCTCCAACGACCCTATGGTTTCCTTCTGATTTGTATACTCCTTCTATCCCTTTAATGTGGATGCTCTCGCCTTTGAATTTAATATGGCTATTCACATCCTCATCATACTTGTTATCAAGAACGTCTTGTATGAATAGGGCCTGCTGACTGTTGATGCTTATTTGTTTACCGCTAAACATTTGGATGTAATGTGTGTTCATATTTTATCTAGGTCAATGGTTGTCTTCTTAGATGATTTAGTTTTCTTTAACTTTCTAAGCCCAGCAATGATATCAGCTCTCTTATACCAGAGCTTTTCTACTGATCCAACATTCGGGGCATACTCCTGAGTAACACAGTATTTCATCATCCATGTAATCTCATTCTTATCATAGTTGTTTAAGAGATGCTTTGCACAATAACGATCATTCTTTTTGCTTCCTTGTGAGGGAATTCCAAACTCTTCTTCAAATTCTTTCATTACCCAATTTATATCTTTATCTCCATAAGAGGGTTTCCCTTCTATTACGTTAGTAATAGATTTATTATCATTATTGTTATTATTATCATTATTGTTTGTGCTCACTGGTTGCTCATTTGTTGCTCGTTTGTTGCTCACTTGTTGCTCAATCTGCTGCTCACCTATCTGAAATTTGTTGTAGTTTTTGACTGTGATTAGCCTAAATTTGTTAGTTTTTTGTTGCTCAATTTGATGCTCACTTTCGAAGGTTTTCAAGATCCTTTCTATCTTCGATCTATGAATGCCTGTTTCAGAAGATAATGCCTTTCTTCCTGTAATAAACTGACCTCGCTTTATCTTTTGGATCTTCCCATTAAATAGAAACTCCTTTGGTTTGTGGTTGCATTTCATTAGTAGGTGTACCCAAAGATGAACATACTCAGAGTCCTGATAATATCCTTTATCTAGAAGCTGTCTGTGAATTGAGATGAATCCTCTGTTCATATAAGCCAAAACCCCCCGAAGTGGACAGCATAGCAGGGGCTACGTTGGCTTCGGGGGGCGGATTTTAAGCTCAAATTCCGTATAAAAAATGCCCTCGCTCTGCTGTCCAAAGAAAGTATAACATACTTTTAGAAATAGGGGTGTGGATAAACACAAAGCCCTGCAACACACGCGAGCAGGGCCTTGGTTCTTGAGTCATGCGCATAAGAAGCGCTTTGCTAATTGTACCATAAACAAAAGAACCAGAAAGTAATTAAACCGTCTGGCCTTAATGCTCTAAGTAACTGCACTCGTTGGCAGAACACCTTAGATATCACTGCCACCTGCTAATAGGCAACTAGTGAATGGGATAAACATTGTATCAACATAGATCATACGGGTCAAGTAGTGTATACTAAATGGATGTGGTATACTAATAGTCTAGACCGTATAACCTTTACACTTCCTATGCGTTGCAACAAGTGCCACGATCTTAAGTCTCATGAAACGATGTATGTTAAATGGAGTACCAATCCAGTTATTCTTTGTGAGAAATGCAATGAAGAAGAAGAGTTGATCCACCCATACTGATGTCACAGCATGAGGAGGCAGTACTTCAGTCCCAGAGAGAGGTTGAATGTAACGAATGCCATAGAGAGGTACTAGAACTATACTTTCAATTCAACAATGGACACCCAAAAATAATTTGTATAAACTGTAAGCATGAAGATTGATCCAAAGAAACAAACTAAAGTAGATCTACCAATCGTTATAGACAACGAACACTTTCACGTAACCGCAGTTCAACGCAAGCTCCAAGACAAAAAGGGAGTCCTGTACGTCAGCAGCCATATCTACACAGACCCAATGTACAACTCAGAGCTAGGTATCTTACAAGGTAAATGTACTGTAGAAGAAGATGAAGACCTAAAGGAGAACGAATACTACATCCTAACAAACAAAGGATGCTTCTACTCTGACGGCTCAGCATAGCCTGAGAGCCCAGGAATGGAGCTTAGAGAGTTTTAAATACTATATATGGCATCACGTAACGAACAAGCACTATCACAGTCAGAGCTCATGAAGATAGAAGGAAGAGCTGCCCACATGGCCGTTGAGTATGACAAGGAATACCAAGCAGTCCGCAGGATATTAGTAGATGAAGCAGTCAAGGAGAAAGCCAAGACTAAAGATATTAAGAGAAGGTACACAAGATGACTAAAGGATGTGACTGCTGCTACGACCCAGATCACTGTGATGCAGAGGTTTTCGCAAGACCTCACGATATGCTATAATTACCTTAGATTTATTAACTTATACAACAAGTATGCCAGGAAAGAAACAACGTAAGAAAGGCAAGAGAAAAGCCTAAGATTTATATATGTCAGAGGAAGAGAAAAATGGAAATCCTCATGGAGCAAACCAACACAAACCTGATCCAAGGCAGGCTGTTTTTCTATCATACTATCTAGATCCAAAGTCAGGAACATTTTCAAATGCATATCAATCAGCAATAAAGGCTAAGTTTAGCGAAGAATATGCTCAGAATATCACAGGGCAAATGCCAACATGGCTATCAGAAGCTATCAGTGACCAATCAATGCTATCTAAAGCAGAAAGAAACCTAGATAAATTCCTAGATTACCAAGAAGATCCAAAGATCCAAGCAGACATCACAAAGTTTGTAGCTAAAGGGCTAGGTAAAGCCAAGTATAGTGAAAGAACAGAGACTGATATAACATCAAAGGGAGAACAATTAGAAGGAATAGCAGTAAGTTTTAAAAAGGCGAATGAAACAGACAATAACCCTACCTGAAATACTTCAACCGTTATTTGAACCAAAGAGATATAAGATTCTTTATGGTGGTAGAGGAGGAGGAAAGAGCTGGAGTGTAGCCATGGCCCTATTAGTTTTAGGAGCACAGAAACCTCTACGTATCCTATGTGCTAGAGAATACCAGAACTCTATAGCAGACTCAGTACATAAGCTTCTTGCAGATCTGATCAGTGAGAATAACCTTGATGGCTTCTATGAAGTACAAAGACAAACCATTAAAGGAGAGAATGGTACAGAGTTTATCTTCGAGGGATTAAAGCACAACATCCAATCCATTAAGTCTAAAGAAGGAATAGATATTGTATGGTGTTTTGTTGCTGGTACATTAATAGATGGAGTCCCGATAGAAGATATACAAGAAGGTGATTACGTTAATTCTTTTAACCATCAAACCAATACAATAGAAAGGCGCAGAGTTGTTCGAACAATGAAGAGGAAAAGACCAGAGAGTATCTACAAGTTATTGACTGAGGGGAATAGATATAATATCATTACTACTGGGGAGCACCCAGTCTATGTTAAAGACAAGGGCTATCTTCCTGTTAAAGATATTATTAAAGGAGATACTATATATGCCAAGGAAACTAAACCTTCCAAGCTCAGCTCCATGTTTAGGTGGGTGTGGGGAAGAGTTAACAATAGATACACAAGGAAGACGACAGAAGTACAGAAAGAACGGAGGAACATATTGTTGGGATTGCGTAAAGAAAAGGTTGTCAGAACGCATGAAGAACAACAATCCAATGAGCAATCCAGAAAGCAGAGAGAAGATGAGGAGGGCACTCAAAGAAGCTGGTCACAAACCAAAGAAGCTAGGAGGAAATGGAAGGGGATATACAAAGGCTCAGCAACTTCTATTCAAAAGACTTGGTCGTGGATGGTGGCGAGAGTTAGTAGTAACAGTTGGTCCAGGAAGAAAAGTTCATGGATACCCAACTCATTACAAGGTAGACTTAGCAAACATCTATTACAAGCTAGCAATAGAATGCGATGGCAGTGGACACTATGGAGAGAAAGGAAGGAGAGAAGACGAGAAGAAAAACAAGTACTTAGAGAGTATCGGGTGGACAGTGTTACGTTACAGGAACAAGAAGATATTGAACGACTTGGACTTAGTGATGGAGGAGATTACGTCTACAATTTCGAAGTTGAAGTAAACAACAATTACTTTGCTAACGATGTCTTGGTTCATAATTGTGAGGAGGCGCAAACTATTTCCAAGTTATCATGGGAGATCCTCATTCCTACTATACGTGAGGATGATTCAGAGATATGGATAACATTCAACCCAGAGCTAGAAACAGATGAGACATACCAAAGGTTTGTAATAGCTCCACCATCAGAGTCATGGGTACAGAAGGTTAACTACACAGATAATCCATGGTTCCCTGAAGTATTAGACATAGAGAGGAAAGACTTACAGAAGAAAGATCCAGATGCATATTTAAATATTTGGGAGGGGCACTGTCGTGAGGCATTAGAGGGTGCCGTCTATGCTAAGGAACTACGAAGAGCTCAAGAGGAAGAAAGAATAACATCAGTACCATATGATGCACGTTACCCAGTCTCAACCTATTGGGATCTAGGATGGCAAGACTTCACAGCTATCTGGTTTGTACAAAAGGTAGGGTTTGAGTTCAGGGTAATAGACTACTACGAGAATCAGTTCGAGAGCATACAGCATTATGTACAAGAGTTAATCAAGAAGCCGTACGTCTATGACATAGATTGGTTACCGCATGATGGTTCAAGTAAGAGCTTAGGTACAGGCATGAGTATTAAAGAGCAGATGCAGCAGTTAGGTAGAAGAGTACAGACAGTACCTATGATGTCATTGAAGAATGGTATAGCTGCAACCCGTGCTATCTTTGGTTCATGCTTCATAGACAAGGAGAAGTGTACAGATGGATTGAATGCTCTAAGACATTACCGCTTTGATGAGAAGACTACAGAGCCAGGACAGTTCAGTGATAAGCCATTACATGATTGGAGTTCACATGCTAGTGATAGCTTTAGATACTTCGCAGTAGCTAGCCAGAAGTTGTTAGGTAGATCTGTTGCTGACATGAATAGAAAGAAGAAACCTAAGGTAAGATCTCGCAGAGGTTATAGACGCATATGATATCAACTAGTAATATATACATATGAGAGATATAAACATATTGATTGGAGATATAGATCAAGAGATGTACGAGGCCTTCTTTGGTGATGAGCATGATCCAACTATACTTGAGCAGGATTAACGTATCATTAACTTCAATGTCTATTACAGTGAACGAATACATCAATAAACAATAAATAACTTGCATAAACAAACAAGCCGCCTGCGGAAACAAGCGACTTGTTGCTAAAACAATCACATACACATGGTATAAAATTGCCTAGGAACATAAATATACCATGCCAGTCTTTGGCTAGTCAACGCTATAGGCCCCGTATTGATTGTAATCACGGGTTTTTGTTTTATTCGGATGGACCATTCATACCTATGGCGAGATATAACTTAAATAAAATAAAATCACAGCACAGCTATTCCATTCAAGAAATTGCTGAATTGTATAATATTAGAGAAGAAACAGTACGCCGTTGGATTTCTCCAATTCTACCAAATACTAAACCCCTACTGTTTTTTGGACTTGAGGTTATTCGATTCATTAAACAGGAGCGAAAAAAAAGAAAGTTTACCTGTGAGCCAGATCAGATGCCATGTTTTAGATGCAAGAAAGGTGTATTTGCCATTAACATCACATTGCATGAAACAGGAAGAATATCTCAAGGCCGCAAACAACAACTAAGAAAAATTGGACAATGCCCTACATGTTCAGCTGAATTAAACCTGTTTATTTCAGACTCTCCGCAAAAGATGAGCTATATAGATTCACTGATGAGGATATGCCTAAGATACTACGAGAGGTTGGTATGTTTAGATCGGCAACTGATGCACGTAAGAATGGATGGGATGATAGAGAGATTGCTAATGGGTTCCATACGTTTACGATTGGCAAGAAAAGAAACAGAGTTAGCATACTTAAATATGAAGAAGGCATACATGGTAGTAAATGTGACTGGTGTGGTTGGTGTAATTAATAAACCTATAGTATAATGAATATGTATAAATGGGCGTATACTATTTTTGATATCCACAAATGTTTGAACAAAAAGATATAAAGCCCTACCTCCCATCAGATGAACAGAGGAAAGCTATACGGAAGGTTTATGACTCATTCCAACATTGCATTATTCAAAGAGACAAATCGTACTCTTACTTTGATGAGTATGGCTTAGAGGAATACATAGATGAATCAGTACGTAGGTATAATAGTTATCTACCAAGACGTGATGAGTATGATCCACGTACTAATGTATTCATGCCAGAGACTCGTAATAAGGTTAATATCATTGCTGCCTTTGTTGCTGCTCAACGTCCACGGGTAGACATTACAGCTAGATCTAAGAACAAAGTATCTGATAAGCAGTTAGCTACTATCCTTAGCTCACTCTATGAGTACTACATGGACAAAGAGAATGGTGATGAGAAGTTCCTGCATGCTACTACAGAGGCTCTAGTTAAAGGTACATCTGTTGTCTATGAAGGATATGACTACAACGTACGTGAGATCAAAGAGGTTACAGGATACAACTGGGATACAGGTAAGGTTACCTATGAGAAGCAAGACCGCATTGAGGCAGACAACTGCTTCCAACGTATCATTCCATTAGAGGACTTCTTCATTGAGAACTTCTATGAGCCAGACATTCAGAAGCAACCACGAGTTAATGTACGTGAGTTAATAGAATACTCTACCTTCATGGATCGGTATGGTTCCTATCCAGCTGCACAGCATGTACCTACTAAGGGAATGTTTGTTAATGATAAGTCAGGTGAGTACTACTTCTGGGAAGACTGGAGTGACCGTGTTGATGATCCTCAAGTAGAGTTAGTTCACTTCTATGAGAAGATGACAGATACATACCTGATCGTAGCTAATGGTGTTCTACTTACAGAGCCAGACAATCCAATCATGTTCGATCATAAGGACTATCCATTCAGTGTGATGCGCTATGAGACTATGGCTCCAGACTTCTTCTATGGTAAATCTCTACCACAAAAGATCGTTTCTCCACAGGATGTGTATAACGAGTTAACAAATGTAATGCTTGACCGTGCTCGTATGTCATCAATGCCTGCATTAGTTACCAGTCTTACATCAGAGATTGAAGAGGATGAGGTAGGTTCATTTCAGATTATTCAAACAGCAGACCCTAATGGGTTACGAGAGCTTAACTTCTCTGCTAATCAACCAGGTGATATACAGATTGCAGAAGGTCTACGTGGTGCTATCGATCGTTCAACAGTAGACTCATCAGTTAGTGGTGAGGTATCAGGTGAGACAGCTACTGCTATTCTACAGGCTCGTAGTGCTAACATTCAGAACCTAGGACTCTTCTTAGTAAACATCTACTCATTCGTATATGACCATGCTAAGCAACGACTAGCCAATACTCTACAGTTCACTACTAAACCTAGTAAGTTACGTGGTTCAAACAGTGATAAGTTCGAGATGAAGGAGATTGTAATGGATGACCAAGTACTATCAGATGGTGAGAATGGTGTCAGAGTAATCCGTATTGTTGGTGATTCAAAGGATATTCCTACTGAAGAAGAGAGAACAGAAGATGTATTAGAACAACAAGAACGTACAGGACAGAACGTTGAGACCGTATACATTACACCGAACATGCTACAGGATATAGATTGGATGCTGAAGATTGTACCAGGATCTAGTATCCCAGAGACCAAGGCTCTTACTAAGGCTATGGCACTAGAGTATGCTAACACTGCACTATCTATGTTCCCTGGACTAGCAGATCCAGAACCAGTATTCGACTTTGTTACTGAGGCATTTGAACAGAACCCTGATGATTATAAGATAGAGCAACAACCAGCTGGACCTGAGGGACCTATACCACCTGAGTTAGCTCAAGCACTACAAGCAGAAGCTGGAGGAGAAGTACCACAGCAATCTGAATTAGTACAACAAATAGCAGGTACACAAGGGCCTGACCTTAATCAATTACTAGAGTTACCACCACAATGATACTTCATAAATGGGCGTTTCAATTTAAGTTCAATAGAGCCTTACGTTCTCTATTCACTCCAGCATATTGGAGTAACTTCAAGATAAGACCAAGAGATAAGGAGAAGGTATACGATGCATACGTACGACAGTGCAAGACTCTACTACATGAGATAGATCCTATGTCTCGTCGCTTAGTCATGGAGTTCTTAGATCTAGTAGCTATGGAGTTCCATCGAGAGAACATGAAGTTCCTAGATAAGGATCAAGATCTAATTAACAGGGCTCGCATGTTCCAGACCATTAAGATTAAGCAAGCAATTAAGGCATCATTAAAGGAGAAGAAGGAGTTAGACGACACTAAGAAGTAGTGGTATAATTACTGTGCACATTAGCAATACAACTGAATAGGCGTACCCTTGGGCTGTCATAAAGCTCTAGGAAGTTTTTACGCCTATTTACTTCCTAGTGCCCTATGACGATCTAACGGTCGTTCTTTTTATTTATCCTACCGCGAGGACCCACGTTAAGGGCCGCATGGTATAACCATACGAATATGGACGAACAAGAACAAGAGGCAGTAAACACAGACGTTACTAACGTTTCAGACTCGCCGTCTGATGAAGCTAAGACCGAGGAACTAACGAACGAGCAAAGACTTGTACGTGAGAACCAAGAGTTAAAGCAAAACCTTAGAGAACAAAGCAAGAAGCGTCGTGTAAACGACGACGATCAAGAAGGTGATGAAGATAGTGAAGACTCTGTTCAAGAAGAGCTTCGCGAGATCAAAGAACAGCTCTCTCAACTTAACGAAAGTAAAGAAAAGAAAGCATCTGCGTATCGTGATACCTCTATTGATAAGATGTACGACACTGCATGGGGTAAGAAATATGCTCCTGAAACTGCTGGTAGTGAGCGTGAATTCGTTAAACTACAGAAGGCGTTTAAACAAGTCTCATCACTGAGCCCTATAGAATCCCCTGAGGACTATATGAATGCTCTACGTAAAGCTGACGTCATTGTATCTGGGAGGCCTGATGCACTAATGGACGTTGAAGCTGCACAAGAACAAGAACAGGTACAATCAGCTGCACGTAAGTCTGCTGGCGGACCTGGAGGTTCAACTGATCGTCAAGGTACTTCCGCTAATAGCTTATCTCAGGAAGAGAATGCTCTACTAGATAAGTTCGGTGTATCTCCAGACAAGCGCAAGAATCTCTAAGGGAACTAATTAATCCCTAAAATAATCTAAACTATTATGGCTTTAGATCTAACTGTTGTCCGAGGTGAAGGCACTGTCGAAACATTCCGTGTTGAGGCTGGAGCTGTCGGATCAATAACTCCTGGTAAACCAGTTAAGGTTGGTGGAACAGGAGATAACTATGTTGTTTTACTAGCAACTGGTGACCCAGAAATCGGTACTGACCGTATGGTTGGTATTGCTCGATCTACTTCAACAGACACAGCTGCTGCAGACGGCGTTGTAGAAGTTGAAATGATTGTTCCAAATAAGACTGTTATCCGTGGTAAGGCTACAACTCCAGCTAACATTGACACTGATGCTAAACTACTTGCATTACTCAATGATACTGTAACGTTTACTCTTACAAGTACTACATTCTCAATCAATGAGGATGAAGGAACAGATCCTAACGTACATGGACTAACCATTATTGATGGTAATGTTGCTAATGGAACACTAGACGTACAAGTAGCTGATGCTGCTGGTCTAAGTGGTGGCTCAGTCTAAACTAATTAATTAACGATAACCTGATATACTATGGCTTTTACAGGTGCGATAAGTCCGAATGTCGTCAAGACCGCTTTGGATGACGTATTCTTTACTGAATACGAAGACATGGGACCAATGCTGGCCCATGCTGATGATGAAATGGTTTTCCGCCAATCAACTGCTGATTCTGGTGCGGTAATCATGGAAGTCTTCAAGGGTGTTAAAGCTTGGGAGCAACGTTCAGAATCTGCTGACGTTAACCAAGATAGCCCATTAGTAGGTGACCAAATTACCTACAGTGTACTTAACTATGCTAACTCTGTTGATATCTCAAAGAATCTCTTTGATGACAACAAGCATGATGTAGTTAAGAACATGATGCGAGAATTTGCTGAAAAGGCTCGTGTCGCTCAAGACAAGAATGCTTACGGTCTATTCCGTAATGGATTCGGAACTACTCTTACTGCTGACGGAGCTGCTCTATATAGCAACACTCACACTACTCTTAGTGGTGATACAGTTGATAACTTAGGAACAGCTACTCTTAGTGAGACATCTCTAAACACTGGTATCATTGCTCTTGCTGAGCAAGTTGACCAGGCTGGTGAGATTCGTGGACATCAAGCTACTTGCTTGCTTGTTCCGCCTGCTTTATTCAAAACTGCGTGTGAAATCGCTGGTAGCGAATGGAGATCTGGTACAGCTAACAATGACGATAACGTTTATCTATCTAAGTATGGTATCTATGTTAAACAGTCTCAGTACCTTGGTGCTGCAGCTGGTGGATCAGATACTGCTTGGTTCCTATCTTCTAAGAACCACAGCAACTACCGATGGGTACGTGACGGCATTGCAACTGACCTAGTTGAATACAAATACCAACGTAACAACGATTACATCTACAAAGGTGAGTATCGTGAAATGGTTGGAGCTGTTACATACGAGGGCAGCTGGGCCTCAAATGGAACTGTATAGGTTCGACACGTTAGTAACACCAAGGTATAATTAAGGCATTAAGCTTTAATCATACCAACATGAAACTCAAGTGCGAATATTGCGAGGCAGACTTTAGGCGGCGTAAGCGACAGAAGTTCTGCTCTCACGAATGTTCTTTACAAGTTACAGGATTCAAACAAAATCAATACATCATGGATGTCATCGAGCATCGTAATGACTGTCTATGTGTAAGATGTTCTCCACCAATAGGAGAGAAGTCTCCAACATGGAAGGGCGGTAAGCCAATAAAGCAATGTAAGACTTGTGGCAATGATTATGAATGTCGGCGTGAACGAGTGAAGACATCAAAGTATTGCTCTCGTCAATGTCATGCAAAAGATATGCAAGGCAAATCCAGAAAGAACTCTAGTCAATTCAAGCGACAGGTTGCATATACAGATAGGCTCAACTATACAGAGCTGAGGAAGGCAATGCATGGGTTACCAGAGATGGTACAATGGAGGCGTAGTGTTCTTAAACGAGATGGAAATAAGTGCATTGTATGTGAAGAAATTGATGGGCTTCATACAGACCACATAGAACAAATTAAAGTGTTTGCTGATAAATACAATTGGCAATGCTTACAAGATGTAATTGATT
>Ga0209756_1003096_pt1 | contig 13734 bp, 14 predicted proteins | sample ETNvirenome_6_85_FD_184071 | JGI IMG/M metagenome (GOLD analysis project Ga0209756, IMG submission 184071) | Marine viral communities from the Pacific Ocean - ETNP_6_85 (SPAdes) (version 3) | ecosystem: Environmental > Aquatic > Marine > Oceanic | place: Pacific Ocean | collected 2013-06-19
GCTTGGATAGTTGACAGTTCAAAAGTTCTAGATAGACTCCAGCCGGCTAACGCCAACAAGATTCCTACCAACATTGTCATTAATTTTTCAATCATTCAATTTCATTCCAGGCAGCTTCTTCATTATCTACCTTTGGTAGCGGCATTATATAGCCTTTTGGAGGCATTTTCAATTTACTTTTACTTGGTTTTATAAACTTATCTCCCATTAATTGAATGTCCGGATTCTCTTTTTTGTATTCATCTTTCAATACGTCCCAATGACTTTTAAGATCATCAGGTCTCGTTTTATCTCTTGAAGGAGTTACCCCTCTGCATTTTTCCACCAATAAAGCAAAGTTTGAATTAAGTGATAGACTAGGATTACTATTAACCCTACCACACATCTTCATTAATTCTAATTGTTGCTTAATTTGTACGTTTTCTTTGGAGGTCTTACAGTCTGTGCCTAAATATTTTCTATAAGTAAATCTTAAATATTGTTGTTCATGGGTGCTACTTTCACTGTAATTATAATCAGTATCTCTTTGTTCTGTAGAGATTTCCATTTCACCACATCGTACACCATACTCATTAAGATATTCGTTTTTAGGATATGCTGGTCCACCAAATAGGGCTAACAAACATATTAGTATTATTAAAATTCCTGTGAAATAATAATTCATCCTGGCAACCTCCATACATAACTACCTATTTAAATCCTTAATATCATAGTCATGCTCTCTGACTTGATCTGCTAATTGTCTGTATAAATTTTCTGCCATTTGCCACGTAGACTCAGCAGAAGTTAATCTTGTGTTTTGATCTGTAATTTTATCTTCAGCAACTTTTAAATCTCTTTGTAAACTTATAATTTCTTGCTGGTTTGAATTAATTGTATCTGTAAGATTAACAATATAACGAACACCAGTAAATGTTCCGACTAGCACTGAAGCTACTACTGGCACCATAACAATATTTTTTTTCAATAAATCTGCTAAGTTCATTCGTATTTAACCTCGTTTTCAAAAGAAAGATCTGTAGCATGGTCTTTTTGATATTTGTAAGTTCTTTTTTTACCACATTTACAATTATCACAAACACACATACCATACTCATCTGCATGAAGATCTCCATCACAATGACAGGCGTGATGACAATTTTTACATTTACTCATGCTTCTTTTCCTCAATTTCGTAGAAGAAATTATCTGTGTCTTCTGTTCTCCACTTACGAGTGTCTTCTACATTCCACTCAGAAGTTTGAACTTTCCAGTCAGGAATTTCGTCTTTAACTGTGAAAGATGGGATGTCCCATATTAGTCTGTTGTTAGGTTGAGCTGCATAATTGCCGTTTTCCAACGCAAGTATGTGTGCGCACTTGTGTTCGTGCGGAATTTCTGAATGATCAGTATCTAGTATATTACTATCTGGGTGGGCAAAATCAACAGTAAATAAGTAAGCACCGTGGTACCATTTTTTATCTTTACCAATGTATTTTCCAGATTGTCCGTCTAAGATATCATAAGAAGTAACAGCAGGATAGTAACTAAAACAATTCCATAGCTCCAACTCATCAAGTCGCATCCTAGGTACTTCTTCTGCTTTATAGCCTCTTTGTATGAACGCAGATATGGGGAGACGATAGAAGACAGCCCCATTTTCCATAATACAGTGAAAGAGGATAGGACGTCCTGTAATAGACGCCACACCAAAGATAATACAATCTTCAACTTCTCCATGGTGTTTTTTAAGATCATAGAGATACTCTCTCCTGATCTGTGCATACGTCACAGGTATGTTTGCATTCAGATAGGCCATGACTCATTAGAATATTATTGCGCCAATAACGAAACCAACAACTGCACCAATAATGTACTCTCTGTGCATTAAATAAAAATGCTCTATTTTATGTTTTATATTGCTCATTTTTCCTCCTCTTTTATATTACCCCAATTGGGACCGAATTCATAGTCTACTTTATTAGGAACTTCAAGTGAAACCGCATCCTCCATTATCTGTTTTATTTTATCTGAATTACCATCAACAGATATATCAAGTTCATCATGAACTTGTATGTGTGGAATAATTCCTTCTTTATATAATTCTAACATTGCTTTCTTAGTCATGTCAGCAGCTGATCCTTGTATAAGTTTGTTCAATGCTTTGTAAGTGTATGCTCTCTTGATCCCTGGTCCGTGTTCCATGAGCGCTGCATCATGAGGCAGGGCTTTATGAATCCCGAATTGATTAGGTTCCCACAAATGGAAACGACATAATCTTCCAAGTAGAGTTCTAATCTTACCTGAGTCTTGAGCACGTTGCATTACATTGTCCATTAGTTGTTTAACGAATGGTACTCTTTTATGATACTGTTTAAATAAATCATCAGACTTATCTTTAGATATACCCAGTTCTGCTTGTAATTTATTTTTACCCATACCATAGAACAGACCAAGGTTTATAGTCTTGGCCTGTGATCTAGGGATCTCTGCCATATCAGCGACAATGTCATGAAAGTCCGCATTATCGTCACGATAAGCGTCCAATACATCGCCCACTCCATAGAGATTCTGTAAAGCTGCATAATGCACTACCAACCTAGGCTCTTGCTGAGAATAGTCAAAACAACCCCATGTATGGCCCTCCTCAGGTATAAATAATGACCTAATAGCAGGTCCTAATTCCTTATTTCTTGCTGGTATTTGCTGTAAATTTGGGTTTGAATAACTGAATCTTCCAGTTACTGTTCCTCCATTATCTCCTCGTAGCTGGTTTATTTCAGCATGTATTCTTCCTTTGTGATTGTGCTTTAATATGGTATCAATAAATGTGGTATGCGCCTTGTTTATTTCACGAGCGCGGGCTATTTGTTTCACCAGTGGGTGGGGGTGATTCTGTAAAAAGTTTTTAGTAAATGATGGAGAATTTGTTTTTTCGGTTGAGTCATATGGTAGGTTCAGTTTTTGAAAAACTTGCGCTATCGACCTCGCTGCCCATATTTGCGTATCTACTCCAGTTTCTTTTTTTACTGCTAATAAGCATTCTTTTTCTTTTGCTGATAATGTTTCTTTTAATTGATGAGCTGCTTCAACGTCTACTCGAACTCCTAAAAAACGCATATCAACTAAGCAAGGGAAAAGTTCTGTCTCTAATTCGAAAATAGATTGTATATCTTGGTGTAAAATTTCTTTCTTAAGTTCTTGCCACAATTGCAAAGTTATCTCAGCATCTTTTTCTGCATAAGCACCTACATAAATGGCAGGTAGTTTATACATTTCTGCCTTGGGGTCAACCCCCCAACTCTTTGCAGCTTCATATAAAGCTGTTTCATTTTTTCCTTTTCCGGTATATCTTTTAGAGCAATTGTTTAGGTCATAACGCATTTGATTTTCATCAACCAAGGCCGATGCAATCATCGTGTCAACAATTTTACCGTTAATACTTAAACCTAATGCTCTGATCCAACATACGTCGTACATGGCGTTATGAAATATTTTAACTGCTGGTGTACTAAGGACTCCTTGAAACCATTTTAAAACTTTTGCTCTATCCATATTACCACCACCTTCGTGAGCAATTGGATAATAACCAGACCAATCATGAACAGCTACTGCTACACCTGTTACGTCTCCTCGTTTAGTTACATTACCTGAGCCCATTTTTATAAGATCAGGATCTTTTGTTTCTAAGTCTATTGAAATCTCATCATACTTAGATAAGTCTGGAAATGTTTCCGGTGGTAACCATTCCGTCTGTGGTGCAAATAAGGGAGCTTGTATCATTTAACAAAACCCCAAGAATTTTTCTTTTCTTTTATTTCTTCTTTCACTGGGGCAGGATAGTCTCTATCGATAGCCATGTCAATATAATGTTTTGCTTTTAATAAATCTTCTTTTTGATTTTTCTGTTTGTGTCTACACAAATATTTTATGGCGTTGCCTTCGGCGAACGGAATATTATTTCTGTTAATAAATTCTGAGGGCTGAATGACCATACTACGATAGTGATTCCCCCCTACCTGCTTTTTATATATTTCATCGCTCACATAAACCACGCTATTGTTAAGAAGCATGACAAAAAGACTGCCACACTAAGTTCTCCCATTATTTTCATATTTTGTTTACACCACCTACAATTACACATCATATTATATATCCTTTGTTTGCTATTTTTGGTTCCACTATATGTAAGTTTTCTTTTGTTCTTGTTGCTCCCACATAGTACAATCTGTTTTCATCATCTGGATTTTTTTCATATCCTTCCATAGTAGTTTTAGTAAGATCAGTTAAAAGAACTACGTTTTGTGATTCCCCACCTTTAGCGGCGTGAATCGTAGACAATTCTATTCTTGGTTTTTTATTTAGTTGTTCACCATTAGCTCTCATTTTTCTGAGATAATTAATTCTTCTAGTCCCTGCATCATTAAATGCTTCAAACCAGACTTTGTTAGTTTTAAGTCCGTGGTCCGTGGTCAACTTATCAATACCATAGAAGGAACCCTTCACCATTCCTTTTAATTTTTTCTTCTCTACATTATCTTCGTTCATGTAGTTGTAAATTTTTTCTATTTGTTTATAAGATAATAACTGACCTTGTCGTAAATGTTCCCAGTCAGTCGCTGCTTCTTGCATATCTTTCTCATAACTTCTTTTATATCTATTTTCATAATACAAACCTTTACGGTACAAAGTATCTTCTATTTCTTTAAGCATGTGTTTAGTTCTACCTAGTATTAACCATTCTCCTTTAGACATATCTATTGAATCCACATCAAAATGACGATGTAGACCCCCTTCATTCACCTTAGGCTTCCAGTTTTTATTTATTCTATTCCTAACTCTATTGATTATATTCATCGCCAGCTTATGGACTTTAATTGGTATTCTATGTGATTGTATCAGTGGAAGATTGATCATTTGATCCTGTAATGCGATAAAAGAATCTACATCTGCACCAGCCCATTTAAAGATAGCTTGGTCATCATCTCCAGCAATAAAGGTGTCTTCGGCTTTGTCCCATATAGTTTTGGTCATATCCCACTGCATAAGAGATAAGTCTTGAGCTTCATCCACAAAGACTACATCAAACTTAGGGGATAGATCTGATTTTATAAAATTTAAAATCATGTCGTTAAAATCTATTAAAGCATATTCTTTTTTATATCTTTTCAATTCATTATGTATAATGGTTAACTTATTTCTCTCCAGATCCTGGGTATGTTCTCGTCTATCAAACTGTTGTTCCGGTGTAAGATTTCTAAGTTGAGCTAATTGAATAATTTGTAAGTATTCACTATCACTTGTGAATATACCATGGTCATGACTATGTTCTGCGTATGCTACAGGAAACCCTAATTTTTTTCCAAGATCTCTATAATGTCTTGGCTGCATAACCTGGTCTTTTTTAAGTCCAAGTTTTCTAAATGCTAATGAGTGTAAAGTTCTAAAATAAGGAAGATCATCTTCGGTAAGATTAAATTTTTTAATTGCCCTATCTCTTGCTTCATATGCAGCTTTCTGAGTAAAAGCAAAGTATCCTACTCTATCAGGATCTGTTTCTTTTAAATAATCATCAACCTTATTTAATAAAGTTGTAGTCTTACCAGTACCTGGTGGTCCTAATACTATTGTTTTCAAAATACATCCTTCGGTTTTAATTCTTTTTGAGTATACTCTTCATCTTTTTTATCAAATTGTTTTACCACAAATACTGAAGTTCTATCTCTACCTATTCTTTTATCTTCACAATTACATGCTTCCTTTAACATTTGTGCAGTACGTTGATAGTTAATATCCCACCTTTGTCTTATTAAAAATTTTGTATAAAACATATTATAAACAAAATGGTGATAACCACCGCTTGTCCATACTCCACCTAATTTAAGATCGCTCATTTCAGTTCCTACGTGTCTGTTTAAACAGAATTCTTCTAAATGATTTTGTAGTTGATCATTAGTTGTTACACCTTCTGGTGGCTCAACAGGTTCGTGATTCTTCATTAGTGGGTTTATAATCATATCCCAATCTTTAGGTTTAACTGTTGGTGGTTTAAAGTCCAACTGTTCCATACATGCTTCTTGAAATAAGTTTTGTTGTTTTAAGTATTTAACATTCTCTAAGTATAATCTTTCTCCGTCTACGTTTAGATAATAATAAGGTTTTTCTAATTTAATTTTTTGTAAATCTGTTAGTGAAGGAAACACAATCTCTTCTCCTATTCCATATTTACGACTTCTACATAATTTCTTATCACATAAATTACACATTGGAATGTCATTACATTTATATCCCCAATCTTTTTTAGCATGTTGGTTTTTAACTACATCTAATTCGTTCTCTGTTAATGGTGAAATTGTTGCATCAGCATTAAACATTGTTAATTTTGTTTTCCATTCTGCTGGCCATTTCTTTTTAGCATATACAGAAAAATGAAACATAGCATTATTACGTCCACCATTCTCTGGAATTTTATTGATAGCCATTAGCTCTATACATGGAGGTCCATCAGAAAATTCTGATTGTGGTCTTTCTACTTTTATAATACCAACATCTGTCTGTTTTACATTATTAATAATTTCATAAAATTCTTTTAGACTTGCTGCACTACCATCATCTTTAAATGCGTATCGAGTAGTATCATCACCATTAAAGTAAGGTAAATTTAAAAAATTTCCTGTGTCGTCTGATGATTTTAATTGAATTTGTTTTGGGAAGACTTCTGATCCACCATATCCTAGTAGTGTTTTTATCTCGGTAAGTTTATCTCTCATTCTTTCTGCTGATACCGGCTTCTGTGAGAACAGAAACACGTGAGCGCCCCCGCTCTTAGACCTACATACCACTAATGGTAGATTGAATTGTTTTATTTTATTAATTAATTTTTTATGATCAAACCCAGCATAGGAATCTATATCTACACATCCCCATATACATTGGTTATCTTCGTTAATTGGTATAATACCTAGACTTTGAGTACCATTTAAGTGTTTTGTCCACAAATCATCAGTGACTGGTTGTCTTACTACGAAAGATTGTCCTTTAACCTTTTCTCCGTTGTTATTAGAAGGACCTACTTTAGTGCATCCATGAGCTCTTTCTAAGCCTTTAAATATATTTTTAAATTCTATCATAATTTTTTCTTGGGCGTTTCCACTCTCGCTTCCACGCCCAATCCTAGGAACTAACTTGCGTTAGTGATTAATATGGAGAATCCTGTTTAGGTTCCTCAGATGAATGTTTAACTTGCACTTCACCTTTGCCTAATCTTTCAGCAAAGCTTTTTGCAATACTATAAACACCTTTATCTGATACTGGTCCTACTTTAGACACTTCCCATCCAAACCATGTTCCTTTGTCATTAGACATTTGAACAGTCTTTAGATTATAAATGTGGCTATAAGTTGGCGGCGTAAACATACCGTTTTTTCCATTTAGTTTAAGACCCATCATGATTGAGTTCCATTTACGACTAATTTTTAATTGAGTCGCTTTCATAGAAATCAAAGCAGTCTGTGGACTATCACCTAGAATAACTACAAAATGATTTGCAGTATTTTCTAAATAATTACCATTTGGTAAACGATCTTTAAAAGATTTATCTCTAGTAGTTGTGCTCACAATATCACTCTCGGCATTGTGAATTGCTACTGGAGCGCCTTTACCCTCACCTCTATCTTTCCATTCTACGTATTTTCTTTCGTAGAACACTGGCAAGACATCTATTCCTTTAGTACCATCATAAATTTCATTTGTGACAGTATTAAGAATCATTCCAGGTTTAGCACCTTGAACATACTTCCCATCCCTCTCATTGACTTCAGGAGATAGTTGTCCTAAGACTTTCAGGAATGGTAACGCAAGATCTTCCTGCGTCATATTCTGAGAGCCAGCATTTGCATCTGCTTCGAAAAGATTCGTAGCTAATGCACCTGCATTTGTTTTGGTTGTTACATTGTTCATGTTTATTGTTTCCTTTTTATTGTTGTTTTATTTCCAACAAATATGTTGAAAATTTCCGTTGGCATTTCTTTACCTGCCTCTAAACGTTCACGGACTAACGCTTTAAGAGTCATGGGTTCAACCTTCAACTTTTGTGTCGGCTGGTACCCACGCTCTTGTGCAAGAGCAGCATAATCAGCTGCCTTGTTATCTTCGTTGCGACCAAAAGATACGAGTATCTCGTTTTTGATTATATCTCCTAGTCCATTATTACGAAGCCAGTTAAACGCTTTCTCTCTGTTAGCAACAGTGATAGTAGCGCTATAATTTGGTTTAACATCTACCGAAGATCCATCCATAAGTTTTAAATGAGATAAACCCATTTCACTCATCATAGTTGGAATAACTTCTCCCGATATATGGTCTAATTCTTTTTTAGTGTTCTTTATATTATCTTCTTGTAGTTCAAGTCTTTGTTGTAAAGATTCTAATCTCTCAACTTGATCTGCTAAAGATTGTATGTTGTCAGTTTTTTTAATGACCTCCTGCTGGTCCTTTTCAAAGTCAATACTACTCATCTATTTTTCCTTTCTCGTATAAATCTATCTCTATGGAATAATATTTTCTTTCTTGTTTATCCCATTTCAATAAGTTGTATTTGCCGTTGGTTATATCAGAAACTATAGAACACGCGACGCCTATTATGGCTGGATCACCAGTCAATAATAAAAAATCTTTTTGTCTATAATTTGCTAATGATTTTCTAAGCTTAAAAATAAGTGGACCTGGTGAAAAAATTATTTGTGAAAGCTCTGGTAATAAAAATTTAAATTTACCAAAAGTTGCTGCACCCATAATATTTATTTTAGGTCTACCTTCTTTAGTGCCTGGAATTTCTTGAATCACATAAACTATCGGTGGTTCCGATTTATTACTTATGTCTCCATATTGTAAACTATTTTCTTTCATGCTTGACAATATAGGTCTTCAATACTATATTGTCAACTAGAAAGTAAAAATGAATTATAGATTTAAGACAAAACCTTACAAGCATCAATTGACTGCTTTAGAAAAATCATGGAATAGGGAAACCTATGCATATTTTATGGAAATGGGGACAGGTAAAACAAAAGTATTAATAGATAATCTGGCTATGCTTTATGACAAAGGTAAAGTTAATGGTGCCTTAATTGTAGCTCCCAAAGGAGTAGTTGGGACTTGGTATAATAATGAAATTCCAGCACACTTACCGGATCATATAGAAAATGTGCCCGTATTATGGCAAGCTAATATTACTAAAGAACAATCTAGAAAATTAGGTAATTTATTTAAAACCGGAGAAGAGCTTCATATTCTAATTATGAATGTTGAAGCTTTTAGTACTACTAAAGGTGTAGACTTTGCTAGAAAGTTTCTATCTTCTCATAATACTTTAATGGCTATTGATGAAAGTACTACTATTAAAAATCCTAAAGCTAAAAGGACAAAAAGTATTCTTAAATTATCTGAAATGGCTAAATATAGAAGAATAATGACTGGATCTCCTGTTACTAAAAATCCTTTAGATTTATATTCTCAATGTGAATTTTTAAGTCCGTGGCATTTAGATTTTCAATCTTATTATGCTTTTAGAACTCGTTATGCCATTATGAAAAACGCCAATATTGCAGGGAGACAAATACAATTAGTTGCAGGGTTTCAAAGATTAGGAGAATTATCTGAAAAATTAAATCCTTTTTCATATAGAGTATTAAAATCAGATTGTTTAGATTTACCCGACAAAATATATATGAAAAGACAGATTAAATTGAGTCCTGATCAATTTAAAGTATATGATCAAATGAAAAAAGAAGCGTTAGCTACATTGAATGGTAAAAAAGTTACAACTGTTAATGCATTAACTCAATTAATGAGATTACATCAAATTACCTGTGGACATTTTACATCTGATGATGGAATGACCCAACCTATTAAAAATAATAGAATAGATGAATTAATGGATGTCTTGGAAGAAACAGAAGGTAAAGCCATTATATGGGCTCATTACCAATATGATATTACAAACATAATTAAAGAAGTAGTTAAGGTCCATGGTCCGGGCTCCATTGTGGATTATTATGGGTTAACTCCTCAAGATCAAAGACAGAAGAATATTAAAAAATTTCAAAATGATGATAAATGTAGATTTATTGTAGGGACTCCAGCTACTGGTGGTTATGGAATAACTCTAACTGCAGCAAATACCGTGGTTTATTATTCTAACGGATACGATCTAGAAAAAAGATTACAGTCAGAAGATAGAGCACACAGAATTGGACAAAAAAGATCTGTAACATATGTAGATTTGATTTGTGAAGAGACCGTAGACGAAAAAATCGTAAAAGCTCTCCGTAAAAAAATAAACATAGCATCAGAAGTTTTAGGAGAAGAATTAAAGTCATGGATTTAATAGGATATACGCGCGAGGCGCGCTAGAATTTTTAATTTACGACTTTTCCGCCGGACCATTTCATTTCTGGTAGCCCTTCGGTATATTTTTTGCCGTCAAAAGTTAATATTTGTTTTCTGTTTGCATCTGACTCATGATAACTGACATGAATCCAGCCAGCTTGTCCATCATCTGGTTTGTAAAATTCTAATATACATTGATCAAAATCTACGTTGTTAGTTAGCCAGTAAGCCACTTGAATATTTGGTATACCAAAAATTTCGAAGTCAACCGCCTGGCCCTTAGCATGTTGCGACGTTTTTTTGCTGCCGATCGCTTCACAGAGCGCCTCTGAGCGGTAGCCCGATGTTATTGTAATTGGTTTATCAAAGTGTGCTCGAATCGGTTCCAAAACTTCATAACATAAATCTCCTAAGCTTTTTATTTCTCCAGCTCCTGGTGTGTTGTCTATACCTTTTCGTGTCGCTGTCATCGACTTAATCATCTCTTCAAGAGTAAAATGTTTAGATAGTTGCATGATTATTATGTTCTCCCAGCAATAATTTTTTCACTTGGCGATAGTAAGGCTTCTTCAGTTCTTGTCAAGTTAGTTTGTGGGTTTTTTGCCATTGCCATTTGTTGGTTATTTACCTTTGGCATTGGTTGTGTATCTAATGGTGGTGTAGGTAATTTAGATTCTTGATTATAATAACTTGCTTTAGGCATGAAGTCTTCTAAGTTCATATTAAAGTCTCTATATAAACTTAATCCTTTAAATATATTTCTCATTGCATTAACAATTCCTCGTGATTGTAAGAAAGGATTAGGTTGTCCAGTTTCTCTAGAGATATCTTTAAATCTTTCTTGAATTTGTTCTGATGGATAAAAATATTTAAAATCTCCTTTTAATAAATCATTAATAAGTGATTCAGGTATACCTCTTTTTTCTAATGTCTTTTTAATTTTTGATCTAGACATTCCTAGTTTCTGTGCATTAATAAAATGAGTTAACATTTCTTTTTGTACATTGAACAAAGCTTTGTTAGCTACAAAATATCTTTCTACTACTTCCATTGGAGTTTTAGGTCCACCTTTTAAAAGTCCTTCGGGTCCTCCAGTAAATTCTTTTCTCGCTTTTGATATACCTCTTTGGTAATCATAAATATAAAAACCTAAAGCTTTTTCTGGTTCTACTTTAGTTAATCTCCATCCCATAATACCAGCAAGTTCTTTTGAAACTTCATACATTTCTCCAGTCTTACCAGGTATCTCTCTCATTCCTTTGTATGTTCTTACAAATGGTTGAACAGATGGTAGTAGAGTTTTACCTAAATGCATAGAAATTCTTTGTACTTTTTCTGCTGTGGGTGTTTGTTCTGAATATAATTCCACACCTTCTCTAGTTCTTCCCCCTCTTCCCCAAATATCCATAAATGCTTCTGTGTAGATAGACTCTGATATAAATGGCTCTGCAGTTTGGCCCATAGCTTGAGCTATTCCTCTCATAAAACCCTTCATTAAGACTTCTTCGTCTTCAATTCCTTCTTGAATATTTCTCAAGACAGTTTGGAAAGGTCTTGTTAATGTATCGTAAACATTGTTTCTACTGTAATCCATGAAGTATAAATCATTAGTTTCTGGATCTCTTAGATATATTTTTTGTGAATCTTTAGCCCAAGGTGCTACGAAATCGTTAGCTGCATCTGCTTCTTCATTACTTACACCAAAGATAGCTTGTGATCCTTTGATAACTCCATAAGGAATAGCTGCAGTTGTTAATGTCATTCCAATTAATCTTTTCCATCCATTTGCTTTAAAAGGATTCTTACTTGTAATAGGATTAATTTTTCCAGTAACAGGGTCTGCTATTTCTTTTAATGCTTGTTGCACGATACCAGTTCCCGTTCTAAATACTTCTGAAGGCCATGACATGAAGTTTCCAAAGGGAGACATACGCATAGCTCTTACAAACTCACCAACATATGCATAGTTAGGCACTGTATTTCTTACAATCTCAGCTGCTCTGTCTTCCATTTCTTCTTTAGACATCTTTAATAATTTATTCTTATTCATTTTAAACATTCTTCCATACTCCACTTCAAAGTTTAAAATTTTCCAAAAGTCATCTTCCGCTACGTAAGCGTCTTGCATAACTTTCCCTGCTTTTTTAACTGTTTTTCCTAAAGCACCTAAAGAATTTAACATAGGTTTTAAAATACTATCTGTTGCAATGTTTCCATCACCAAACCTTACATCTTTCATAAGATTTCTAAGGTCTCCCATTCGAACGTTAGTATTTACAACACCTAATTCTAAATATCTTCTGTATCTTTCCATAGATAATGGGTTTCTAATTCCAAGTTGAACGGTTGCTCCCGCTCTTCCTAAAGCTTCTTTAAGTAATTGAGGGTTGGTAAATAACATACCATTTCCAAATGCAAATGCACCAGAACTTAAAAAGTTTCTTATGTGTGTAGGTATAGATAAAATTGTTTTAGCGTATTGTGCTCCAGCTTTAGGAGTTAACAATAAATTTCTCCAAGCCCATGAAAAAGTTTTACCCATTGCTCCACCAGTTTCTCCTCTCATAAATTCTTGAATTTTACTGACGTTAGAGAAACCTTCAGCAATATCTCTGGTTGTATACATATTGTGTAATCTATTAACTAAGGTTCCATCTTTAAAATAGTCAGCAACATATGGATTTATTTTTACAATTTCTCTGCCTGGTATATCTCCAAAAGCTCTTCGAGCTTCTAAAGGAGTTGCATGAAAGAATCCTCTTTGACCTGGAGGTGTGTCAGCTTTTACTGCAGCTTTCATTTTTTCATCTGTATCTAATATATCATCGAACAATTGATTCTTTCTAGCAATGTTAGATAATCTATTTACTCCTTCATAAATAGAGTGTCTTACATCTTCTACTTCTCCAAATAATTTTCTAAAAGCTTTACTTCCTTTACCTATAACTTGTAAAGTTTTATCTCCACCTGCAGTTTCTTTCTCTAAAGTTTGAGCAAATGTTTTAATATTGTATGCATCATCTGCACCTTTAGTTAGATTTTGATATTTAAATGTAGGTAATGTATCTTTTTTAGGATCCATATTTCTAGCTGAATCTAAAATATCATCTACCATATTATCTGCTTCCATTTTATTAATAGGATTCTTATTCTTCGCAGCATATCTAACAAACATATTAGCCACAAAATCTTTATCCTGTTGAGTGGGTTTAAATTTATTAAACAAACCTACTTCTTTGTTTTGAAATAATTCATATGTATTACCAATATAATTTTTAATTCTGTCTCCCATTAAAGCTCTAAGATCTAACGCCACTCCTGCTGGTAAATCTGTTTTAGCTCCCGGCCCACCAGCTGTTATTTCTA
>Ga0209756_1003097_pt1 | contig 13733 bp, 12 predicted proteins | sample ETNvirenome_6_85_FD_184071 | JGI IMG/M metagenome (GOLD analysis project Ga0209756, IMG submission 184071) | Marine viral communities from the Pacific Ocean - ETNP_6_85 (SPAdes) (version 3) | ecosystem: Environmental > Aquatic > Marine > Oceanic | place: Pacific Ocean | collected 2013-06-19
TGCCGATTGATCCGTCACTGACGCGACGAAGCCGGACGATGACGAACAGTCAGTTTCGAGGAGGATTGTTCTAATGCCGTCGTATCCCGGCTTCTGTGGGCCATCGTATATCTCTCAAAGCCTGATGGCGCGACCGGAACAGTGCATGAATATGTATCCTGAGCGTTTGGAAGTAGCGAATCGGCAGCGGTTGGTGCTGTATCCGACGCCCGGACTGGCGTTATTTGCGGAAAATGCGACAGAAGGCGCAGCCTGTCGGGGATTATTTGCCCAAGCGGGGCGTGCGTTTGCCGCTATTGGCACCAAAATCTATGAAATGTCCTCTACGGGGGAGTTAACCGAGATTGGCACGGTTGCTATCGACAGCAATCCTGCGACATTTGCCATGAATGGGGACGCCGGGAATGAACTATTCATTACCAGTGGCGATAAGGGCTATATTTATAACTTTTCGACAGAAGTATTTGGCGAACAGGTCACAGATGTGACACAGGGAGGCATGGTTGACGGCTATTTTCTTGGGCTGGATGCGGCGACCTCTACGTTAAAAGTCTCTGATTTGCTGGATGGGACGACTTGGAGTGGCCTTAATACCTTACAGCGGTCTGCGGCCCCTGATCCGTGGCAGGCGATGGTCATTCGGGACCGCACGATTCTTCTCTTTGGCACGGAAACGACGGAACCGATTTACGATGCCGGGACGTCCCCGATGCCGTTCGCGCCCGTGCCGGGGATTGTGATTCCGTATGGCATTGCGGCTCCGTTTTCCGCGAAAACCTTGGGTGCATCGACCTTATGGCTGGCACGAAGCAAGGATGGAGATCGTCAGGTCGTGCAGATGAACGGCTACAGTGTGCGACGGGTCAGTACCCATGCTGTGGAAATGGCGTTCAGTCGCTATGATGATGTGTCCGATGCGGTGGCGTTTACCTATCAGGATCAAGGGCATCAGTTTTACGAGTTAAATTTTCCGAATGCAAATGCTACATGGGTCTATGATTTGGCGCTTGGCATGTGGCATGAGCGCGGTCATTGGGATAGTGACGCACGGCGGTATCAGATGTGGGGACCACAGTATCACTGTTATGCGTTTAACAAGCATCTGGTGGGCGATGTCTCTGGTGCAGGCCGTATCTTTGAAATGAATATCGATCTCTATACGGATGTCGATGGGAACGGCTTGCGACGACAGCGTGTCCCACCAATTCTGGAAAACGAACAGAATCGGTTAATTATTAACAAGTTTCAGTTGCATTGTGATGTGGGCATTGGCCTCCCCGGTGCCACATGGGATATTGACGATGATGAGGGGGACCCCTTAGTGCCGCCGGTCATAACGTCATCGGATCAGGGCTATGATCCGCAGATTATGATGCAAATGTCCACCGATGGGGGAGAAACATGGAGCGAAGAACGCTGGCGCTCGGCGGGGAAACTTGGGGAATATCAGCATCGCGCCCAATGGTGGCGCTGTGGCAGTGGACGAAATGTAATTATTGCGGTCGCCATGACTGATCCGGTGCCGTGGAGGATAATTGATGCCATCGTCGAAGCTAAGGGCGCAATGCACTAATGGCAAAACCTGCTCCGATTCCGGTGACGTCGGCGGTCATCACGACCGAGATCGACCCCACATCGGGGGGAGATTTGCAGACCGGCTTAGTGTCCAGTCCATGGTTCGAGTATTTTTTGCAGATGCAGGATCGGGTGGAAAAGAGTCCGTATGCGGTCGGCACGCTGTTCGACACGCTGACGGACCAGAGCGCGGCCATTGCTGCGACGAGTCTGACGATTTCGACCCCGACGGGGCTGACCACGAAGCTGTCGAAGGGACTCTATCGCGTTTCGATATATGCACGGATTACGCAAGCCGCCTCTACATCGAGCAGCCTGACCGTCACCCTGCGGTGGACGGATGGGACGGTGGCCTGCACGTCGTCTGGATCGGCCCTCACCGGGAACACGACCGCGACGACGGGGAGTATGGACCTGATGATTCGGAGTGATGCAGATGCGTCAGTGACGTATGAAACAGCCTATAGTTCATCCGGCGCAACGGCCATGCAGTATCGGCTGGATGTCGTCTTGGAGCAGGTAACAACCTAAAGGATAGATCATGGCAGACCCTAATACATTATCTCAACAATATGAGAGTAATCCATACGTGCTAGATGCAAACGGGAATGTGCGTCCAATGACTGCTAGGGAGGCAGCGGAGCAGGCTTTTACAGGAACAATCCCGAACCGTCGTCAGCTAGATATTGAGTTGCCCGTGGACAGGTCAATTCCAACGGAATCACAATCCCCGGCACGGGCGCAAGAGGAAACGAATTTACTCAACTTTGCGAGTGGTCGCACGGCGCAGGATGCTGTTGAAGATGCGTGGTTGACGTCCGGGCCGGGTGGAGGGAGAAAAAGTTTCCCAACGCTGCCAGCCGAACCGAGTCCTCTTGATAAATGGAATGAAGAGTTATTAGCGCGAGATATTACTATTCAGACTCCGTTTGGGACAATGACTAGCGGGGGTGGTTCGGAGGCTGGTCAGACTTGGGAGCAAAAACTTATCGATAAAATAACAACACCTCCATCCCTGAAAAGTCAACTGATTCCGGCGGGGATTGCCGCTGGCACCAGCTTGCTTGGGGCGTGGTTGGGGTCCCGATCCGCAAACAAGGCGGCTGAGATACAGGATCGCCAGTTTCAGGAGCAGATGGGGATGCTTCGTGAAGATCGGGCGCGACAACGGGCGGTGGAAGATTGGGAAATTCAGGTAGCCCATGAGCGTGAAAAGCAGATTGGTGGACCACTCAAACAGGCGCAGGCGGCGGCTATTCCGGGCTATGCGGAACATTTTGGACTCGATCTTGATCCGGAGAAATTTGTCACCCCGGATTTGGACCCGCGATTTACGGGAGAGACACGGCCATTAACGTCCTCACAGATGGCTCCTCCGGGATATGTCTTAGATTCGTCGGGAAATCCTGTGTTGCCGTCGAATCAGCAGAAGAGTAGCAAATTGTCCAAGCTCTTAAAGTATGGAGTGCCTGCTGCCGCGATAGCGATGCCAGTACTTGGTGCGATGGGAGTGCCGGGTACGGGATGGGCTTCAAAATTGGTAGGATCACTCGCCGGGTTGTTTCGTCGAGGCGGCGATCAACAGGCTCCGGCATCACCTACGATTCCATTACAGCCAAATGTTCCAACGCCTTCGGTATCGACATCATGGACCGCGCAGGACCCAATAACGGGTCTTCCCATGAATCAGGTGCTACCTTCAACACCGATTCAGTATCCCGGTATTCCTACAGGTTTGCCGGATATGGGGTATCGTCGTCCTGCTCCACGATCATATAGTCCATTTGAACCACAACTAGATCGACTTCCCTTAAGAAACGAGTAAATATTATGGCCGGTCCCTACGATTATCACCGATCTACATTAAGAAATCGCCCCTTTTCAACAGAAATGGGGGATCAGTTTTCCAAGACTGAGATGGATAATCTCTTGCGTCGTCCGGCATATCTCGACGATGATGCCGATTGGCAAACGCCCTTTGGACAGGATTATGATCCCAACAACTTGTATGGCAATTTAGATTACACGCCTCCCTTTGCTGGCGGTGCAGGAGAAGGAGCATCGGATGTGTGGCAACGGGCTGGTGATCCGCTTGCGAGGAGAAAGTCCGAGGAACAGAGTTTGAATGATCGGTGTGGGGATGGAAAAATATGGGATGACGTAACGAAAACCTGTATTCCCGATCCGAACGCATCGGATGTCGGGGGCGGGGAAACTAAAACATCCACGTATGCTGATCCTTTTACGGGGACCTTTACGGCTCCTACGGAACGTCCGTGGCCGACGGCTCCGGAATGGCGTGGACCGGATATTCCGGATGTCGGGGACTTTGATTATGAAGCATGGCAGGCTCCTGACGAGTTCAAAGCGCCGACAATGGAAGAGGCACGGGCTGCACCGGGATTCCAGATGCGGATGCAGGAAGGACGGAAGGCCTTAGAAGCAAGTGCCGCCGCGAAGGGTGTCTTGCGGTCAGGCAAAACGTATACCGATCTGATGAATTATGGGCAGCAGATGGGCGAGATGGGCTATGAAGATGTCTATCGGCGTCGTGCGGGAGAGTATGATCGGTCGCGTCGGAACCTTGAGCGGGATTATCAGACCGGCTATGGACGTGCGAAGGATATTTACAATGTCGGTCGTGAAAATGTTTTAGGACGATACGGATTGGAGCTAGGGGAAGAAGAGCGCCGGTATCGTCCAGAGTTTCAGCAATGGGCATTGGAGGCAGGAAATATTCCCACGGCTCGGACGCAGGATTACAACCGGGCATGGGATCGGTTCCGGGCTGATGAAGATCGCTTTGAGCGTCAGCAGGCGAAAGAAAACGCATGGAAGCGGTATTTGGCGGAGCAAAAAGGTCCCGCACCGGGATCATATCGACCGGCATAAAGGAAGACTATTATGGCACGACTCTTAAATCGACCGATGTCCGGATCGACGGACCTTGTGAACCTGCTTGGTCAGCGTGGACAGCAGCAAGCGCAGTCCAGTCTTGCCATGTCACAGCCGTGGACCGCCGCCGCACAGAATATCGGGGGACAGGCGGCCAAAACACTGGCCGCAAAGTACGCGGCGGATCAGGCGCGTCCGGCAGAGGCATTTAAGTTATTAAGCACTTATCAGCAAATGCAGCAGCGTCAAGAGTATTTGGATGTTGCAAAAGCCCAAGAGAGTCGGGAGGCGTCTGAGAGTGCCAAGAAGGATATTGCAGGTATTTTTATGCAGGCCAGCAATGCGACAGACCCGACCGAGCAGGCACGGATATACGCCAATGCGGTGACTAAAATGGATAAGCATGGCTTGTCGTCGTATAAGGCTCCTGAAGGTTTGGTTCCCGGTACGCCTGAAGCGTACAAGTGGTTTCGTCAGTCAGGAATGGGCCTTGATGACACCCATAAACCTAAAACGGATCGAGAACGTATTGCCGAGCGCGAACGATGGAGATTGGGACGCGACTTGACTGCTGATGAATCATATCAGGCCATTATCAATCAGATGGAGCCGCAGATGCGGATGGTATGGGGTGTGTACACCAATCCGGAAACGGGTGAGAAAAAAGAGATGCCCGGATTTGCAATTCGTTCAGGTCGAAAGGCGGGACAAATTGCCGCAAGAGTTGGCCCAAATGGGGAGTTTCAGGATATTTCGACTCAGTTTAGTCCCATCCAAACAAGTTATGGGCGTCCAGACCAAGAGACTATTCAAGACATATCACAATTGATCGCAACGGGGCAGCTCAACAGCACCCAACTTGCCAAGCGCAATTTGCATCATTTTGCGGGACCTGCGGCTCGACTGTATGAGGCGATTCATGCTCCAGAAAATTTCGGTAAAGTGGACGCACAGGGTCAGTTGATATGTCCTGAATGCGACGGTTCTGGTGCGAAGCTGAATTTTGTAAGGGAAGACATGTTTTTTCGTGCAGGAAAGGCAACCGCAGTAAATTGGCAAAGCAGGGAAGGGAACCGTTTACTTGGTGCGTTTGCTGAATGGCAGAAAAATTCTGCTGAAGTTGCCGATATTGCTCAAGAATTAAACCTCGGTGGCTTTAAGGCATGGAACCGGTTGAAACTATCAACGGTGCGGGAATTTACGGGAGATAGTAAATACGGAGTGTTGATTCAGAAATGGGCTTCATTGCTCACGTCGTTAAAGTCGAATGCCGTGACGATTCAAATGAACGGGTTAAATGCGTCAGACACGGTTATTAAGGAATGGAACGAGATTCTTAATCCAAACTTATCCTTTCCGGAAGTTATGGGAACTATCCAATCATTTGATCCATTGTTCATGTCAAAACTCGACGGCATGATGACTCCACAGGTCACGTCTTACGGTACGCATATAGCACCGACGCGGGAGGTCATTGATCCGGTGGCTGATCCGATTGCACTGTATCGCGGCCAAGCTACTCCAGATGAATGGGGTGCTGATCCTCTGAGGATGGACCCGTTGCCAACGACGCTACTTGGGGGTGGGAGTGGGACATCAGGAGGGATGGGGACAGAATCGTTCTTTGATGTCTATCAGCCGGATGTTCAATTTCCTATGAGGTAGGAATCAATAATGAATTTAGCGTCATTACTTGCTCAAGCAGGCACCGCAGAGCGACCACCTCAGGTTGTTCCGACTACGACTTCTGATGCTCAGAGGATGCAAAGTTTTTACGCATCCCATTTTCAACCTGATGTGGCAGATGCGCAAGTCGTGAATCAGGGCGTGCCTCAAGGGGGAGTGCCAACAGATGCGGCGGCGCGTCAGCCGGGTGCGGAGGGTGTTGAGCCAGCCGTGCCTCCACAGCAAGCTGTGATGCAAATGGGTGCCAGAATAGGAGAACGGCCTCAGGCATCCCTTCAGGCGATTGGTGCTTATTTACGCATGTTTAGTGATCGGCTGCAACAGACCGGTGAAAAAGAATTGCCCTTGAATACGTATGGACTGATTGCTGGACCGAATAATAGTGCTATTGCGAGGCGTTCATTTGATAAATTCAAGGAGATTCGGGAGCAGTATCCCCTCAGCGGGAAGCGTCCAGAGGAACGGTGGGATTTTGATCCAATTCGCGGGACAAGTATGTCAGAGGCGGATCGGAACCGTCTGGAAAATGCAGTCGGCTGGTATGATCAAAGCACCATCGACAAAAAACGAGGATTTTTTAGTGTTGAATCATTCTTTGCGGTTCCTGAAGAATGGGCCGGAATGATAATGGGCATGGCAGAATTTGGTCATGCGCTTGTTACCGATCCGATTGGCACTGGGATCGCGTTTGGGAAGGGACAACTCAATTTACTGGATAAAGGGCTGAAAGACATTACTTCTGGCGATCATCCTGTGCGTGGCCTTCTGAGGATTGGTCTTGGAACAGGGTTTGGTAATCCGATGTTCGCTCTGGCTGGTCAAGTTGGGGAGCAGATTCGTGAAACTGCTGTTGATAAGGGAGATTGGGCAGGGGCGGCGGGTCAGGCGCTTGGCGTTGCCCATGCTGGTCGGATAACGGGTGGTGTGGTTGGCTTTGCGAAAGGGGTAGTCGGTAATGCGTTTCGTGCGGGAACCCCGTTTATTCATCCAAAAACAGGCCAGCCGGTGCCGAGGTCAGAAGCCAAACAAGTCACAGATGTTATTGAATTCAAATATAACCCCAAAACCAAGACGTACGAGATGGTTGATGAGGTGGTATCCGAGCCACCTATCGGACAACCGGGTTCTAAATATTGGGGTGCGACACCGACATTTCGGTCCCGACCAGAGAAAGCGCCAACGGGACACGAAAAGGTGATGGATATTATGGAGCAACAGACACGACAGCCCGATACCATAGTTGCCCCATATCAAATGGACCCCATGGTGCCAAAAGTGCCGGGTGAAACGGGTTCTGTGTTTAAGATGGGATATGGCATTCTGAGTGAATTTCCGCTGGTGTCTCGCGCAACAAGACGGGAAGCGGAAAAACGTCGTGAGGCTGGCCGTCAGGTGTTGGCACAGATCGCAGAGGTTATTGGGCCACATGCTTCGCCCTCCGAAGGGATCGGTATTTTACGGCAGGCAGAAGCAGCGCAGATGGCGCAAGCAGAAGCCGTAGCGCGTGGGGCGATTCCGGCTGCGGAAACGGTAACTTCACCGACTGAGGCTTTGGCTCCTGTAGGCGCAGAAGCCGCAGGACGGCAGGCCATAGAACAAATGCCCCAAGAACTGGCCGCCCAAGTAGGCGCGATCACAGGACCGACCCCCTATCAGATGGGCATGGATGTTGCCGGACAGTTGTCAACCAAGGTGCAAAAAGCACGGGAGGTCGTGGCAGAGGGGCAAGCTGAAGTCGATGCGTTGGCTCCCACCGGAACACGCACGGTGCTGGCTGCGCCGCAAGCGTCCCCGGAAGGTCAAATTACACCTCCAGTAGATGCCAAAGGAAAACCGCAACCAGAGGGAGTCTTTTCTGGCGACTTTCGCAGTGATCTGCCGCCAAATATGTGGATGCGGCATTATTTTAATCCTGATGCCAGAAATGGAGAAGGTCGGTATGAGTACGAACTAGTTGATGCTGCGACCTACCGTCAGGGGGTTGAGATGGAAACGGTGTGGCCCGTTGATTTCTCGCTTGTTAAACAGAATCCTGAGGTGATGGCGGTATTACGTGGGTTGGCGGATAAAAACCAGCGAGGACTGTTGCGTGGGTCAGAGCGTCGGGTATGGAATCTGTTAACCGGATTATTTCGGATTCAGCCCCGACAGGTTGCCGAGCAACGTGCTTTGGGTACGGAGTGGAAGAAGCGGAAAGGTATAGGCGGTACTCCGGATGTCAAAGCTATAGGTGAGATGCAGCCTCTTGGTCTAGGGGATATCTTGCCTCCTGAATCTCAGGTCATTCCGGTAAGTTTGTCCGAAGCAGCGCAAGTCAAAAGTATTTTAGGCCAGCTTGCGTATGCGAAAAGCGCCGAAGTCGGAACCAGAGAGCAGATAGGACAGCATACCGGGATGATTGTCCCTGAAGCGCGTGCAGCGCAGGCGATGTATAAAGAGATTAAGAAGGCAGTAGATACGGCGATTGAGAACTACTCCGCAGAGGAGCCTGCATTAAAACAAGCTACAGAAAAGATTAGGCTTGGCACGATTGATAAATATGATGCGATAGCGGAGCAGACAGCGGTGCATGGCCGTGGTCCGGCTGAAGGGGTGGCGATTGCCAAGAAGATTCTCTCTAAAGAAGGGGCGCATCTTACTGAGTTGGATCAAATATTAACTAGCAACCCTGCGATGCGAGAGCCGATTGTGCAGGCGTTGACCCGTCAGGTATTGGAACAGGCACAGCAAGGGAACGATGTCTGGACAGGGATTACCCCTGATGTGAAGGCGCGATTGATGCCCCATCCTGCTGAACAGGCCGCATTAGAGGCGAAGATAGCACAGGCAACGGGGGTGTCGTCATTTCTTAAGCAGCCAGAGGCCGCAAAATTATATCAGGAAATGATGAAGCCTAATGCTGATGAAGCGGTGCGGCGCTTTGTCCGAACATTGCCAAAGGCATCGTCATTAGCGATGCGTGGATTCTTGGGCGAATTGTTTTCGTTGGATACGCAAGGTAATTTGATTGGCTATAACGCGCAGGCGGTCGCCAAATTTCGCGCGTTGAAACCTGCTACACAGGAATTACTGGTACGGGGACCCAAAAAACTCGCTCAGATCAACGACGCATTGGACGCGATTGACCAGTGGAACAAAGTCAAAGGGCGCACGCCCCAAATCACGGAGTCGATTTTTGATACTCCGACGGCGGTCGCACAAATGTCAAGAACCTTGCCCCGTGAAATGCAATTACGGCTAGGGCGTGCATGGCTGACATTTTTTTCCAAAAAATTCGAGCGCGTGGAACAACTTTCGGACCTGAAAGCACTCTGGAAGATATGGGACGGCTTTACAATATCAGACAAGATTCAGTTGTTTGGAGATCGTAAAATTGTAAACGAGTTAGATTCGACTATAAATTACACAACTAACTTAACGCCTGAAAATCTTGTTATTGATCCAGAGTTTAGCAATAGAATGCACAGGGCTGGAATGGCGATGGAAACGGTTAATAAGAGTATTGTGGGGGTGGGAGCAGGCATTGGATTTCTCTTTGGCGGGGGTCTTGGTGCCGCGACGGGTGCGATTGGGCTTCCCGCAGCAGTAGGGCTTCTAGGATATGCGATCAATAACCCTCAAATGGCGACTATTATTCGGAAGTATCTCCAGTCAACGGAGCCATATAAATCGGCAACGGAGAAATTTGAGCAGGATATGAATCAGTTCGCGTTGACGCAACGTCGTGCTGATGGGGGGTATGGTTTGCCGCCAGTCGAACCGCCATCGGGCGGTGGGTGGGGACCACGTATTAAAAAGGCGTTGATGTGGTTGTGGGAGCCGGAGGCCAACTGGTTCGGATTCAAGCGTGCGGCTCCCTATCTTGGAGCAGTTGACGCGGTTGAGCGTGAAGAGTTTGGGAAGGGATATACTGGCAGTCAATCATATTATGAGAGGCAGATGACCTCTGGCACACCATAAGGAGTAAGGAATTATGGCAAGCGGCACAGTAATGCCCGTCCCCGTGATGCAGTTCTTGGATGGCAATGGCGATCCGTATAGTGGGGGCAAGCTGTATACGTATGTCGCAGGAAGCGTTGGCACGAATCTGGCGACCTACACGACCCATGACTTATCGGGATCAGCGAATGCCAATCCGGTCATTCTGGATGCCGCAGGTCGAGCGACGGTCTATCTCCAGCCCAAGGGTTATAAGTTCAAGCTGGACAATTCCTCTGATGTTGAACAGTGGGTGCAGGACAATGTCAACGGCGTGCCGGTGCAGGCCGATACGGTGGATATTACCGGCACCGCAGGCGAAGCGCTGGCGAAGCCGAATCTGGTCTATCTCTCGGATGGTCGGGGCAGTCGCACCGGTGGCAAATGGTATAAGGCGGATGCTGACTTAGATTACGCCAGCACGGGCGTGACATTAGGCTTTGCGACGGCGACGATTGCCCAAGATGCGACAGGGGCGATTCGGCTGGTCGGCACACTGGACGGGTTTAACTCTCTGACGCTTGGCGCTGACCAGTTTGTGAGTGGGACGGCTGGTGCGATTACCGAAACCAAGCCGACCAGTCCCCGACAGGTTGGTCGGTCGCTGACGGCAACCACGATTGTGATCGATGTGGCACCAGCGCGGAGCGATGTGTTCTTGGGGCCGGTGTGCAATGGACGGTTGAGTCTGGAAAGCGGAGTGCCAGTGTCAACCTCCGATCAGACCGCGAAAACATCGGTCTATTTTATGCCCTATCACGGCAATAAGATTTCATTGTATAACACGGATACAACCCTGTGGACGGTGCATGAATTTTCGCAATTAACCTTTGCATTGTCTGGATTGACGGCGGATCGGAATTACGATTTATATGTCTACAGTGTGAATGGGGTGGTGACGGTAGACAATAATGGCTTGACGTCATGGGGGACAGGGGCGACCAGTCGGGATGCTGGAGTGGAACCTGAATTACAGGATGGCGTCTTGGTCAAAAAGGATGCCCACAATTATCGGTATATTGGGACGATTAGAACCACTGGCACGACAGGGCAATGCGAGGATTCATTTACCAAGCGACTAGTGTGGAATGCGTATAATCGCGTAGATCGGGCGATGTATTATTTACCGTCTGCGTCGAGTTGGACGTATGCAACAGCGGATTGGCAAGTGCGTGACGCTACTGCGTCCAGTCAGGTCGAGTGTGTAGCAGGACAGGATGGCGATAATATTACGGTCGATGTGTGGGGGTATTCACAAAATGCGGCGGCGGCGGTCACGACCTTTATGTCGGTGGGCATTGGGGAAAGCGCGGATACTCCTGCGACGGGCTGTATTTTAGTGCCTGCGACGGCAGATGTGGCTGATTCGCAGAAGCCGTCATCAGCGCACTTGAGAAAGCATAAAAGTGAAGGGTATCATTCGTATCGCTGGCTCGAATGGAATACGGCGGCTAATACAACGACGTGGTTTGGCACGAATGGTACCTCCTCAATTCGACAGAGTGGCCTTAGTGCCATGTTAAGGATGTAATGATGATAGCAGCACAATTAGTTGCGGCGTTTGAACGACGTGGTATTCCGGTGTCCGGAGTGACGATTGGCGCAGTTGACGACCGCGCCACATGGACGGTGCGGTATAAAGGGGCGACCGATGACCAGCAGGCCGCTGGCGCAGAACTCTTGGCGACCTTTGATCCGGCTACGGATACGGACTATCTGGAAGAACGGGCGGAGGCGGAAGCGACGGCGTTCCTCAAGAAGCCCTCTACGCAGTCCTTTCTCGTTGTGATGGCGGGATTTTTCGATGCACAGGTAGTGGATGTGCAGAAGAATTTGAAGGCCGCGTATAAGCAGGCGTATAAAGACGAGCATTCGCTTTGATATTAGGGAAAGGATATTATGGCAGGTAATCAAGAAGATTTTTTATCGGACCGTGACCTAGTGGCGTTGGCGAAGGAGTGGCTAGGTTCTCTTGTCGGTGCTGGACAACCTGAAGTAGACCCTGCGACTGGTGTGCCTCCAGTTTCTATTCCTCCTCCTCAATATAGTATTGATCCGAGATTTCAAACACAAATTGGGGCCGATCCGGAACCGAGGTTTATCGGAGGACCGGGGATACTCGAACATGCGGCCACTGGCCCTATAGGTGGACTGAAAAGTGTGGGTAGTTTATTGAGACTTTTGTTGAAGGGAAAGGGTCCCTCCAAGACGCCGTCGTTGGAGGATATTCGCAGATTTGCGATGAAAGATAATCTTAGGGAAATCCAACGACTCGAGGCACAGTTGGAAAAGTCTGCTTCTCCCGAGTGGATTCAGGACGCTAAGAATGTTTGGCGGAGGGTGACATTCAACGAACCACGATGATTATGATTGGAGGACTCAAGCGCAAGGCCGTCACATGGTTTCTCGGTCACAAACTCGGAGGATTCCTAGAGGACACGGACATGCCAGCGACCAAGCGCAAGGCGCTGGTCACGACCATTCAGAAAGCAGTCTCAAATATCATGCAGAATAAACCAACACTGAAGAACGAACCCGTGATGTATGGCGGTGCCATTACGGTCGCGGTCGCATTAGCAGGGGCTTTTGGGCTAGACTTAACGGTGGAGCAGTTGTCGATTACCCTGTCTACGGTCATTGCCGTGGTCAGTTTTGTCCAACGCCAGTTTGTCAGCCCTGCAAAGGAGAAGTAGCATGACTGGATTCCTTCAGAAAGCGATGTCGCTGGTTCCCTATATTATCGACGCGGTGCAGTGGGTCGAGAAGTGTTTTACCAGTGGAAAGGGGAAACAGAAGCAGGATGCGGCAATTCAGCTCATTTTAAGTATGCTTCATATTTCCCAACAGGTCACACAGAAGGAACTCTTAGCCAGTGCGTCGGTGGAGAGTTGTGCCAGAAAAGTCATTGACGCGGTCGTCGCTCTTGAAAATGCCATTAAGGAGTTTGACAAGAACAAGAGTGGCTAATCATGTCTACGGAAATCCAACAACTCATGGCACGGATGGACCGCCATGATGCCAAGCTGGATCAGTTGTCAAGTTCAGTTAATCGCCTAAGCGCGAAGGTCGCCGTCCTAGCCGACCGAGATGATCGTGCGATGGAATCCAAAAACACGCTGTTGCGCTATGCAGCCATTATTGGGGGATTGGTAAGCGCGGTGGTCAGCGCCTTGGTCACCAGCTTCCGGGAGGGACCGTGAATGTTGACACGATACTGGCAGACATCCTGCAACGTGAGGGATGGCCTGCTTACACGGATGATTCGAGAGATCGCGGCGGTCCCACAAAGGGTGGGATTACCATGCGAACCTTGGAAGCATGGCGTGGTCGGCGGTGTACCCGCAAGGAACTCCGGACGCTCGGAGAAGACGAGGCGCTTCGGATTCTAAAGCGCCGCTATGTCGAAGCGAACGGCATCAATCGTCTGGATCAGCTCCATATCCAAGGGCAATTAGTGGACAATGCAGTCCTTTCTGGTCCCTATATTGCGATTCAGGATCTCCAGAAAGCCTTGGGAACAGTTACAGTGGACGGTATCTGTGGTCCCAAAACCACACGCGCCTGTGTGGACGCAGCAGATGATCTGCCGGTTCGACTGG
>Ga0209756_1003101_pt1 | contig 13716 bp, 20 predicted proteins | sample ETNvirenome_6_85_FD_184071 | JGI IMG/M metagenome (GOLD analysis project Ga0209756, IMG submission 184071) | Marine viral communities from the Pacific Ocean - ETNP_6_85 (SPAdes) (version 3) | ecosystem: Environmental > Aquatic > Marine > Oceanic | place: Pacific Ocean | collected 2013-06-19
CATCAGCATCTTCTTCTCCATATGCTTTCTGCAAGCTAGCAATTTCTGCATCTGTAAATTCTACTGTTATTTTCTTTGCCATTTTTTATTCCTTTTGTTATGCGTTTTCTAAGGCTGTTACCTTAGCTGATAATTCTTGTATTGCTTTTACTAAAGGTGGTATTAAACTTGCATATGATACAGTCATAGGCTTCATTTTTCCATTTTCATCAACATCGGTCTCAGTTCCACCTACTGCTTGAGACCAAACATCCTTTAACTCTTGAGCAATAAAGCCAGCCTTGTCAAATTGATTGCCCTTGATCTTGGTAAATTCACGAAGCTTTATAGCTTCTACAATTTCAAGTCCATTTATTTTAGTATCTGCTATATCTTTTTTAATACGAGCATCTGATGTTGCATTTATAACAAAATTACCAGATGTATTATGTCCTAAAGAACCAACTGTATCCTCATCTCCGTCTGATGCAACAAAATATGATGTTTCAGCAGCTGTTGAACCGTCATCTTTCCCTGCAACTACAAGCACTCCGTGACGAGCTACATCGTCACCAGAATTCCTAAATCTTGCAGCGTAGGAAGCACCAGACACATAGGTATCAAGTGCGTATGATGGAGCAATTCCAATGCCGACCTTGCCATCTTTGTCAATTCTCATTCGCTCATTGGCTGTAGCTACAGCAGTGGATGATGTAGCAGTAGAAAAGCAAAGTGCAGTTTCATTTCCAGTAGTATCATAAGTACCCTCTGCCTCTGCCCATATTGCTGCTCCTGGTAAAATAGCATCACCTCCACTATCATCTTCTGTACCTATAAATCCTATATATCCAAGAACATTTCCGTCTACTACAGCATCCTGAGCACTAGTAAGATATAATGCCCCTGCACACCCAAATCCAGTATCCGTCCCATCACCGCCACGAATCTCAAGCACTGTTTCATTTCCAATGGTTGTTGTATTTTTATTTGGTGCAGCAGTCCCAATACCGACATTGCCACCTGTTAGAATAGTCATTTTAACACTATCGGTTGTGCCAAAACCCATAGAATTGATATTGTTATCGTAATCAATCATTCCTATATCATCGTCTCCAGAATCACCAAATAATACCCTACTATTCCCAGCTGTACCAGACACTAGAGTTATATTACAATCATCTGAAGCATCATCGTTATTTTGAAATACTGCAAGAGTTCCAGTGCCATAGGTAGGGTCTGTTCCCTCGCCAAGAGCGATATGCAATGGCACACTTGGTGAATCAGTCCCAATACCGACATTGCCTGAAGCAAGTACGGTAAGTTTTGTGGCAGTATCGCAAGTTGTAGTGCCGAGCATAAAAGCATCAGCACCATCATTCCCAAGTGACCATTTGGTAGTTCCCCGATACCTGAAGTTAATCTCACTATTGTATTCATTACCACTACTCCCAGAATCAGCTGTTAACATAAGGTTAGCTGCTGTTGTACTACTAATCTCTAGAAGTTTAGCTGGTTCAGTAGTCCCAATACCGACATTGCCAGTTGTATCAATAACTAAATGTGGGTCAGTTCCTGGGGCATTGTCACTGCCTATCATAAATTTATCAGCATCACTATTGTCAATACCAACTGACCAATCTTGAGCATCAGTAGTCCTTAAATGAAGGTATGGGTCTCCAGTACCATCTTCATCAATCATAATCCGAGTATTAGTTGATGTATTTCCATAAAGTGAAAGTAAGGCCTCTGGTGTATCAGTCCCAATACCGACATATTCATCATCAGTTATTGTTAAAATGGGAGTATCAGCTCCATCTCTAAACTGCATTTTGTTGTTGTCAACTTTAATATCCATTGTTCCGATTTCAATCTGACCAATAGAACCATTTGATGAATCATAGAATCTAGCCAATGTAGATTCAGAACCTTTTACTTCCAATGTATGTGCTGGACTATCAGTCCCAATTCCTACCTTAGTTGTGGTTATATAAAATGGACTCCCGGTTCCGTCCCCGTCTTTAATTTGACGTACTGTACTCGCATCTATTCCACCATCAACAGCTAGGATGTCACCTACACCATCACTGATTGTCTTTGTATTTAAATTTGCCATTTAATATTCCTAAATTGTTGTGCAGTTAAGATCAATGGTATAAGAATTACTACCTGAAGACATAGTTGGGGCTGTTATTGTATATGTGTCAGCCCTTACCCAATATGCCTTGCCAGCATCTGCTGAGTTCATCACCAAGCTAGATTCTGAATATTTTACTCCGTTTAAATTGATAAAGCCACTTCCAAATACGGTTGGACTTACTGCTTCTTCAAATGCTACCGTCATAGAACTGGCTGTAGAATCTCCCACGGTTACTACTGGAGACATCTTTTGCTCTGAAAATAAATCTTTTAAAGTCCAGACTATATCTGGAGTTGCATCTGTTGACTCGGCATCTGTTGTTACTGTGAGGAAAAATTCATTTGGGTCTAGGTCTAATCCAATCGTTTCTGTGACATCTGTAGTAGCTGAATCTTCGTCTGCAATTCTAGCTGTTATTGATAGGTCACCCAAGTCTTGTAAATTTTTACAGGTTGAATCCAAAGCATCCTTGCCAGCTTCCCACGTGGCACTAAATCTATCCCAGGTTGTTTTAACTGTAGCAGTTGTGGATGATTTAACAGCACCTCCCTCTCTAATTTGAATAACCCAATCAGAGCCATCAGCCCAGCCAAGATCACGGGCATCAAACTCAACTACTACTGTACCTATTTGTTTGTAGTAGCCAATCACCACGTTTTTAATCTTTACACTGGACTCTGGATCAGTTCCCTGACCTACTCCATCTGCATCATATGTATATGTATATTGCATTTTTCCTTTTTCACCCCTCAAGAGGGCCTGAAGGAGACACCAGTCAACATCAGACCCCCCATCGGGATTATTTTACAGTTAACTAATTACTATTTAGTAACCAGCCGGACCGTCTACCATCAACGCCTGCATTCTAGGGGAGCTACAAACGAGCTGGCCCATAAAAAAGATACGGCTTTGGATTACATCGGATGCTTCGAGAGCTCTCCAATCTTCCATAGCGAAGAATCTTTTTGAATGCACTTTAAAGGACAGGTATTTCGTGTTAAGGAAATACATCTGGCCAGCAGGGCAGTGACTATCAACGACGATAGTTGCACCTTTAAACCGAAGGGTTTGGAACCCAGCATCGGCTAAAGTTGCATCACCCTGAAACCTCTTGTTGGCCTGCAAACTCGATTCATATGCGTCAAAAATCGGTTGCGTAGTAACAATAAGATCAGGTTGATCATTGTCGATAGTTGCAGCGGAATAGGCTCTAGTCATAGCCTTAACCCCATCTGCAACACCATTGGTTGTTGAAGTGAACTCGCTGAAGGTCTGAACATCAGTCGCATCTACCATTTCAGCAGCAGTTCTTGTGCCACTAGATATGGGGAATGAACCAATTTGACTATCCCACCATGTGAGTGAATCAGAATTGATTTGTCCCAATGTACGATTATATCCTACGATACAGTTATCTACATTGCCAGGAGCGTGCCACACTGACGTGTCTGCCCCCAGGTCTTCGATAATACCACCACCATTGTCTTCACCAGTGTAATCACCACTTGCCAATGTACCTGCACCGTTTAAGGATGTTAGTCCAGCATCGGTTGCACCAGTAGCTGCAAACAATCCAGTACCAAAAAGGTCCTTAATTGTTTTTTCAGCGTTCTTCATTTTTGCCTTCAAAATTGAAAGCACTTGATTTGAGCCCATATTTATGTGAACCTCATTTTGTGAGATATTCACACTATTATAGGCAGTAGCCCAGTTCCATACGGATTTCTGAGCAATGTCGGTTCGTGCTTGAGCTGTGGCTGTAGAACCATCTGAAGCCAGCCAGCCTGAGTTTCCGTTTTGTGCATATTCAATTGGTACATTTATAGCTGCACCACCATCTAGCCTGTCAGCATTTTTTAAAAGCTTCAAGCAGAGAGCATTGGAATTGAATATATTATCTACCAGTACGGGTAAAAACTTTTCCCGTGATAGAGCACTAACGGTATTTGTAAGAGCCATTTAAAACTCCTTCCTTTAGTTAGTTATTATTCATCTTCAAAATACTTCGCAATCTCAGGATCGTTCATTGTTATATTGTCCCAGTTGTACTTTTTGGGAGCTTTCACTTCCTTTGCACCAACCTGGGCCGTTCCAATAACCTTACCTTTATTGCGAGCAGTATTTTCACCAAGCTTTTTATAGTGAGTTAACTCTGATTGCATCTCAGCATAACTCCACTCACGAAAAGCCCTGTCAAGGTCAGGTAGACCGTTTTCAATAAACTTGTTTGCATTCTTATCTGCAAACTCTAAAAACTCTGCTACCTTTTCACCCTCTAAATACTCAGGGAACTTTTCTTCGAGGTTTGTTAGCTGACCATCCAATTTATCAACACGAGATTCCATAACACGTTCACCTTCAATATTTTCCAGGACTTTTAGCCTTTCATTTAATTCAGGTGATATCACAGGAGCTGTTCCTTGAACTTCCTGAACTGGAATATCAATATCCCCATCCAGTCCCAGAGCCTTAACAGCTTCTGGATCGTCAAAAAAGAAATCCTTGAGGTGATCACGGAAATTCCCGTCTTCGTTGATCTTCTGACCAAGCTTTCCCCACTTAGATAGATTTTGAGCTTTTTCGGTATTAGATTTCTGCCAACTTTCTTTGTTAGTAGAATCCTCACGCCAGGCCATAATTGCTTCACGGTCAAAACGTTCACCATCAATCTCAAATCCATCTTCTACAACCTCAGCTTCTGTTTCTTCCTGAGTGGAAGCTTCTTCTGTTGTTGTTTCTTTCTCTGCTGATTGTACAGCATCCGAGTTATCCTCGGTTATTTGAGAGTTTTCCCCTTCGGGGAGAGTGCTCTCACTTCCACCCGTTGCCGGGCTAATAATAATATCATTCAAACTTTCCATTTCTTCATCTGTTAGCTCGATATTGTTATAATCTTCGTGTGCCATTTTCTTCCTTTCCAGACTTCTTTAAAAAAGCGTAGCTTTAAAAGATTGGTCTGTGTTTGTTAAATTAAACTTTTACTTTCTGAGAGTAATACATACCACCTTGTTCTCCAATTTTGTACAAAGTACCGTTGTGTATAAATGGATCACCAGTAGATTTACCTAAACGGGTTACCAAGTTCTGTGCCCAAACATCTTTGTCCGTAGCAGACTGCTCAAGACTGTATTGCCTACCACGATGTGTATAATCAATTGTAGAATCGTGAACATCCTTTGGGTCATAATCACCGAATTTGCTATATGTACCACCACCTTGTTTTGCCATATTTTGCAGATATGACTTCCGGGCTGGGCCACCTTTGTATTTTTTATCTTTTCCCATTTTATTTTCCTTCAGCCACTAGGCCTTTTAGTTTTTCACGTTTTGCCAGAGACTGAACCTCTGGATCATTTGAATTGAATGCATTTAGCATACATTCCTTTGTCACACCTGGATACCCATTTTTCCTACACCAGTTTTTCATTGTTAGATTATTGGTTTTCGGCACGGGTTCCCTCCACTTGGACTTGGCGTGTCTGCTCTGCTGCACCAGATAATTCTCTCTGACGAAGTAGTGCTTCTAAGATTTCATTTTCATCTGTAGATTTCCCAATAATATCCATCTCACCCTGCATTTGCTTTTGCTGTTCTGCACGGGCACTTGTAATTTGATTTAGGATATCCTTTGTAATATCTGCCTGTGTGAAACGCCAGAATGACTCGGCATCTAATAGGCCAAGCTGTAACAGATCAATAGCCTGATCCATTCTTGCAGCTCTACTCTCTGGTAGTGATGATCCTGATATATATTTAAAATCCATATCAGCACTAAGCTCATAGGGTTGTACTTCGTTAAATTCATATCCAGTCCCATCATCTGAAAATCTTCTGATAGAGATTGAGTGTTCATAATTATTAACAAGCAGGCTGAGAGTCATTTTGTAAATATCAATAATAGCATCTGTGCCTATCTCTCTTTCCTTGGCACGGATAACCTGCTGGCTAGCTTCCTGCAACTGTGAAATTGCCCGACTTGCTGTAACTCCTGATGGATTTCTACCCTGAGTTATATCGTGTACTCCTGATACAGTATCACACAGTTTAAGCATTGTCTCTGCCATAGGCAGGCTGCTGGATGAAATGTTTCCGGCAGGCATTCTATCAATTCTTTCGTGTGGTCCATTTGTATAAAATATTTGACCTGGTTTATCGGTCGGTCTATTGCCTGAAATCTTTGCCAGGGATTTACTCATAACAATAGCTGGGTTGCCGTGATAAATAAGATTATCTGCTGCCTGTGATAATATTATAGCAGCCCCGGTTGCAAGTGACTCGATGGCTTCAGGTTCTCCCTTACCCCATACGCTGTGAGCTGTTGGATAATTTTGGAATGATACTAGAGGGATGAAATCATATGGGGCATCCTCATACTGGAGGAGTTGATCGCCACACCAGGTGGCTAGTTTGAGTTTACCCTTTTCAAAATACCATCCCTCTTTTAACAGTGCCTGGCCACCACGGTAATCAGAAAGTATCTGATCGTCTTGTGGTCCACGACTCTCTAAATCATCTAAGTTAACTTTATCGGTAGCATACTTGTCAGCGGCCTTCACAAATGAACGATTCTCATCCAGGTTGCCTTCGGCTGCTACCTGCTTACCGTATTGATCCTTTATATCCTGGACATACGTTGGCGTTGCGAAAATAACACACTGTGCTGTATCAATAGATGTAGCTAGAGCGTCTATGTAGATAGTAAATGGATCAGGCACTACATATTCAATCTCACCATCAACCATAACAATTTTTAAAAATCCATTCCCATAAATAAGACCATCACGTTTCATAGCCGATATAGCACGCTGGGCTTTCTTTTCCTTCATAGTCCAATCAACTGCTTCCTGTGCTTGGTATGCAGTCATAATCTGATCTTCACGTTTAGGCATCACATCAACCTTTGGAGGACGATCAGTTAATATTGAATACATAGTCTCAATAACACTGTGAACCACATTGGGTTCAATACGGCTTTTATATTTTGGAAGGTTAAAGGGTTTTAAAAATTTGCCTTCAACCAGTTCCTCATTCCGTCTCCACCTAGGCATTTTAGATTTACGTGCTTCCTTTGCAGATTCAAACATCTTCTCCAATTTCTTAACCTTGGAAAGTTCGTCTGAATCATAATTGTCCATATTTACATCTGGATAATCTTTAGTCAATTTGTCGATCTCCATATCTTATTGTGCCTGTCTTACGTTTTAGGGCACGTTTTCTTCTCAGGGCTTTTATATAATCCTGCATTCCCTGTTTATTATATCCATAGCGTTTCTTACCGAGTTTAGGCATACTATTCCTCGCTTATAGCCTGGGTACGGTTAGCACCAAACTTGTATGTTTTAGTTTTTCTAGCAGAAATATCATTCACAGGTGATATAAATCCCCTACTTGATTTACTTCCCATGGATTGATTTTGTGGTGAAACAAAACCACCACGCTGAATGGATGCAGATTCTAGCCTTCGGCTTGTGGGCTGTTCCTGGGGTGAAACAAATTTACTTTTAAGTCCGCCACTTGTAATTCCTGCATAATCCCAGGGACCTACAAATGATTTACGTGCACCTGCTTGTTTTCTCCAGGCACTGTGATAGCCTTGTGGAGAGATGTTAAAGTCTCCACGTACTCTACCAAAAAATTCAGTTGTATAATTTTTCTTAATCTTTCCAGTCATAATTCCAATTCTTTGGTTCTGGGTTAATTAAAGCTTCATATCTTTCTCTTTCCTTTGAAACTTTTTTCTTAGGACGATCAGGAGCCTGGACGTGAGATAAACCATAACGGCAAGCGTCAACTGCATGGTCCTCCAAAGTCGTATCCAAATCTTCAGGACGTTTTTCATCGCATATCATCTCCGGGATTGTTCTAACTAAATTTGGAGCAGCACCTTTAATAACAATAAAATTGGGATCTTTTCCCTCAGTGACCTTCATAAGCTGTGCCATATTTCTCCAGCCGTTAACACGATCGTTATTAGCTGGACAAAGATTCGGTACAAAAGGCTGTTCTGCATTTCCCATCATAGCGTGGGCAATTGTAGCATCTGTATACATTGCAGCGTGTTCAGCTCTCCAGGACATTGGATTTCTTGTCCACATAGATGGATCACCTAGTGACATTTCTATACTGTGCCCCTGGCACTTCTTAGCAATCCTTTCACCCACTTCCATTGGATGGCTCTCTTTTCCATATAATTCGTCAAAAATAAAAACTCTACCTTTGTCAGTAGCTTCCATAAAGATGGCTGCATATGGAGCTGCAAAACCCCAGTCAATCCCAATATATTTATGATTGTGTTCTTGTCCATATCCTAATTTCTTAGCTGCCTTTTCATCCATAACGTGATATGCTGGATTCCATTCTGAAAAATATTGTCCAGCAAAAATATCCCAATCACCATAACGCCAGGCACTTCTCATAGGCTCCGGCAAACTATCCAAATATTTAACATACTCAGGGTCAGCCTGGGACAAAATTGGATTGTCATCAATGGTTGCTGGCACGTATATCCTATATCTTTCACTAACGGGGTCCTTAAATGCCTTATTTGGAGCTTTTTGACCTATCTGAAAGCGTTTCTTCAGCCAGTTATGACCAACACCACCAGGATTAGCTGTTAAGAAAACCTGGGGCCGTATACTTATAGTTGATCGTGCCGATGATATCAATTTTAAATAAAATTCCTCACTTGGTATTTGTCCTGCTTCTTCAATTAAAATTCTTTGTAATTCCCATCCCTGGAACTGACTGTATGCATCTTGGTCCTTTAGGTGTCCCGTGTAGATTTTGCTCCCATTCGGGAACTCAAATATTGAAGGCTTGCCAGATACCTTTGCATTGGGGTAAAGCTCCTTTGCTCGATCAATCCACTGACGCAAATCAGTATGGTTCCGACGAATAACAAGCCCAGTGAAACCAGGATCAGCAGTCCCTTTAAGCATCCACGCAATACCAGCATCAGTTTTTCCACCACCTCTTGCACCACCGTATAATATTTCAAAGCACGATTCGTCAATTTTTAGAGCCTTTGTTTGTTGCCCTGGGTTTGGCTGCCATAAAACCTTCAAATAATATTCCTGGAATGGTTTAGTAAGACCTTCACACGATATTCCTATAGTGGTCTAATAAAACCTTCATTTATTTTTTAGAACCCGGTTTCTTTTTCCCAGCTTCTATAGCTCGCTTTATACGGGCCATCTGTTTATCAATATCCTTTACCTGTGACTCCCAACTTTTATATTGCGTAGAATCTGTTTTGAATCCCTGAATAGCATCTGAATCCAATCTTGCACTGGAAACAATCCTTTGAAACTTCAGTTGCTTTCTTTTTCTTTTAAGCTCATCAAGCCTAGCTTCATAATACGTTAGAGTTTTCTCTGTCATTTTTATATTTCCTTTTTATTATTTTTATCCACAATGTATTCCATCTTCGGTCATTTCAATTAAATTTCCAGCTTCATCTAAAAACAATCGAAACCTTGGAGTGTTATCTACCAAAAAAAGAAAATTAATATATTGACACACCTTTGTTGTTAAGTATTCCATATCCTACTGTTGAGCATCTATATGGGTATACGTCAGCTTGCCGACTCGGATTTTGCTAAATCGAAAACACGTTTCCCTGGGGATAATTGACCCATTTAAGGCACAAATATCAACCTTCTCTTCGGTAAAACAAGGATAGTCTATCCGTGTATTCATTCTTTGTCTGGTTCCTCTGGTGTAGGCAATAATACAAAGCCCTGGTCGTTATCTGTATCCACCCTTAGCTCACTAGCCTTTAGTGATGGTAGTAGACGCTCTACAATCATCTTACACGCTGATATAGCGTCCTTATGGGGCTTAGGGTCATCTATGGTACTAGCGACGTTAATAAGCTTATTTATGACGCTTTGAGCCTTCTCGTTAGACCTGAACCTATCTACAATAGTCTGGTTTGCAGGTGGCCTTCCATTGGGGTTGGCAGTGCTTCCAGGGAGCAATCTCCCACGAGCGTCACGCTCCACCTTAGTAGATGCTTGTTTTACGGGTACTTTCTCGTCTGTAGCCCCCTTACTTGTTTTAGGCTCAGTCTTCACAGTCTTTATCCCTACCTTATCTAGCGTATCATCCATTTATAACGGGTGGTAATATTGTTTGTGATTGTTGTTCAATTTGATTGTTCTTCTTCCTAACATTTAAACCCTTAGAACCAAAGCTCTCAGAGTAACAACAGTTTCGGCAGACTCGTTTAGTTTCTGGGAGTCGGTCACTTATATACTGTTGTGGTCTGAATTCATATAGTCCGGCATTTCTTATTTGCTTTCCACATCTCTCGCATTGGAAATGTGCGTTGGTTTGTATTAGTCTGCTTAGTTGTCCTTTAGCTCTCTGGGACATCATCTGAGCCATCTTCAATCCTGGTGATATATGTATCGTAAGAGTCCCAGTCATAGCCATCATCATCTTTAAGGGATTGTTGTTGTTCTCTATCTATAGTGTTTTGTATTTCATCGGGGAGCTGGGTTAATTCTACGTAAGTCTTTTGCACGATCTTTGTACCTGCAAAATAGCCCGTGTGAACCGCTATTACGCCTGTCAGTACACCACCTATAAAGAATAAAGTCTCTATCATATACATATTATAACACTGATTGTAGGTCATAGTTTCCCTATTTGATAATAGGTGAGTAACTTTTTTTCATATCGGGGAGTTATGCTATGCGAAAGATTTTTCTTGCAAGTAATAGTTACTCTTAACGTAACTTTCCGGTAGCCAACAACGGCTTAATTTAAACTGGAGAAGCAAATGAAGAATACAAAAGAAGACCGAAGAGCAAATGACCCTCAGAACTTTAGATGTGAGGAGTTCAATGAGTTAAAAACAGTCCAGGCCAACCATAGCTATGAGGATAGCTGTAGTGTTAAATGGCGTACTACCGAAGTTAAGTTAGTCAATGGCCTATCTCTATTTCTTAGAGTTCAAGACAATGTTTGTTATGATGGTACTGCATCAGCATCTACCACCACTATGTGGATAGGTGATGGCAAGACTGACCGAGCCGAATACATAGGCCAAATATCCCAGGAAGAAACAAGAGGTGAACGTGGTGGAAAGTATAACGAAGTCACTATGCACACTAGCCAGGGTAAGGACAAAAAGAGTTCTTATCGGACTATTATCCGTGAGAATGAGTATGCTATGGATGAAGTATAAATAGTCGAAACCCCCTTTATGGGGGTCACAGGGGACTGACCTACCCTGTCTGATGAGACTGGTCACTTAACTTAGGAGAAGCAAAAATGAAGAAAACTGATAAAATACTAGGGCTAACAAATGATGCCGTAGAATCATATATAAAAGAGCTGAGAGTCGGTATAGAGGAGACTTTAGCGACTGAAAGAGACACATACTGTTGTGGTGGTGAGGAAGATAGAAATATTCAAGGATGGATTGAAGCTTTAGAATATGTACTACGGGAGATAGAAATGGCTAAAATTCCATCACCAAGTAAAAAGGAACCTGAGCTACCTGACGGATTGCAGAAATACATAGATGGAGTCGGACTCAATGTTCTGTATAGAAACTACCATAAATCTACTAACGGAATATGGAGCAGAGCAGAAATTGATGAAGAGATGGGTGATGAGTGGATGGGTCAAGACGAGTATTATGTAGTCAATATAGACTTTGGATGCCAAGACGATACTCGCAATGAGCAGTACAGGGAGTCTTTAGATGTTTGGAGAGACAAAGAAACAGGCGAATGGACTTGCTCCGACTCTCTTGAAGAAATTAATAATAAGGAGACTAAATAGATGAGAAACGATAATTTCTACTTTTTTACTGTTGGGTTTTGCCTGGCTATGGTAGTAGCTGGTATAGTGTTTGTTAGTATGCCTACGCCAAAGCCTGATTTTACTTGTGGTGGATGTAACTCCCCTGATTGGTACTCTGTGCCTGCTGGGGATATTGCTGAAGGGGGTGAATGATGGTTGTATTGGTTGTTACTCGTATAGGTGGGAAGTATAGGTTAATTCTACGTAAAATCAATAAGAAGTCGTAAATTATGAACGTGAACTGGGGAAGTGAATTAAAAGAGATACGAACCGCAATGGGGATTAGCCAGGAAAAGATGGCTAAACTCCTGGGCTATTCCTCTAAGCATAGAATCAGCGAAATTGAATCCGGGAAGAAGGCCATGTCTTCCCAGGCTATTAAGTGTGTTAAGTTTGCTTATAAGCTATATGGGGAAGGGTTATTAGTAGAGACTGATTATATGTAGACGTAGGGGTTCAATCTTCTATCATACTAAGGGTGATGTTTTCCACGTCACCCTTTTTTATTTCCGTGCAGATGTCCAGATCGTCCAGGTGGTGTACGGCACGTACCACCTCGCCCCTTTTAATCTTTTTCATCATACTGTTTTTAAGTGGTATCTGTATTAGTAGCTTCATAGTATCTCATCTAATTTATCAATAAACCTCTGGCTAAACAGTCTAAAACCATCGGTATCTTTTTTCTTCCCAGCGATCAACTCCCGTTTCCTACGTCTTCTCTTAATATATATCTCATAGTCTTTGGAACGTCGGTTTCTTTTTAAATACCTCTCATAATAAACCAGCTTATATCCCTTATCCTTCAAATCCTGACAGCCGGAGCATAGATTATCCTTGCTAACCCTGGGATTTGGACAATTAAGACAACGGGCTATAGGTTTTTTAGGTTCCTCATAAGATGGGGATGCCTTTTTTATCTCCTTTGGTATAGGTTTTGGTGTAGGTTTTGGTGTGTGAGTTACATCTGGATCACCGAGATGTATAACTTTTGGTAGCCTTTCTTTTGATCTCCGTGCAAAAGTTCCGTCTGCTCTACGTGTTAATTTTGGTGAGATCGTTTTTTTCGGGAGATGATGATGAATCGCATAATATGGCTTCCCCTCTAGCAACTTATAACTCCCAGGAATGTAGTATTGTAAATGACGTACTGGGCTATGGGCATAGGTAGACTTTACCCTTAATTTACGAATAGCCTTAACGTGTATTTGTCTGATACGCTCACGGGATAGTCCGTATTTATTAGCTATTTCATCCAGGGCTTTAGGCTTACCTTTAAAACCATAATACGCTTCCAGGACTTCCCTCTCCTTATCCTTTAACTCATTTAAGGCACGCTTTACATCTATTTTAAGGGATTCCTGGGTCATAGCCTGATCTACCTCGTCATCACTATAAATAGAATGAATTTCATAAGGGTCAGCACTTATTATTGGTTTACACGTCCCCACGAATATTAACCCAATCTAGGACAGCCTAACCTGCCCCGTGTACTGACCCTTAATTGTAAGGGGATAGCTATGCGGAATGTTTCGTTTGCTATGTTCATCAAGGTAGAAGCGTACCCCCTTTAATTATCTTCATCCTTATTCCTATTCTGAAAGGATTTATCTATATATTTATGCATATTCTCAATCTTGGCACGTAAGGTTAGCACTATAGCTTCCTTATGAGCTAACTCTTCAATAGCCATCTGCAATTGGCGTTTATAATATTCTACGTCTTTAGTCATTTAGTTTAGTTATAAAGCAAGGCGTGTAATCACCAACATAAGAGCCTAGCACGTT
>Ga0209756_1003113_pt1 | contig 13683 bp, 20 predicted proteins | sample ETNvirenome_6_85_FD_184071 | JGI IMG/M metagenome (GOLD analysis project Ga0209756, IMG submission 184071) | Marine viral communities from the Pacific Ocean - ETNP_6_85 (SPAdes) (version 3) | ecosystem: Environmental > Aquatic > Marine > Oceanic | place: Pacific Ocean | collected 2013-06-19
GGCAACCTTGTACCTGATGTCATTAATTTCGCTCATGCCAACGACATCCTTGATGTCTACAAGATCACCGTTGGAAAACCCGTGTGAAGCCGCAGTGACTACCACTGGGTTGGCTTGCGTCGCCCCCGTAATCGTTACCGGGGAATCCAGGGTCAACCCTGAATCGACGAAAATATCCTTGTTGAGGTATTCGATAAACCGCTTGGTGATTCCGTTCACCCGCCGTTTCACCGTCACCCACAATTCATCGTACAAACTGTCGGCACTCGGTATCACAGCTACCGATTCAACCAATGCCAGTTCCCCACCCACAGGGTGTCTTGACCATGCCACCACGTTCTGATCACGAAGGTAGGTGCAGGCAATCAATACGCCGTCCGCCGTAACGGCCCATACTAAAGCATCCTCTTCCTGCTGGTACGCCATGTCAGTGATACCGCTTGCCGTCACATGCTCCGCGAGTAATGTAATGTCGGGAGCCAGGTATCCATCCACATCAAAATTAAACACCAGTTCGCGGACTTTTCTTCCCGCCCTCTGGTTGAACAGCAGCAGGTTGCCCACATTGAGCGGACTGACCTTGTTGCTGCCAAAACTGGCCTGGCGTACTGCCTTGATATTTGTCGGCGTGATATTGTCATCCTGTCCACCGGTAATTGTGAACTCTCCGCCCAATGTGCCGCAGAGCATGTCAGTCGATTCCGCCAGCCACTGGATGGCATTCACTTCATTCGCCACCAGGGTGAACTCAACACTATCGTCATCGGCGGCTGATCCCTGATCCATATTCTCAAAGTCAGCTACCTTGCTTCCCCATATTTTTTGGGGGTCATCATTACTGCCGCCCCAGTACAGACGCTGGTTGTAAAACGTCACCGCGCCTGGACTCTTGTCGTTCCCGTCCGTTCCCGTACCCGCCGCACCAGCGCAGAAGGTCGAAGGAAAGGTGGAGCCGGTGAAACTGATCGTCGTCAGCGTCCAACTCGTGTGCGATGAGCGCGTCAGTTTCCGGGGAGCGTAAGATTTGTGCGATATATAAATCGTGTCAGCACTTTGAGCAAAGTGTAAATCCGGTAAATCTGCGGTAACATAAGTCGTCGTGATTTCCACCGGCACACCGCCGCTCTGGATCTGCCCGTTGTTGCGGTACACCCTGATATACAGGTTGCCGAACTCCAGGATATAAGGCTGCGTGACGCTGAACTCGAACGGAATCAGCCTGACTTTTGCCGACTGCGTTCCGGCCTTGACCGTCACGGTGTCCAGGGTATGCGTTGCGCTGGTGGTGTGCTTGAATCCTATGAATGTTGCAGTCGTGGTCGCGGTGAACTCAACCGTATGCGTTCCAACCGCGAAACTCGTCGAGGTGTAAACCTGTTCACCCGCCGTTGCCGTTCCCGCCTGGAAACTGATGGCACCCGTGCCGATGGTGAAACTGATAATGTAACGCTGCCCCGCCACCGTGGTGACACTCTGTTCCGCCCAACCGTAATGACTGGCGCCCGTAGACACGATGTTCATCAGGTTGGTGGAGTAGGCAATCGATCCTGACCCGACACTCTTATCCGTCCACCCCGATATATCACTTGCGAACGTGCCGTTGGTCACCAACTCCGAACCGCTCGTAGCCGCTTTCACATCGGCAACATACTGCAACCCACCGCGTCGCTTGATTCCGCCGTGAGGCATCACGATGCCGTTTTCCAGCGTCTTGAGCGAATCCTTGTACTTGGCGAGATCCACCCGTCCTTCCAGGCGCTCTGTAATTTCGCCCGTCGTGAACGTGGCGTACATTGCATGGGCTTTAGCCATTACACCACCGTGCCAACACGAGCATCCACAATTGACTGGGCGTCAAATCCCGCCGGAGTCCCTTCCTGGCTGTCCACCGTTCTGGCCTCGCGGACTTTGCGCTCGTACAGCGTCCACATGGCGTTTGCCACCGTGTTGCTTCCCGTAACCGGGAGCGCCAGTTCAGCAGCAATCCTCGCGGTGTATGCCGAGATGAACAAGGCATCCAGTTCGTTGGGGTCTGTTACTCGTTTTAGAAATATAAGATTAACGGAACTCACATCCGTCATCAGGCGCCTGCCTTCCACCTCGTGATCGATTCTCGTATCACCAGACAGTACATCCACGACGCGCAGGCAATCCGATGGCAGTTGATGGTAATACGCCCAGCCAAATGCCGGGGTTGTACTCAACGATGCCAATACCTGTCTCGCCTTGCAGCAGTTCCATGTTGCCGCCCGTGTCACCTCATCACGCATTTCCTCGTAGATGGCGTTGACCAGCCGGGCGCGTTCCGTATCATCTCCGAACGCCGTGATGGGATCGTCTCCCAGCAGGCGCAATGAATTTGAAGCAATTTCAACAAAAGAGGCCATATTGTTTCCCTAAAAGAAAGGGGGTGAGTCGCCCCACCCCCAATCAGTTAATTGACGATATACTCGACAACCAGCGTTACGTCTCCGGCCTGTGCTGAACTAGCCACCGTCTCAATTGTCAGCGCGATGCGGAGCATTCTGCCAGGATCAGAAGTCAATCCGGCGTCTTCCCACATGAAATTGCCAACAGTTTCGATTCCGAGAGTTTCATAACGGCATTCGGTTCCCGCCGTTACCGCACCTTGAAGTACGGTCATTACCGTACCGTAGCAGTCGCGGTCAATAACAGCTTCAGCAGCATATGCAGTCGCACTGCCATCGGTGTCAGTGAACTTGACGTTACCATTGTAAATTCCGAGGTCAGTAACTAATCCAGTGCTGCCGTCCAAGTCATCGTTATATAACTTGATGGACTTGATTTTTGCGTTTGACGGAATTTCCGCCATCATCAGGATATCATCGTCATCGATATCACCAGTACCGGCAGCAATCGTATCGCTCCATACGCGAACTTTGCCGGTAGCACTTCCAGGACTTACCATCACTTGAGGGGTTGCCTCGTAGTTGGTAAGCTCAGTTGAATAAGCTGTTCCCATGATTAATACTCCTTAAAAAAAATAGTTAAGATTCAGTCACGCCTTACATTACGCAGATTCGTCACAATCGATCTGGACAACTTTCTCATCCTCGATCCGTGTGGCACCAAGAGAACACTCCACGAAACACTGTGTGGAATAGTTCTTATCACTGCGTTCTGAAATCCGAACATTCGGAGTACCGTTCATAGCAAGGCCAATGCCTGACTTAGCCCATGCAAAACAACTTCTGATATTGCCCGATTTTGCAAGGCGTGTAGATATGATGAACTTGAAACCTACCCAGGTATCAATCTCACCATTCACCAAGGCACGAACACTGTTATAGTCAATACTGGTATTCGTGGTTACGTTCAATAATGCATCCAACTGGTCAGGCCCAATCACGATATACATTGGCTCTTCGCCAGGATCTACATCGTTATTTAGAAGGATCTTCTTAGCGTTCAACAATTTTGCTAATGTTAAGTCACTTCCTCCATTTGCAATGGATTGCCCGGACGGTAGACTTACCGTAGACGCAGTGTCCGAAGAACTGATCGAATACGCATTCCCCAAGGCAGCCGCGATAATGGCATCGTCTTTCTGACGATTCATAGCTGCCGTTAATTGCAGCATCGTGGGTGACGTTGGGTCTTTCGCCATCTTCACACGGTCAGGGTTGTCGATCAGATCAACCGCCCTGTAAGTGTTGAAGGTAACACGCCGTCTTGAAAAAGGTACTTCCGTCAACGGAGTATCTTCGTGACGACTGACAGCTTGAACCATACTCACGGTATCCATTCTGTCAAAATGAAAAGCTTTGGCATCGTTGACATTCTCAACACGAACAGCGCCGGACAACTTGGACTGCTTCTGACTCGCCAAGTGTATAAAATTATCCGAAAATGACTGTTCAAATGCCTTGTTAATTTGTGTAGACATTTTACTCTCCTAATTAATAATCATTGTGCTTGGAGAGTTATCCACTGTTGGACTCTCCTGGTTTCAGAACATGCCTGATCCTCGCGGATTACCAGGACTGAGATGTGTACTGCGGATGGAAATTATCCGCGTAACGCGGGTTGTCCCTCCTGGAATACCGAAGGAAGTTTCTTCTTCTTGCGTCCCTTCTTTACAGGCTTCGTTTCAGAGGTGGAATGCGCGTACTTACCTGCGGTAAAAAAATAGCAGTTGCGCGTTTCCTCGACTTCCACCGATGCCTTGTATTCCATGCAAACCTGTGTCTGCGGCACGAGATGAACACAGTCCGCACACTTGACTTCTTTGTTGAGCGGCATTATTCATCCCCGTGGATCGTGGTATTCCAGCGATCCAACATCTTGACCACCTCGTCATGGCGGGGATGCGTCGCACTGAAATACGCTTTATAGTCATCACTCTCTACGTCCTTGTAGAAAGCGTCTTTCGCACGCTGGGCGGATTCGGGATCAGAGAATGCGTTGATCTTCGGATCACCCAGGTGTTTTGCTTCACCAAAATCTTTTGAAATTTTATGCAGGAACTTGGCGACATGCGGATCGTTACCAAACCCGGAGGTTTCCAGGTATTCCCTTTCGCCAAGCTCGGCATACTGGTCTACCAACCGTTGAGTGGCGGCCAGGTTTTCGTCATACTGCCTGCCCCAGTCCGCCCTCAGTTCAATCTCTGCTTTCTGAATATTGTTTTCCTGTGCCACCTGATGCTGAACAAACACATCCTTACTCTCGGTGTTATACCAGGCGTATAAATCTTCCACCTGCTTGTTGTTCAACCCCATGCCGTGGGCCTTCTTCAGGAAAGCCTGTTCCATGTGTTCGTCGTACTGCATCCCATCCGGCATGTCAGGCTTTTCAAACTCGTACTCTTCGGGATTATCCGGCCTGCCCAGCTTGGCGTGATACCTTTCCCACTCTTCCGGCGTTGCCTTTTCTCCGGGAATCTTTATCGTCCCGTCGAAATACTTCTCCAGATGCACGTAACCTTTCGCCAGTGCATCTACATCCTTGAACTTCTCAAGGGTTTTTACCCCTTGCAGTTCATCCGGCAGGGTATCCCGCCATGTCTCTTCCTTCTGCTCTTCAGATGTTTCTTCTACATTGGTTTCTGTTTCTTCTGTTTCGACTACCTCTTCCGAGGTTACAGTCTCTTCGCTCATAAATCCTTCCCGTGTTGTTTCCAGTATTCCAGGTTTTTTTTGATTTGCAGGAACACTGCCCGGCATCCTTCGTTGTAGAAGGTTGTCTCCGGTTCACCTGGAACGAAACTGGAAGTGTTGTTGTATTGGCTTTCCAGCCACTCATACACTAACCTCCCGTCACTGCCCGTGAATGTATTATGAAACGCGCTTGCGATCTGCCGTTCAGTTAGTACCTGCGAACTGCTGGGCAAGCGCTTGCTTGTCTTCTTCACTTAGATTTGCCGCTCCATCCTGGAGAACTTTCAGCGCGGGGGCTGCCTTGCCCGCCGCTTCCGCTGTTGCACCCACTTTAGCCATCTGCTCCGCCTGCTGTTGCTGCTGCTGTTGTGCGGCGATATCTTCTTCCAGTTGTGCAGAACCTTTCACCACGGATTTGGGTACACCGAGAATGGGGGCCGCTATCCTCCCGGCTGCCATTAAATCGGGCAACTGCATCACCCTGGGATCAACCTGCCCCCACTGCGCGATCAGGTTCATCCAGTTCTGTATCGACTGGACTTCAACCATCTTCTGGGCGCGTGCCAACTGGCCGACATACTCTATGTCAATAGCATCCAGTCCTTCCAGTTCAGGCGGCGGGGCGGGAAGCGCTCCCGTCCTGAACATGATGCTCACCGTTCTTTCAAGCATCGGGCCTAAGACTTCCGATTCAAACCGCGAGATCGTCGGGCCGAGCAGGCGTTCCATTTCACCACGCAGGGTGGCTACTTCTTCCGCCGTCATCTGTTTCGTTCTCGGCAGATTCAACTGGTCTGTCAGGTAGATGTCCCTGACCGACTGGCGAAGTTCGTTCGCCTTCAGGGAAGATAAGTCCAACCTGAGTTCCGCCGGTAATGTCCTTACATCATTCGGATTCCTGGAGTAGATAATTGAATTACTGCCCAGCTTCACCGTGCCGATAAACCCTTCTTCCGGTGCGAGGATGGGCGGGTTGACCGCTTTCTCCAGGCCCACCAGTTCAAGTTTGCGTAACTGGTTTAATGACTTGATGTCATCGAGCGCGATGGCGGCAGGCCCACGGCCCCTGGTTTCGCCAGACGCTTTATCCCACCTCCCGACCATGTAGGGGAATTCCTTATATCCACGCTCATCGACAACCACTTGCTTATCAAGCAGGATGTCAACCGAAGCGTAGGGGAACTTCACCTTGGAATCTAAATCCCGTGTCGGTGCGACCACCCGCAAAAATCCAAACGCATCGTCCGGTGTATCCTTCAATGACTTGGCTATAACGTCCGGCATGGATGCCGCCGGAAACCTCTGGGCAAACTGACGCGCCGTCAACTCGAATTCGCGCATCACCGTGTCCACCCGTCCCGCATCATCTTCCGCAAACACGTAGGAAGCAATCGGCAACGCCCTGAACGTCAGTCCGTTGAAACCCTTCTGCCTGAGTTCCGCTTCCTCGACGTATAGACAGATCGTGGCAAACGAATTGAAGTCCAGGTAGATTTCGTTGATCACGGGGTAGAAATTACTTTGATCAAGGGCAAATCGAACTCCATCCTCAACCGTCTTAAACCAGTTCAATACGTTCTGATGCTCATTGAACTGCCTGAATGGAGATGCTTCCGGTATCTTGAAGCCAAACCACTGGATAGCTTTCGGCGTCAGCGTGTCCGCCATGATCAACGCCAGCGTGTTCGACGCATGGGGAGCCGTGGAATCGTAATGCTTGTGGCGTACCGTTCCAGGAACACGATGTTCATCCGCCGTCTGCTTGCGGGGGCGGATATAATCCACCACATCGCGGTAGAAACCGTCCCACAGCATACGGTCTTCTTTTAGCTTATCGTTACGCCTGACGAGACTCTTCGCGTTGACTGCCATTTAGTTACCACCCAGTTTCTGCTTCACGGCGCTGCCGTCATCTTCAAGCAGTCCTGCCGCTCCGCCGGTATTGGTAATCAGTGAACTCCTGCCGCGCCTTTTCGTCTTGGCCGCAGCCGCACGTGCCGCCACTTCTTTCTTTTCCTGCTCCGCGCTGATATCAGGTAACGGGGGAGGAGGAGGGGGCATCGGGGGAAGACTCGGAGCGCCACCAAAACATCCTGTAACAATAAAATCAAATAAGTTCATTACCTACCTCCAAGCGTTTTCTTCCTACCTGAATCATCTTCTCCCAGTCCGGTTGCACCGCCGACATTCGTAATCAGGGAAGTCCGTCCACCGCGTTTCTGCGTCGCCTTCCGTTTTCTGGACTTGGCTTCATCTGTCTCACCTGGCGCCACGGGCGCTTGAGGAGGTGGTGGGGGGCGGTAAGCGGGGGGCGGGGGTGGAGGACTGCCTCCCATCACTGAAAAATAAATATCAAAAAAGTTCATTAGAAAACCTCAAACTCCTGTTCTGCTATGGTTTGTAATGGGGCATCCCTTGGCGCCCGGTAATCCATTGCCAGTTGCATGAACGCATCAGCAGCGTGTGAGGCCCAGTTGTGTACCGGCGTTTTCTTGTAGACCCCCAGCTTATCGTCAAATTCCTTGTGGTAGTTCCTCAACCCGGAGATCAGCTTTTCGCACTTTCGCTTGTCAAACCAGCACTTGGAAATAATCTGCCTGCCCTGTTCAATAGCTTCTTCCTTGGCGCGGACTTTCTTTCCCACTGTAAAATTAATTCCAAGACTTCGCGCCGTATCCCTTCTGGATTTCCCCGTAGTGAGTTCCCGGACTTCGATGTCCCAGGGAGCATGATGAGCGCCATATACATAGGGCTTTGATTTGAGAACATTGATAAAATGGGGTAATCCTTCACCGCTGGCCTCGTAGTAATCTATTAAACGAATCTCGTTGCCTACCGTCTGGTAGAACACGATTGCCGTGGCATCATCCACGCCCAGATCCCATGCCGTGCAAACATCAATCTTCGGTTCCCACGGCAGATTCAAAAACCTTCCGTCGTCCTCCGCCTGCGTCATCTCCCTGGCAAAGTAAGCTCCTGGAATGGCCGCGTGGAACGAGCAGAAATACTCCTGCTGTATGAGTTCCGGCGAAAGTCCTTCACGTTCTTCATCAGCGATATCTTCCTCCGATACCACCCATGACCCGTCTTCCCCCTCGGCATCCCGCCTGGTATCCTTCACCGTCAACTTGGAACAAAACCACTTATCATTCTTATCCGCCATCTCGTACAATTTATGCCCGTGATTCTGTCCACGCGGTGTATAAATGAACAAGGCCCAGCCGTCGTTCTCTCTCACAATCGGGCGCAGCAGATCCCAGGCTTTCGGCGTCATAATCGGATACTCGGAGAAGATCAGCCCCACGGGATTTGTTCCCACCAGCCAATCCAGTCCCATGTCGGTTCCGACCAACTGGTAAATACTCCCGTTGGAGAGAGTGACCTTCATGTCCGTTTCATTCTTCGTCTTGATCAATTCCTTCGGGAAATGATCCATCACCTTCAACCCAGACTTATCAATGCCATCCCAGATCGCTTTTCTCGCCTGCCTGGCCGTCGGGAACAGGTGGTAATACTGTCCCACCCTCTGGAACATCATTTTTGAGCATAATGCCAGAGAGCATTTATCTTTTCCTGAACGCCTGTGCCAGCAAAGCACTCCCCGCTTGATCCCGTTATCAAACGCTTCAAACAGGGGAACCTGGTAGCTCCTCGGTGTGAACTTGTGTGGTAGTGTCAGGTTGACCATTATAATTTATGATATTCACCTGGACTTTCGTCCCGGTATCATTCTCTTCTTTCTGGGCGAGTTTCGCGTACCAGCCAAAAAGTTCCCTGCGATTTCTATCGCTTGATTTTGCCCACAGCGTCAGTTCGTCCACACCACCGATATTGGCAACAGCCTTCTTGATCGTCCCAGCCACACCAAGGTCTTCAGTCTCCCGGACGGCCACTTCCTTCTGCTTCGCCGTGCGGACACCCAGTGTCCGGCTCACTCTTTCGTATGTTGCAAGTTCCTGTTCGTTCATCTCTCTCGATATACTGGTAAATGCGATTCCAGTTGCCCCCCACGAATTTATATAATGTCCACTGCTGCGTCACGAAGTAATCCGCCGCGTGTTCAGCGGGGCAGGTCGTAAACAGTAATTGTCCTTCCCCTGGTTGACGCGCCGCATTGCAGTACACCCCCGCATTCATCGATACAATCGGGTGGGCAAAAACAATATCCGCCGCACCGTCTCCCGTTACATCGTAATAAACCGTGACATTGGCCGGAACCTCGTTGACCGACCAGCCGACCACCATTTCGCGGGGCGGTTCAACCACGCTGTCCTTGTTACCCCAGGACGATGCAGCCGAGGGCAAGACCAACGCGATCAACAATAATAAAGCCGCGATGTTATTTGCCATTGACTGCATCGAGCAGGGCTTCTGTTTCCTTGTAATAAGCCTTGCTATCGATGTAATATTTACCGAGCGCCGTCAGTTCCTCGTTGTTCAAGCAGTGATTACCTTCATCATCAAAGAACAGGGCAGGAACTTCCGGGCGCTCTGGATACGCGATGTTCATGCTCCCGCCGGGCAGGGAGTGACAACTAATCGTCAGAAGGAGTAAACACAGAACGGGGGTCATCCTCCAGGCGCTTGTAATCCTTTTTACGTTGTTTGCGTAAAGCATCGCGTATCCTGTTGACCTTCCCATGAATTCCCAAAGCCGCTCTGTAACTTGATGATTTCTCCAGATTCCTGCCCAGCCGGACAAAGTAGACCACCACCGCCACTCCAATCACGAGGGTGATGATCAGGGTGGTCATTACTTCCTGTCCGCCCCCATCTTCCATGTAGCTGCCGCGCCGATACCCAGCATCCCCCAGGCTTCAGTCGTGAAAATGTGATACCCCATCATCTGGCACCCCATCATCAAAAATCCCAGGAACATCAGGGCGTACGTCTTGTATCCCGACGCATAGTTGTCAATCATGTCGATCAATACCTTGATCATTTTTAAAGAACCTCCAGTTTATAAATTTTATTAATACAGCCTATGGGGATCTGCCCCCGTACTGCCGTACTCTTATTCTCCTTGTCACCCGATTCAATGTTGTTGCAGAAGTAAATCGTCTTCTTCGTCGCTTTCAGAAAAAAACCAACTGTCCTGACAGGGATTTCCTTATAATGTTCCACATCCTTCAGATCCGCCCATGTACTCTCCCCCTCGATATCCCCGGCGTCATCCCATTCAATGGCGATGCAGTCTTCAGGCTGAAGGGCGCGGATCTGCTGTTTGACACTCAATACACCCATAAGCACGGCGCGGTTTTGTGCTTCTGTATATCCACGTGGATAAAACTCTTTGCCACCCCCATGCGGAGAAACTGCGTTCTGAGAAACCCCACCAGGAGATCCCGCTCAGAGCAATCCTTCACGGCAATATCCGCCGCTTCACCCTGCAAATGGGCTGAAGTCTTTTTCCCGCCCTCTCCCTGGTTATGAAAAGCGCAGCGCACCCCGCTCGTGACACGCATGGGCTTGCCGTACATCAAGCGGACAAGTTCCAGTTTCTCCACCAACTCCTTCGACACCTTGTCGGCGCCGCACCCGCATTTGCAGGCGAATTCTTCCCTGGAGAAATGTTCAGTCAGTTGGGGCATTTATTTAATTCTGACCACAGCCGCACCCGGCCAGTTACTCTTGGCACGAGTAAGAGCATGGCCCGCATTCAATCCTTTGATTTCGTCTGTAAATTCCAATGGTTTGTTCCCACGCATTTTATAAGCAACACCACCCTCTTTTTCCGGGAACTTCACCCTAACCTTGATAGTGGTTTTATATTCTTGCTCGTGAAAGCCTTTGCCCGATGGAGATTCCCCTATCTTCATCTCCCGTTTACGTTTACCCTTACCGCTACGAGGGTATTTGCTTTTCAACTTCTCTTTAGCTTTCTTGGAGACAGAACTCTTCTTGCCTGTCAGGATGCTGCCCTTGCCACCACCCCCTCCATAAGCAAGACCAGCTTCTTTTACAAAATCACCGGGCATACCCGATGAACTGGGGTTTTTCTTTGCAGTCATTAGTAACCCATCCAATCTCTTAATGATTTTAGAGTAGGATTATTAAAAGTTTTAACTGATACACCAGTTTTACCTCCTTTTACATAAGCTGAATATGCTTTGACTTTATCGCCATCATATATATAGGTATTAGGTTTGCCAGGAGTGTCTGACTGTTTATAACCATGATTTTCAAGGAATTTTTCAGTTAATCCTTCTTTTCTATCTTTTAACCTGACATCCGGCCAATCTCTTTCCCCTCGTTTCTTTTTCTCCTTCAACTTCTCTTTGGATTTTTTGGAAACAGAACTCTTCTTGCCTGTTATGATGCTTCGGCCACCACCCCCTCCTCCAGAAATCCCACTAGCTTTTCCAGGCAACCACTTATCTGCAAATTGACTAACCACGTTTGACTACCTCGGTTTTAAAGTTTCGATATACTCCTGGTAGGGGTTGGCTTCCAGCCACTCGCCGTAGCGTGACTCCACCCAGACATCATCACAGCGTTCACATACAAACCAGTCGAATACCGAGTCAAAGATCCTCTCCTCCTCAATCCCATTCAGGTGGCCGCATGTCGGGCAACCGGTACTCCTCTTCATCAGGTTGATCCACGTTCATCAAGCCCGAGGGGATCTCCTTCTCCTCCCCCTCCACAACCGCGCACTGCCAGGGTTCAGGCCAGCTTGAAGACACAGGGGTGTCCGAGGCGTGCTTCCGCAGCCATTCATCGGCGCTGACCCAGACAGCCCCCGTGAGCAATTTTTTTTTTACCCCGCTTAGAACCAGCCAAAGTAAGTTCCCAATCCGGCCACGAGAGCAATCACAACCACCGTCATCCCAAAATCATACATTTTCATTGAAATAAACTCCTTTACTTTTACTATTAGTTTCCATATATTATACCATAAAACCTATATTTTGTCAAGGGTTAATACACTAACCCGTGTATTCCAAAGGGATATGCAAACCCCTATGAAAAATAATTCATTCGTGAGTGCATTTTTTACTTGCTTTTTGAAGCAAAATATGGTAAAATATTTACTTGTAAGACTAAATACAAGTTGTTGTTTACAGGACAAAAAGCGCTTGTTTCCCAGAGAGAGTGCCTCTTATATATCGGTGGGGTTTACCCCACCTGGAAACCGAGTGTTTCTTACGAGGTTTCCCCAGGCTTGAAACCTTCAACGCTGTTCGTTATTTTCAATCGCCCGCAGAGGTGTGTCTATGGCTAGACCCTGCTGCGCAGACCCGCCAGCTTCGCTGGGAAAAGCAAAAGCACGCCACTAAAATCAGGTATCACCGGAAAAGGACATCCCCCATGTTCGAAAAGCAACCTGACAGCGATACCCCTCCAGAAGGCAGCTTTACCCCTGAACAGGCAATTAAACTGGGTTACAAGGTGCTTCTCAGCGCTTCCATCACCTTTGGCGAAATCCTGGATGCGGATGGGCAGCCTGTTACCTACGATTTTGCCGAGTGTTTCAAAGACATGGATATCGCCACGTTGCAGGACTTTTTCAGCCGGGTGGGCGAGGATGGCGCCAAACTGATGGAAGAAGGGTAAAACAGGGGGCGATCCGGTTTCGACGGGAGGTACCTCTGGATACAGAGGCGGTCTGGCGATATGTCAGGCTGAATACTCGCGGATGGGGGTTCGACTCCCCCCGCCTCCACTGTTATTTATTATGTACAACAAGTTGGAAATTGGTTTAATACGTGTGGGGCAACCAATATACGACGAGGGTCAAAATTTTGGGGGGGGGTACCCCTTCGCTTTCCAGGCCGCAAACGAGCTCGAAAAACATTTTATTTCGTTATTAACGAATTCCCCAGTAATATGAAAGCACGCTATCATAAACAGTTAGGCCACCCCATACCATCTCCTGGGGGTATATTGTGGGGTCGATAAGGAAGAAGCACGATAGACCAGTCGGTACGCCCTGGTCAAAACATCGTGATGATCAAGGTAGGTTTCTGCCAGTTCCATACAGTCTAACATTGAAAGACCGATATTCCCGTCGTAACGTGAAGCGCCTCACTAGCTACATTGCTCCCCAAGATCATGCCCGGGTTCAGGAATACTGCAAGTCACTTGGCGTATCGGTATCCGATTTTGTTGCAACCTGTGTTTTAGAGCATTGTTACGCTGCTGACCATATCCCTATCGATCGTCCTACCAAATAATAGTGATCCGCCATACAATCCGCTAAAATAGTTTTAGGCCCTAATTTCCCCTAGTATCGCCCCTCCGCCGGTAAAGCGGCGCATTCTACGCCGTTTTAAGAGCATATTTTCCTACCTGGTATACCCTAGCATCCCCTATTTCTACCCTTAAAAGCTTATTTTTCCCTAAAATTTCGCTTGTAATATACCTTGAAACGTGTATTCTATTGTCATTGTACAACACTATAAATAAGGGGAAACCAATGGATAAAACTAAAATGAAATACGACGACGAACACAAAAAAGAAATAATTAAAAGTTTAGATAATGCCGTGGAATCATTTCGTGATTTTATCGAATTCAGCTACGAAGATACTCATAATTTAGACGAAGATTATCCAAAACAT
>Ga0209756_1003119_pt1 | contig 13667 bp, 2 predicted proteins | sample ETNvirenome_6_85_FD_184071 | JGI IMG/M metagenome (GOLD analysis project Ga0209756, IMG submission 184071) | Marine viral communities from the Pacific Ocean - ETNP_6_85 (SPAdes) (version 3) | ecosystem: Environmental > Aquatic > Marine > Oceanic | place: Pacific Ocean | collected 2013-06-19
CAATTTCTACAGCGGAAAAGTAATTTCCAAATGTAGCAAAACTTACATCCTCCTCAAGTGATTCTGCGGTTGCATCCTTAATTAGTGAATCTGTACCGACTGAGGTGTTAGACCATTTTTGGGGAGTTGCGTCATAAGTTCTAATTGAATCGTCGTGCACCTCATTGTATGCAGATACAGTAAAACCATAGTAAGGAGCAGCATCACTAAAATTGTCAATAATCAAATCTCCAGTCCTACCTCCGTTGTTTGTACCTCCAAAACCGAAGGACATCATTCCGTTACCTAAAACAGCAGTGCCTGCATTCTTTTTCACAAAAGTTCGGTGATTACTATTCCAATTAGACTTGGAATAACAAACAGCACCGTTTCTGACTGAAGAGGCTCCACTAATTTTATTATAAACATCCGCTTGTCCTGTATCACCAGCTCCTGCTGACACCGCGGTAATCATAGTTCTAGTTTCAACTGTATTCATCCATTTGTTAGAAGCAAAGTTAGTAATGGCTGACGTTGAATGAACTTTACATTTATTCGCATTGGTAATATCATCATTCCAGTACGCATTCCGATTTATAATCTCTAAAGAACCATTATCTTCAACAGTGATTCCATTTAATCTTAGTTTTCCTAAATCTCCGTAATTACAAACTTCAATAAGAATTTTAGAAGTAATTCTCTTAGGCAGTAGAGCTACAATGTCGTCAATATCATCAAAGCAATTGTAGGTGTTGTCTGCCGTACCAGACAAAATAAAGGTAGAGTCTGGCATACTACTGCCAGGCATACCAAGCTGGTTATACAACCAATCTGTTCTGTTCTCTAAATCGGTAATCGGGAGATTATCTTGTTCCCAATTGTAGAAAGTGCTTGCGTCAAACTTAAACACTTTATTTGGGTAGTTGGCGCTAAAAACGTAATAGCCGCCGGAAGAACTGTTGTCGTCGCTGAGATATGTCATTAGAATTCAAGTGTCCATCGGATAACAAGCGAAAATGCATTGCTTTTTGTAATATTGGAAAATGCTCTATAAGCACAAAGTATAGATGCTTGAGTAGTATGTCCAAATGGATTTTTTGCATACAAACCAATTTCATTAAGTGGCCAATCTAATCCGTTGGCTGTACTTTCATCCAAAACTAATTGGTACACAACTCTATCCTCTGCTGGTCTACCAATCATAGACTCAGGAATAACTAGAAAATCTTCTCCGGTGTGCAAAGTTCCACTAGTCCACAAATTATGCTTTTTAATATCTAAATTTGTGCTTCCGTACTGACTTGCGGTTAAAGATTTTCCTAGAGCGCCTATACCAGAACCCATAGACGTGAACGGAGCTTTGTTACCAGAAAGACCAAACTGCATATACCCAACCCTAAAATCATCAACAAGTCTAACTCCAGGAGCTTCTTCTGCGAACAGTCGAGACATAGTTACTCCCAAACCTGATGTAATAACATTATGGTCATTTAAAACTACTTCCTGAGTTCCATCAGAAAATAGTTTGTAAATCTCCAAATATCCTTTTGGAGTAAACGTTTCTTGGTAGTGTTTTTGTCGCATTAGAATTTAACTGTCCATTCAATTGTAATATAATCGTCGTAGTCTGAATTGTCTGGTAACTTCAAACCACCTGAAAAAGCTTTTTTGGCAAGCAGTCTGTATTCAGGATGCTCGTCAATGTCTGCAAAGTTATATAGAGGAGTTTCCGTATGGCGCGGACTGTCTGTTCTGATAATCTCAGACACTCTGTTTAAACCTTCGCCTTCTGTTAAATTTAAAGCTTGGTCATAAGCTAGCCAAGTTCCATAACCAGAACTGTCAGTATGTACTGAAGCAGCTTTATTAATAGCTACCGTATGAGACGCACCGCCTCCACAAGATGAGAAATCTGCAGAGCCTGCTAAAGAGCCTAGCGGGAACCACAACCTTAGTGAGCTTGGAGATACCGAGCTTGCTTCTAAACCAAACCCATTACTGTACAACCTTTTAACGTCGTCATCGGTTAAGGGTTTGTCCCAAACAGCCCAATCTTTCATAACATTTCTTGGGACATGATGGCCATGAGAAGAGACAACATAGATACGATTTGCCTTATTAATATAATGCAACTCGCCACTTGTATCGCCCGAAGCTCCAAAGGCGTTAGCGCCCGAAGAGTTTATTGGCATCATCGTAGAACCCGCTTTTGTTCTAGTACCTACCTTATCCCCGTTAACGTAAAGTGTTTCGGTCAGCCCGAAGTCATCTCTTCCTGTTAACGTACAAGTAGGAAATTTAGACCCGACATGAGTCACCATAATCCAACTTCCTGGTGTGTACAAACCGGACGTGTGATAATGAGAACTTCCTGATACATTATTATTTGTCTTTCCAGGATACCAGTCAGGTCCATTATTCCATGCGCCGTCACCAACCTGGTCTCCTGTCCAAGGGTTTATGTATGGGACTCGAGAGGCTCCGTCTTCATTGGCGTAATCTAAGTAAACGTTACCACCCACAAATTGATATCCTCTCTTAAACCCTGAGACTGGAACAGGAGTTTTGGAATTAATAGAACCTGTATTCACTCCACCATTATCCGTCCCGGTCTGTGGGTAAGGATACTCATAAGAGTAGGAAGATGCTACTGTACCTCCAACTTCGGTTCCTGCTGTCGAGCCGTCAAGCCTTAAATTGCACGCACCAGCCCGTCCAATAATATCGTGAACCACGACCTTTTTTGGGTCGTCTGAACGACTTCCCAAAGCACTAACCGGACCGAAGGAGTTGCCCATCGTCCAATACATTTTAGGTTCAAATGAATCTCCTCCGGATGCGTCGTGCATACCAGACCAATTCATCGACGCTCCTTCAGGGGCTGTCATTTGTTTAACGTACTGTAAGGGAAGACCAGTTGTATCCCAAACAGCCGCGGGTCCTTGTAGTCCAGAAGCATAGGTTCCGAGGAGGTTCTTGGTTATAGTTCCTGCGACGCCTCCTCGTTCCATAAATCTTTCTACGCCGTCAATCCAAACCCTAGGTTTGAATGGGTTTTCGTCCGTAGAATCATGAGGAGGCATAGCCGCATTAAAAGCTGGTCTTATTACATATAAAGTATGCCAGAGACCATCATTTAGATTCACGTGATTGTAATTTCCCCGGTCATCTGGGTCCTCAGCGGAGCCTTGGTCGCGCCAAGCATAACACGCACCTCCACCTGTATAAACATAAAATTTCCCGTTATCGCCTCTCACGCCCTCAGAACCTACGTCATGTTTTTTATGAACTAAACCTATAAATAGGTCGGTACCTCTCGTAGTACCCCCAACAGAGGAGGTTGTTTGTTGTGTAAACCGAAACGGATATGTGTGGTTGTGACCCGCAGCAGTATTTTTAAACCGTGTCATAATGGCGGATACTCCTAAGAAGCCGTTGGACTCTGTTGCAGAATTTGCCGTGCTAACAAACTGAAGATTACCTACAGCATGACCAGAAGCAGTCTCACCGTCGATATGGCCTCCAGATAGAATAATACTAGAAGCAAAATCGATAGGTGACCCTTTTCTGGAGCCAGTAAGCCACTGAAATGTTGATTTTGAGCCGATGGTTCCGTGTTGGGTAGTGACGTAGTCAGGGTGAAAACAGCTAGCATCCCTATCAATTCTAACCCAATAATTTTGCGTTACACTATTCATTGGGATATGATAAGGATACCCAAAATCAGCTTGATGTCTCGCTGGAGAAATCTTTTGGTTTTTAAAAGGACTGCTATCGGAACCGGACGCGGTAAGCGCCCATCCTGCCCTATACTCATGCTCGTGTTGCCAATATGCAGATTCTGGGTCCCAAGACCCTGGTGCTCGTCCTGGATATGTTCTATTCTTTAAAGGGGATGGAAATTCTTTACTTCTTAAATAAGGAATACCACTGGAGTCTCCCAATTTGTTGGAAGTCTTTTCATAGTCTAATCCCCACAACCCGACAGTTCCGATACCTCCATAATAATGGTCTAAAAATTTATAATCTTTATATGGAATTGTAAGAACATACTTGACCTCTCTTTCTCCGTCATACGTTGCCGAGGTTCCGTTAAATTTAATTTTCTGGATTTTGAGGTTATCAATTACTAATCTATCGCCATCAACATCCGTTCCTGTTTGGTGGATATAAGCGGCAACATCACCACTTACAATATCGGCTGCACTAGCATTCAAAATCCCACTTAAGTGTTGCCATTCACCGTTTTCGGTAAGAGCAAAGTTAGCGGCAGTGGTAGCATCAGATTTATCAGCTTCCATAAATCGGAATCTAATAGCTGCATTTCCTGCTCCACCGTCATAATCAGTACCACCGACTGATTTGTACCAACCAGTAACTAAAAATTTATCATGGCGGGCTGCGGTGAATGGAAATTTGTATCCAGCCCAATTGCTCGCCCCATCATCGGAAGATAAGCAAAGTGAATTTCCGTACCTTCCATAATTACCAGACGAGACTGCAACGTGAGCATCTAGTCCAGTTCCGATAGCAGCACCAAGAACATCGGCAGTGGTACTAGATGGATGTAGTCCATTTTCAAAATTACCCATGCCACTCAACAAATCTGAACCTAATGTAAGGTCTACTGTAAACCCTTGATTGTTAGAACTTGTAATAAACTCGGTAGAAGAAGCGATAAAACCGCAACTAGAATCGAACGTACATTGCTCTTCTGGAGGAAGAACATTTTTCATAATATACCCAAGAGGGGAAATCATGTTCTTTTTGGTCATTTCTCCCCATTGGTATCCGGACATGTTATTTGCGGAAGTGTGCGTACTCATCGGATTACCGAAAGTAGAAGACGCAAAATAAATTCCGCTGAACGGAGTTCCACTTGGAGCGGACATTCCACTTGGAGGGAGGTATGCACCATGTCGGGCTAACTCATCATTCGACATATCAAGGATGCTAGAGTAGGCAAGTAAGTTTAGGTAATGACCTTCTCGGTCCGGCTCACTTGCAAGTCCTCTAGATTGTACCGACTTGTCCATTGGGTTAGGGAACTCAGGCATAATCGGAACACTCAATTCCTGAGGCATAACTTCATAAAAGCGAACATTATTAATGTAAGCTCTAGAAGGTTGGTGTGGTAATTGGTTTGCTAACTTAGGTGATACTCCAATCCTCCACAAAGCATTTTCTCCAAATTTCTTTGGTACCTTAATTGGGTAATGCCTAAAGAATTGAGGGAGTTGTTCTGTGGTTAAACCACCGTTATTAATCGTTTGGGTTTCCCCCGAAGTAGCGGTTACCTTACATGCGTAATTTTCTTGTATAGGTAACCATGACGCAGACGATGGGTCCCAGGACCAAATCCTACCATCATCATTTTTAACTTGAACATAAAGGTCTAGTCTGGACATGTCCTCCGTCAAATAATCAAACCCTATAGCTATATCACGTTCGGCTTTAACACTTAAATCTTTTTGTTTGGCAACATAATAAAGAATAGGGTCTGCAACATCGTCAACAAATCCACTTGCCATGTAATTCAAAGAGTGGATGGCTCCGTCCCAATCTGCTTTCCTGGAGAGTGGAATGAGAGGTTGATGCCCGTGGGAATACGCCGAGAAAGAAACCGGCGTTGGTTGTTCGAGTTCACCTTGGTTAATATTACCGTCAGATGAGGTATTTAAATGCCACCCAGTGATAAGTCCCGTATCGTCGGGAGAGCCAAATTGACCTCGTCCAGAGTTATAATTATTCAGAATTACTGAAGATGCTAAGGCTCGGTCATATATTCTAACCTCACTCATATCTCCATTAAAATACTTGGCGTTAATGTCATTATACCCTATTTTTAAACCAGCCGCAGAGTGCCCACTATAATTATACAAAGCCGCACTAGCACCAAAAGCTCCATTAACATAAATCCACTGTCGTTCATTCGGACCGTCGATAATCGCGGCAATATGTGACCACTCATTATCCAATGCTGAAACTACTCCCTCCGTAGTACAACTTGTGACTGAACTTGGAGTTCCGTTGTTAGGTCCGGTTGCTGAAGGTGAGGTTAGAGTCCTAAAACGAACATAATGACCTGCATGGGTATTATCTGACGGACCTCGCATGTCTAGTCCCCACCCAGCTCGATTACCAGCTGCGCTCCTAGTATTATAAGCGATGCCAGCGCCGTGTGTCCAATCCTCATAAGCACCTGAACCATCAAACTGTGGATTGACCCAAGCTTCAACAGTTAAGGTTGAGGTTTCATGTGCACCAAACATATCGTTTTCGTGGTACTTGTTATTCATCCAACCTGCCTGTCTTGGCTCCAGGGAAGTACTAGCCTGGTGGTCAAAATGGTACGCTCCACCATTAGGTCTAATTTCTATTGAAGCGCCACTTGGGCTCGAACTTACATTTATATCTCTACCACTCTTGCTTGCATCCGCGTAAGAAACATGCCAACCGTTTGTCCAATCGTAAGAATCACCACTGTAATTCTTTTCGCTAGTAATATAATCAGCACCTAGAACTTCTGCGTCTCCGTCATACAAAGGTAAGGAAGCATCGATTAACTGATAACTATCAATTATGTGAGGTCTTGTTTTATTATGTGTCAGCCCTAAATTATAAAGATTAGTTTTATGGTGACCGAAGTCATTCATCCTTGTGATTGGACCTAAAACATGCTCATTCCATCTATTAACCGGACCCTCAACAAGATTTAAACCACCATGCTTGTATACAGCATCGTCATTATCTAACCACTCATTAGGCTCGCGCCCGTAGCGAAGGGTACCGTCTGGAGGAAAGTCGTATATTTGCCTCTTAGATACCGATGGGGCATCTCCATTTGGAGTCCATCCAAGTGCTGGATATGGTCTGTTTTGATAATCCCGCACTCCACGAGCACCTTTTAGTGAAAGGTTTTTAATGTACGTTGCGGCTGTTATGTTTAACTGTTTGACTGCAGGGCTCGGAAGGTCGCGAGCAATCCCATTTACTTGGATTTGGACTTCTACCGAACCATCAGAATATAACCAAACATCTTCAGGCGGAATCGTAAAATTAATCTCCTCTGCAATCCATCTACCAGTCTCTTCATTTGTTGTTGCACCAATAAACTTATGCCTGTATTCGTTAAAGTTTTGATTGGAGCTCCAAGGAGTCCATCCCCCAGTTTCGAAATCATAATGACGAACATCACCGTGATTTGCAGAACTGCGTGTATACATCTTAATTTCAATACTAGCATTCGTTAAACCTCCAGTATTCCAAACTTCTCGAAAAACATCAAACTTCATAGAATAGCTTTTTCCGGGAAGACCTCTAAAGGCAGCATAAACTATAGACCAATCATACTCTTTCACGTACAGGTCTGAGATTTTTCCGTTGAAATTTGAATCACATTTTACATGAAAAGTATTGTCCTTGTTAGCTCTATCGTTTTCTATAAGATGTGTGAAGGATGATGTTTGCGTTCCTGTATAAACATCATTATCTCCCATTTCCTGACCATTAAACCATAAATGTCCTCCATTTGTATTATCCTCTAGCGTATAAGAAACTATGTGGTCCTTACTATCATCCCATATTCCCGCCTGAACTAACTCTTGGGAATCTGCTGCATAGCTTGGATTAACTTTTGATGGTCGGTGTCGAATAAGACTACTGCTTTTGTCAATCTCCCATCCAGTCGCTTTGCCTGGGTAAGGCGACGAATCATCAGTTTTACTATAGGTTCTATCATCACCACCAACTTTAGTCTGCCAAGGGCTAGATGTTGTAAAATCACTATTGCGAAGTAGATTTTCCCCAACTGAGGAGCCTATAAGCACGCAACGGTCATTTGGGTGTATGGACTTATAGTTAGGATTCTCGCTAGGCGCATCTCGCCGTCTTGGTGAGGACCACTCATTCAAGTTTATAAGACCAGGGTCTCCAGCAAATTCATAATTTTCCCAAGTCTCATAACCAAAATCCTCTCGCTCAAATCTAGGAGCGGGACCATTTCTATCCGTAGCGCCTGCTACTTCAGGTCTAGAAATCGTTTTTAAGAAATAAGACTTATCAGGGTCCAAGCCGTGTACAGGCTGGTTGAAATAGTTCGAGTCCCATATGGAGGCAAATGTTGTACTGCGGCAATTGTACAGCAAAGAATAAATCCCGGTTTGGGAAGTTGATGTTGTTTTTGAAGGATTCGTGTTAACACTAGACATATCTCCAGATGCGGCTTCAGAATCAGAAAAAATACCTCCGTCTCCAGAGAGTTCGAACAGTTTTTCCAGCCCTGAAAACGAGCTGCTATCTGTGTGTTGATGTACTAACGAGAAAGTGGAGCTTGGATTTTGATACCCATACTTCCATCCGGGCATTTGCCCAAACGTTAAAGACCGAACGTAATACTCAGCAAACCCATCACTTTTATTTGGTAATGCATTAACACTTACAGTAAAACGTCTGCCTGTTGCATCTTGAGGAAGGTTTATAAATCTTGAAAAGAATTGCCAACCGTCATGCATTGTAGGGCTAACAATCCAGTTATTGGTTGGAGTATCAGTCCAGTCGTGCATCGGTTCCGTCCCGTCATCTGCCGCCGTGAAATTATAGGAATTCCCTGAGTCATTATCAGTTACTACTACCTTTAGACCGTTTCCGGACACAGACGCACTCGGAGCATATGCCCAAAAAGATAGCAGTGGAAGACCTGCGTAATTTAAATTATCATGGTCCGTCCATTTCTTATCAAAACAAGAGTCTGGAAGATATGCAGTCTGGTTGATAGCTGCGCCACCTACATTTCCTGGCATGATGTTCTCGTCGGCGCTCGCCTTTAAAGATACAAAGTTTCCAGGAGGTACGTCAGCAAAATAATCACCAGATGCTATAACTCTAACACTTCCGTGGGTTGACAAATCTTGGGACGGGTATGTTCTTCGGTCAATAGGACTGACCCGATTCCAGTTATTGATAGTTACCAGCCCTAGCTGAGATGCTTCTGATGAATTACCTGCGTGCGCAGGTGCTCCACCAACAAAAGAAAAATTAGAATTATAAAAAATACTATCTCGGTCATCAAAATTACTATTCTTTACAATATAGTTTTCCTCATCAAGAAGTTCAATTCGTTCTAAAGTATGCTCACCCGCACCAATAAACTCTAGTTGTATACGATACTTGTAATGTTTTAAATCGTTTAAAACATCCCTTTCAAAGTCCGGTAATCTGAAATTACTTTTATGCTTATCTAAAGCTAAACTTCCTTTGTGGGTAGTGAACGAACCTTCACCCTCAGGCAGCCAACCCCCCCTTTCAAAACTATAATAATTAAAACTTCCATCTAGTGGATGTATTCTTAACAAAGAAATTCTCGCATCGATAGTAGAATTACGGTTAATAGTTTTCAGTGTATAGCGTGTACGCTGCTTTGGAGTTATATCTTGAACAAGAAGAACTCTTTCTAAAGGTTTAGAATTTTTTAATACTAACCCATCCTGTGTAAGATTCCACTGAGAACCCTCGTCTGTCTGGACTGTCCAAGGAGAGTTTTCTTCGCCTACGGTTTTTAGTTCCGGGTCGAGGATTTGTTGATAATATCGGTTATCTTCATAGTGGCGAATTGCATTTCTTCCAGGCGCACGAAAATCTATATTCGGAGCTTTAGGTAACTGAACAAATCTAGAGCTTGCGTCAGCAGAAAGATTAGCGGTTCCACTTGGGTACCATGAAGAGTTGAACATTCCAAACCCTTCCTTGGGAGGTCCTAAAGTCATCGCTTGCGCATTAAACCACCTTTTATCCCTATGAGGATAATCTGGAAATGTGGTTGCGGATGGAGCTTGTGGAAGTCCAAAAATATCTGCCATGTGATGCTTCATGCCATCCACAATCATATTCTCTTCCTTGGCAATCAATTGCTTGCCATCTACTCCAACTCGAAATACTTCTACTTTACCTAACATTAGTCGTCACTTAGAGGGTGTGATATACCCTTGAATTGTGCAATTCCAGAGGAATCGTATTGCCCATATCTAGTATCTCCATAGTTCTCCAAATATACATCACGTGAGCCACCACTTACCGAATGAGTTCCAGAAGAGTAAGTGGCACTCCTAGAAGCATTGCCAGTAGTTAAGTCATCAAAGAACGTGAACAGACTATTAATGTCCGATTTTTCATAATTTTTGAAAGTTTCTTGATATGTTTCATCCTTGATTTCTACAGAATCGACAGTAAGGAATCGGTCCACCTCTTCGTTACCGTGCGTGAGATTAGCAACCTCCACGTGATAGGTGGACTCATCACAATGCAAATCTTTCCCTCCTCGGAACAGAGTTCGTCTTAGGTTTGGGTTGTAATCAGATTTATCATTTCTTGTATGAAAATGGAAAGTCTTTGTGTACCATCCAGTTGGAACCATATCACCGTGTGAATTTTCAGTTAACTCTAAATCAAAACTGCTGACAGGAAGTCTGTGCCATCTCAGGCGGTCCGCGTGTCTTCCATTATTAGGAGTTACTGCATCGTTCCCTTGAGCGGAATTATAATCATGTTTATTTTGATTAAAATCTCTACAATATGTGGTGTGGTATGTTTCGTCCCACACATCAGAACTAAAATTATAAGAATTACTGTACGGTTTTCGCATCCTTGAGTACCAGTGCTCATCTTTTTCATCAAAAGAATTTCTATGATTTACAGTACCTTCACAAGCTTCAGTCCTTCCTAGGTTTCCGTTAGGTTCGGTTTTTACGCGAATACCTATCAATTCATCACCTTTACCTCCACGAGCTCTCACTTTTATGCTGTAATCGTGGTTTGGCAATAGCTGATTGCATTGTGGGTCCGTAACTCGTTTAAGTTTAAAATTCTTCAACTGAGTTGTTATTATTGTCTCGTCTCCGGTAACATCGCTATATCCGGATACAGTTTTGTCGTAAGCACCTTGCGCATAAAATCTCGCATATATTATATTGCCAATATCAGCTTCTTTAATTTGATTTCCATTGCCCCAATCTGTAAGATTCCTATCACTGTGATATTTAAAGCGGATAACATTCGTTCTCCAATCTCCGTCCGGTCCAGGAGTTAATACTATATTTTTGGAAGCATTTACAGAAACACTTCCACCACCGTCAGGATGTTGGTGGTCCGCCCTCAACGTAAAAGTTGAGCTTACTTCAGGATTCCACCCTAAAGAGACTAATTCCCCAGAAGAGGGTTCATAGTAAGGTGCACTTGCCTCATACCCAAAAACTTCCTGGGTGTCACGCGCATTGTCACAAATCGCGTACAGGTTTGACGTATAATCGGTCAATGTAGGATGGTCGCAATGCCATGCTTCCAATGAGAGTCTAGGCCCATTACTTTTCCCTGGGTTATCACTCTTAACATCAACTTCTATTTGGTAAGTTTCTCCTGGAATGAATTGTCGAAGTGGGTGGTTAGATTGGCTAACTGGGTAGCCATTTATCCATGCACAATAAATTCCATTATGCTTTGTGTTGAAGGTAGCGCTCGTTTCCATGCTAACAATACGTTCTGAATATCTATTATTAGGGTCTGAAGAGCTAACCGATAATCTTGCCGTATCGCCCGTATAATTAGTAATGTATCCTGCGCCACTATCTTCGTGACCATAAGTTCTAATTCCTACAACTGATGATACAGGATTTCCATCAGGATACGATTTATGGTGAGCGTATGAGTAGGGGGGCCCGATAACACCATCCTCGGTTGTGGAGGTTTCGCTGTACCGCATATGACCATTAGGCCACATATTTTCGTTCTTTGAAAATGACCATCTAATCATGGGTGCGTACTTAGGAGAGTGGGCGGCACCTGCACCTCTAGTAAGCATTGTCACACTCCCACCAGTATGGAAATCGTCAGCATTGTATTTGGAGCCTGGATAGTTATAAACGAGGGCGCTTCTGTAAGCATCGCTGGTGGTGTTTCCATACATAGAAAACTGAACACCAGACGCTAACATACTGGTTACGTAGCAGTTCAAGCCCTCGGCACCACCAGCGTCCAGATTTCGAGCTATATCTAAAGAGGTGCCAAGACGATGATAGTGCCAATCATAAGTATCTTCAGGAGTAAAACTGCTACCGTCGACTGTAGTATAGCCATCAAAGGCAATAAATTGTCTATCTGCGTATAAAGCTCGTACTTGTGGGTAGGAAGAAACATCTCCCTGAGGTTTATTAGAAGTTCTTCCAATTTTCAGTGGGAATAGAGGGTGACCTTCTCGTTCCCCAGTAGCTAAGTACCCAGCGGCTTCAAAATTACTATTATAATTTAGAACACCTTTTGCGTGCGCTAGGAAATTGTCTCCTGGGTCATTGTCCATTCTAAACTCTCTTCCAGACGCATCTCGCGCGTACTCTTTAGCCCACAGCTTACGGTTGAAATACGTTTTATATTCATCATAAGCCTCTTTCACGCCCGGCAAAGGCAATCCTCGTACTTCGTTTTCAGTGACAGTTCCACCATTAAACACCGCCGCTCGAGTTAAAGCTTCTCGACTGCCTTCTAATGTATCCCTAGTTATCACCGGTGTACATCCTGAGGCTTGCTCCATAATTCCTCGACAAGGGAATGTTGAGGATACAGCGATTCCGAAAAAGGTCGAACTTACTTCTGTTTTTCCATCACGACCTGGAATAGTAGTTGCAGCCAAATCATTTGACGCATCATACACACCAGAATAAACACTGTTTATTCCTACAAAGGAACCTGCAGAAAAATTAAACCCTAAAGGTAAAAATTCGTCTGTGTTAATAATGCTGGACAGCTGCGCACTATTTCTCTGCAAAGCAGATACCGAGTGTTGTATTCTCGGAATAGGCATACTTCTTCCGTCTCGAGAGTACGGAATAAGTGGTAAGTGGTATTTGTAATTTCGTCGTCGAGCGGACAGCCTCGGTATATTAGAACGTTTTACTGTTCGGAAGGCTGGGTTATCCAAAAACTCTCTAAGGGCTTTCCGCTCCGCTGCGGTAAAGAACCTGTTTATCGATATGACATGGTGTAGAGCGGCTCTATCGGCATTATCATTCCCATCATTCTTGGCGAAAAGCCTAAACGTCTCAGGTCCAGCTGCCTGTTTGAAATCAGCCATAAGGGTAATTCGACCCAGAGATGAGGCATCGCGGAATGTTCCGCTAGCAGTGTGAACTCCGGAAGTTACGGCGGCTCCTGCTACACTGCTGACAATGTTAAAAGGACCACTTCCGGCAAACCCGGTCACATTCGCCTCACCAAATGCATGATTTGCACCCGCAAGAGCTAGGGCGGATGTGGTTCCTCCAGCATTCCCTACAGGGGATTGGTCGATTGCGGATAAATTTGCCACCCCTTGGAAATCCCCGGTAGCAGCTTTTAAAATCCAATAAGCTCTATTGGCTTTTCCTGACTTGCCGGAGTCTAACAGATACTGGCGGTCCCCGTTATTGGCTTCAGGTAACGCAGAACCGTTAACGCTGATACAAATCGAAGACATGTACTGACCATGATGAGCAAAATCGATATAGCCATTTCCCGAAACATAAGCGGCAGTTTGCCCGTCAGAGCCACCATTGCCTGCGGAGGCTGCGGTAAGTGACACGTTTGTTGCTGACGCGCTATTACTGTGATTGGGTGATTTATCAATAATGTAATGTATAGTGGAAGACACATCGTTATCTGGGATT